>Ga0105047_10008885_pt1 | contig 16667 bp, 18 predicted proteins | sample MAT04_FD_78384 | JGI IMG/M metagenome (GOLD analysis project Ga0105047, IMG submission 78384) | Freshwater microbial communities from Lake Fryxell liftoff mats and glacier meltwater in Antarctica - MAT-04 (megahit assembly) | ecosystem: Environmental > Aquatic > Freshwater > Ice > Liftoff...
ATGGCATCATATTTGCGTAGCGCCACTAAATCGTAGGGCGGCGCCCAGCCTGTACGTTTAAATAATTGATAGTAGAGGATAGGAGGCATCCAGCGGACGACTCTATAAGACAGGTTCTTACTGGGCTTTATGGGCGTTTCTTGAAGCTTACGGTGAGGCATAAGCGGGCGGATAATCTGTATCTGCGGTGACTTCTCTAGACTAGCCATAGTTTCGGTGAGCCTTTTAGCATACTGACCGACGCCACTTCTATTACCGAAGAATGGTATGCCTTCTATGCCTATTTTCATTTTTGAGCCGCCTCGTATATTTTAATAACCTGGTCCCTTACTATTTTATCAAAATTAAAAGATGACCGTGCTTTCTGGCCGCTATTATTACCTAGAAGAATTCTTTTAGAACGATCCATTAATAGGTGGTTAAGTGCTTGTGTGATCGCTCCAGGGTCTCGTGGGCGAACAAGTATTCCGTTCGAATCATCAACAATTTCGCCATTACCACCAGCATTTGTCGCAACCACCGGCAGTCCAGCCATGCAGGCCTCGATAATCGACAATGAAAATGCTTCATGGTAGCTTGGATGAATAAATATATCTGCCGATTCTAGAAAGTCAGCAACGTTTTCTTGAAATCCCCAAAAAATTACTAAATCTTTAATCCCAAGTTTTTTCACAATTTTTTCATATTCTATTTCATCATTGCCGGTACCGACAAGCCAAAGCACTGCATTTTTCCTCAAGTCTACTTGAATCTTAGAAAAACCTTCTAGAAGTTCCCTTATTCCTTTTGAATCTATGAGGCGTGAGGTCGAGACAATAACCAAACTATCTTTACTCCGCTTTATCGGGTTGATGTCGGTAGGTATAAAGACGCCGTTGTAAATAGTCTGTAGCTTGGGGAACTCGGGACAAGCTGCCAATATTTCAGCGTGCTCTGAGTTACTGACCGCTATCACTGCGCTAGTTCTGTTTGCGTTTTTAAGAATAAGTCTTCTGAGGCGCTTGGGTGTTTCTTTTTTCATTATATACTTTAAGTCACCATGATCAGTCCAAACTATAGGCTTCCTGCACAGCCAAGCTGCTTGTGTGGCAAAAATAAAGTCATCGCGGCCTTGAGGGTGAACAATATTAATTTTATATCGGAAAATAATGTATATATACCACAAGGTAACAATAGGCCCAACTAGGTAGTAAGTGCGTGTCCAATTTTGTCGTCTATTCCAAAGACCTTTTTTATAATCTATGTGCCTATTTTGGCATTTCGCAATCAACTCGGGGACACGCGTTATGACCAATGGGCGATATCCGTACTTCTGGAGGCTAGTAGATAAATTTAGCGGATAGTTCTCGGCACCACCGAATCCCCAGGAATTTCTTATAAGGAGGATGTTAGTTTTTCTTTTTTGCATATGGATCTACGAATCCTAAGTTTGAAATAATTGTATCTTCATCTTTTGCTGAGAGAAGCGCCAACTCACCTGTGGCTGTCCTGCTTTCTCTGAATTCGCCTCTTACGAATCCTTCTTTCGGCGTAAGAGCTGCAAGTTTCTTTGGCCGAAGGTCTTTACGAACAAAGAATGCATTTACTCCCGCGCTATTGCACCCTACGAAATCATACCCCTTCATATCTGCAAGCTTACACAGTGCAGCGATCGAAGCTCCGTAAAACAGCCATGATTCATGGGCTTCCATTCTTGAGAAGGTGGGGCTGTAGGGGATTGTAAGTTTTTTTTCGTAACCCAGCCTACTATTATATTCGACGGACACAATAGCTGGCTGGACAGTCTCGACCACCTGCCATACCCAAAAGTCGTTTCCGTCAATATCCACAGAAAGCAGACCTATGTCTCCGGATATACCGTTATCCTCTAGGAGTTGATTGATATTTCCTTTGTCAATAAATGCCTGAACTGCCTTAATATTGTATTTCCAGTAATAATGACTCCGCTTTATCTTACTAATATTTTCTGAGCTCCCATCAAGGACTAGCCCATTCCAATTCTTCTTTTCCAGTAAATAACGTGTATTTGATTCAAGATAGTCTTCAACGCCAAACTCTACAAAAATCTTATTTTTAATAGGTACTACATGTGTAAGAAAATCTAATATTCCATCTTCACCCCACTGAGAAAATACCTGAAATTCGTTATCTTTTAATGTAAACGAGCCTATCTCTGCCAGCTGCCTGGACTCTATATTGCCAACAGCTATTTGCAGAGATTCAACCTTTCTTTCTATCGACAGTAGCTTATCGAACAGAGCATAATAAGATGCCCGAATTTTTGAAATTTGATTCTTTAACATTACTCTTATTCTACCATTATTTACACTTATAGATCGGCCAAAAGTAAAACCGTCGTTATGTTTTCTTGTTGGCTCCGCGGGTTTTATCTAACTCTTTTAATGAAAGTGAATTTTTTAATTCTTTGTGACATATATTGCCGATCTTTGGTGAGTCAAACAATTCCACTCCCAATCCTATTTACCAGAATAAATTTCTTAAAAATCATGTAAATAAAATCTAGTTTAGTACGCAAAAATGGTCTTGTCTCAATTATAACCGACCTCAGAACTGCTCGCTCAAAATATTTAAAATGAAACGTAGATAATTACCAAAGTAGAAATTTTATCTTTGCACCATAAGGTCGAGAACACGAATAATCACTCGCTGTTATTGAATCAGTACTGAACCAATAATCAAGAAGCGTCTCATTTAGCTTTTCGATTCTTTTGCCATCGGCAGCCAGCCGTAACCATAGGTCGTAGTCTTTTATTTTATTTTGCCATCATGTGATATCTATATTTTTGCAAGATCTCTTTCTTGATGACGACTGTAGGGTGAGCTATGCAGTTTGCCCTTGCAAGGCAATCGAGGATTTCTTGGGGGAAGTCAGCTCCCTTCTCCTGAGGAAAAATATCCAATGTTCTATTTGTTTCAGTATCAAAAATTTTGATGTGGGTTGCCGATACGTCAACCTCAGGGTTAGCTTCAAGATATTCGACTTGTTTTTGTAGTCTTTCGGGGTGCGATATATCGCCCATTAGTCAAATTAATACCTTCATTGAGCGTAGCCGCCAGACCGTAATTCTCGCGATTGATAATTTTTATTCTTTCGTCCTCTTTTGCGTAGAACTGTATAACTCCTAAACTTTCGTCAGTTGAGCCATCGTTAATAATTAATAGTCCAAAGTCAGTAAATGTCTGGCACAGAATGCTCTCAATAGTTTCAGGTAGATACTCTGCCACATTGTGCACGGGCATCAAGAAGGTTACCTTTGGCATTTTTATGCCTAAATTCTTTGCCATGTTGATGGTATGAGATCCTTTGTGTCTATTGATTTGTCTGTAAACCAGTCTTTCGGTGCTATAACTACTTTTTCAGGATTTTTATTCAACCATGCGCCCCACCAGCTGTAAGAGCTGTTAGCGATAACGTTATGATTGCAGTGACTCATGAGCCACATGTCATCGAAGCTTCTGGTTGCGCTATTGATGAAATGGGTTTCGTAGTCAAGCTTTAAATTATTTTTACACCATGTCTGGTCATCGGAGAATACAAAGACGGTCAGATTACCCTTAATCTTTGCCTGAATTTCCCTTAGAGCTTTATAGTAATAATCCAGCGGGCTTGTACCATGGAAACTTGCGGCGTTAACGTTGTTAACGTAGTCACCTCTACGTATATGGATCGAGACAGAGTTCTTGGTCTTATTGATCCAAGAAAGATCTTGCTGAACCTTCTTTGATAATTTATAGCTTGGAGTGAACTCGCTCAATAGCAAGTCACGTATGTTATGGAAGTATTTTTCTGACTGAAAGTAGCCGTCCAAGTAGCTATAATCCGGTAAGCTGAGCACTCTCCTATTGAACTGAAAATATTGCTCTGTATAATTTATGAGACTATTAGAATTCTTCGATAGCCTTAATTTTAATCGTGATACTTTATTGTCATCAAGTAATTTGAAATCAGTTGCTGAAATACTATGCTTTGTAGTGTTAAGGTCTTTTAGCTCATAGGGGCGTAAGGTATCGACCTGCTTTATATCAAACCAACCCAGATCTAGTTTAAGGTCAACATGCTTCATGTTCGCCAAAGAACGAGCTGCAGCATACTCAAACATCTGGTTACCAAGACCGCCCATAAGTTTAACGATAATCATTTACTTAGCCTTGCTTTGGCTTCACGTTGCCTGTATTTATTTGAAGTCTTACGTCTTATTTTTCGAAGAAGTTCATTAGAGAGCATTATACGGATGCATGCTATCCATACTGGCGGTTTCATGCGCAGGAAATAGAAGGGATTATAGCCCGTGTTGCGCCAAATCGTTGATCGGGCTCGTTTGATTTCTCCGATGTGAAAATAGTGTAGAGTGGCTTCCCCTAAACAATAACCGCCAAGCCTGGCTCTATCAATTAAGTTTGGCTTAAACTCTTTTAGCATGATAGGGAGTATGTACACGAAACCATCAGCCATTCTTAGGTGATTAGTCTGGCGTCCACTAGGTAGTGCACGGATGTCTGCTAGATATTCTGGCACACAAACAATTTCATAATCACGTGCAATTCTTGCCCACAGCTCCCAGTCCTCACCGATCATAAAGTCTTCACGAAAAGTTCCAACGTGGTCCAGTGCGCTACGTTTAACTAATGCCATGCTTGCACTACCAGATATGAGATTACCGCGCATTAAATGGTGAAACAGTTTACCACTTTTATCATGACTAACTTTTCTGAAAACGTGTTCATTCTCATCAATGACATTACATAGCCCATATACTAATCCTGCATTCGGATGTTCATTCAATAATTCAAGTTGTTTTTGGAGCTTTTGGGGATGCCATAAATCATCCGCATCCAAAAAAGCAATATATGGTGACTGAGATATTTGAATACCGACATTTCTAGCCGATGATGGACCGCCATTATTTTTGTGTACATAGTGTACTCGTGGATCATTAATTGACTCAATGTATTTTTTTGTTTTGCCTTCATCGGGCGAGTCATCGTCTACGACATAAATATTGAATTCCGTGTGAGTTTGAGCTAAAACGCTTTCAATTGTTGCCTCCAGCAAAGGCATACTGTTATAGGCGGGAATTATTATGTCAACCAAATCAACTTTATTCATAGAAAATCAAAAGTCCATCGTTTAAATAATGGCTTGTAAAAGCAGAGCACCAGATACTTATAGTTGCGCTTATTGCGAGGCTCAAATATTATTGCTCGTAGCATCATAGTGCCTGCTCTAAATGGATGATTCTCTCTTCTGTAAAGGTAGCCCAGATTTCTGAATACAGTTGCTCGTCGTGACTTGTAATGGTCGCCACTTTTATGATATCCAAAAATACGATATTGGCGTCGATGTTTCATAAAGTGCTTAAAAGCTTTATCGCGCACCGAGAAAGCTTGCTGTATTTGTAGCTCGTGGTTACTGTGCGTAATGCTTTCGGCACGTTTACGCCACAAGTACAGGGGCTCCTCAATATTGGAAATTCCGGACATACGGCTCAGCCTTACCCATAGATCATAGTCTTCGACATATCCAACACTTTCATCGTAACCACCCACTTCTTCTATCAGTTGCCCACGTATCATGACTGATCCATGGCCGAATTGATTACAGACCACTTGGCAAATTTTTAAATCATCAGGGTGAGTAAAGACATTAGTAGTTACAAGCTTCTTCCCAGTTTCGTCCATGACGGTATAGTTGCTGCCCACCATACCGATAGTTTTATTTGATTCTAATAATTTCACTTGTTTCTCGAAACGATTTTTAACCGATATGTCATCAGCATCTTGCCGAGCTATATATTTGCCTCTTGCTACAGACAGACCCTCATTTAATGATTTCGTTAGACCTTTGTTAGGACGACTAATTAATTTTATGCGAGGATCTTTATACGATTCAATAACCTTTTTGCTTGTATCGCTCGAACCATCATCTATGATGATAAACTCAAAATCTTTGAAGGTTTGATTAAGTATGCTCTCTATGGATGGGCGTAAATACTGCTCGGCATTATAGACCGACATAATTACACTAATCATAGGTAGCCTAGAGGACATGCTATTTTAGATCCCACCTTTCCCACACGAAAAGGTACTGGAATCGTTGACGATGAGTCTTGCTGAGTTTCTTTTGAATATTTTCCATTCTCAGCTCACCATTTGGTACAAAATTGTGGAATTGTATAAGCAGAGTTGTAGTTTTATGGATAAGCCCCGAGGTAATCATGCGCTCTAGTAGCTCATACTCACCACCCTCAATATTCATTTTTATAAGATCGATCTTACGGATTTTATTATCTTTACAAAAATCGACAATATCAGTAATCTCAATTTTTTCTTTATTGTTCGTTTCGATGAAGACAGAGGACGCCAGTTCATCAATGCTAATTGCGTCAGTTCGATTCTCACCACCCAGACCAGCTCTGTAGACTTTTACATTTGGGCTTTTCTTGAGACGAGAGCTGATTGTGGCAGCATATTTAGTGACTGGTTCAAAAACGTATAATTTACTACCGTATCGTTTTGATATTTCTTCTGCCCATTCACCAATATAACCGCCAACGTCAAAAACAACCGATTTCTTAGTAAGTTTAAAGTCGTGCTTAAGATTAACTTCACCACCATCATCGTACCATCGCTTAACCTCATGTTCTTGCTCGGCGCGGAGTCGCTCATGTAATCGCTCGACTTTTTTGTTGATGCGTTTTCTGATTTTCTTTGCAATAATTTTATGCGTGTACATATATCATTTACCCCTACTCTTAGGGCTTAGCCTGTTCGCATAAAAATGAGCTGTTGTGCTTAAGTGCTCGCGAAGTGTATGTATGGGCACAGTTTTGGGCTTAAGACTATGCTTATCCCAGACTAAATCATTGATATCGCTCGTTTTTTTATTTTTCAGAGGTTTACGCCATTCAAAACCTTCCATCATAATATCGATGAGGTCATCGATCATGTCTGTGTAGCCAAGTGCAGAGGAATCCTGAAATATACGCTGCACGGGCTGAAATTTTTGGATACCACTTGCTGATTTTTTCATCCAAAATATAGTGTCATCATTTTTCTTCAGGAAATTAACATGCACTGGGATGTCATAAATAAAATCATAGTAAATTGTTGGGTATTCTATGTAACCCATTTTCCCGACGCGAAAAACCTCTGATAGAAATTCATCAACATCATCAACGTGTTCCAGGACATGTGTCGCAATTACATAGTCGAATTCATTATCTTTGAAAGGAAATTTTTTACCGTCATAGTATACGATTGGTTTATCGGTTTTTAGTGGCTCGGCTTTGCCGCGCTGCCACTCAGCTTCTTCCTTAGAGCTAAAAAGTTTAGGGTCTAGATCTAGGAATACGTTAGCTTTCGAGTGTGGGGTGCCACCCGGCCCAACTTCAAGTACGTTGTCGCCTCGTTTAATTGATTTAATTTTTTCGTGGAAAAACATAGTAGATTATTAACCTCCAATTTTGTTGACTTTAATAGGTATTTGATTTAACACTTTACCAGAGCCAGATGTTTGTGCTAGTGTCGTTGTTTTTAAGATTAGTGAAGAGTCCACTATCGATACTTGTAATCCGCTGTCTTCTATGTACTGCACTCTTTTACCAGAGCCAGTTATGCCAAACATTAACTCGTACTTACCAGGCTCAATGTAAACATCATTAAAGTTAACTATTGTCTCATATGTACCTTTTTCTAGATTGATTGGTTCGCCCCAAACTGTCCTAACCATTGCCCCAAACATATCGCGTATACCTACTGCGAATACAACTTCCTGTACTGCTTGCGTACAATCGACATTCATACGAACACCCCAAGGCTTATATACTTTGGCTTCGCCGCTCACTTCACCTTTAGGGTTAATAATCTCACATCGTTCAATAAGGATGGGCTGCTCGGGGTCTTGTTCTTTAAATTTGCTAATAAAACCGCGAGTGTTGCTATGTTGAGCAGTGTAGTGTGCTATGGCGTCATCTATTTCACCCTGAAATTTTATCTCGCCGCTCTTAAGATATATGCCTTTACTGCATAATTGACTAACAGATTGCATACTGTGGCTAACGAACAATACTGTTCGTCCTTCTTTGGCGACATCCTTCATTTTTCCAAGAGATTTCTTCTGGAATGCCGCATCGCCAACCGCTAATACTTCGTCAACTATAAGAATATCAGGCTCTAAGTGAGCCGCAACTGCAAACGCTAGTCTTACATACATTCCAGAGGAATAGAACTTTACTGGAGTATCCAAAAATTTTTCTATCTCAGAAAACTCAATTATATCCGCTAGCTTGCTATTTATTTCACGACGACTCATACCCAAAATAGAGCCGTTAAAATAAATATTTTCACGGCCGGTTAACTCTGGGTGAAAACCTGTACCTACCTCTAGTAAACTCGCTACCTTACCATGCATTTTAATCGTTCCGGTAGTGGGCTGTACGATCTGTGACAAGATTTTTAATAACGTTGATTTACCAGAACCATTACGCCCAATAATACCTAACACATCGCCTTGATTGACCTGAAAATCAATATCTTTTAAAGCCCAAAATACTTCATGCTCCGCCCTGTTGCCAGTTAAAAACCCTGATGGTTTACGTACGGCATTGCGTAGAACATCCCAAATAGTGTTCTGTCGATTTTTGCCATAATGGTCAATTCGATATTTCTTCGAAAGACCGGATACGTCGATAACTGATTGGCTCATATGATGTCCGCAAATCCTCTCTCTTTTGATCTGAAAAAGTAAATGCCAATAATAAAGGTCAGGACAGCACTACTAAATGATATGAGAAGGTAAAGTGGCCTTACGCTACCGAGGCCCAATATGGTACTTCGGAGTAAAGTAATAACTCCACAAACAGGATTTAGGTATAGTATCCACTGTACTTTTTCAGGTACAAGTGTAACTGGGTATATGACGGGTGTTAGGAATAAAAGAGTCTGTATCATGAATGGTAAGGCTTGTCTTATGTCTCTATACTTAACATTTAATGCTGCGAAAAACATACCGGCACCCAAAGAAGCTAGTAGCGTCACGAATGCCATAGGTATTAGTAGGAGTATCCCAAATATGCCTGGCGAAATACCATAAAGTAGCAGTATGAGTCCAAAAAATCCAACGGAAATACAAAAATCAACTAAGCTTAAAACTCCTGAAGACAATGGTGGGATAAGGCGAGGGAAGTATATTTTAGTGATAACACCTTGGTTATCAAGTATAGAGTTGCTGGCTTTCATAAGAGAAGAGGAGAACAGATTCCAGTACATTAAACCTAAGAAGGCGAAGACTGCATATGGTACATTCCCGCCTGATTGGATGCCGACAATTTTGTTAAAGAATACTGTAAATACGACAGTACTAATTAGGGGTTGCAGAATTGCCCAAGCGGCACCAATAAAGGTTTGTTTGTAGCGGACTTTAAGGTCGCGCCAGGCAAAATAAAACAATAACTCACGATACCTAAATAGTTCTGCAACATTTATGGTAAGTTTACGCTGAGGCTTAATAACAGTTTCTTGCATCAGATAGAATTCTCCTGGTACCACTGAATAGTTTGTTTCAAGCCATCATCTAGTTGTACTTTGTGCTTCCAGCCAAGCTTGTGTAATTTATCGACGCTCAAAAGCTTACGCATGGTTCCGTCTGGCTTCGAGGGGTCAAATGCAATCTTGCCTTTAAAGCCGACTATTTCTTTTATCATATGAGCTAGTTCGTTAATGGTTAGGTCTTCGCCAGTGCCAATATTGATCTGGGTGTTACGAACATCATCGCCTTTTGCTAAGTCTGTAAAGTTGACGTTGTTCATAATGAATACACAGGCTTCTGCCATGTCGTCTACGTGCAAGAACTCACGGTACGGCTTGCCGCTGCCCCAAACATTGAGGGTTACCGTTGCGCCTTCTCGTACAATTCCATATTTGCCGAGTAGTTGTAGTATCTGGTCTTCTGATTCGAAGTTAATTTCAAGGTTTTTAGCTATTGCCGTAAAGTCACCATCCTCTAGCATTTTGCAAAGAAAGTTCTTGCGGATAAGTGCTGGCATGACATGTGATTTTTCCAAGTCAAAATTATCGTTGTAACCATAAAGGTTGGTCGGCTGGACTGCTAAGAAGTTTGTGCCGTATTGGATGTTGTAGCTTTCTATCATCTTTATGCCGGCGATTTTGGCGACGGCATAGGGCTCGTTGGTATACTCTAGAGGTCCTGTAAGCAGGCTATCCTCTGTAATTGGCTGCGGGGCATCTTTAGGGTAAATACAGCTACTACCCAAGAAGAGTAGTTTTGTGACCTTGTGTTTGTAGCAGGCATCTATAATATTGTTTTGAATTTCTAGGTTGCTGTAGATAAATTCGGCACGGTAGATGTTGTTGGCCATGATGCCACCAACTTTTGCAGCGGCCAGAAATACATATTCTGGCTTTTCGGTTTCAAAAAAGTCTTCAACGGCTTCTTGGTCGGTAAGATCAAGCTCACTCGAAGTGCGACCAATAACATTAGTGTAGCCCTGCGATTCCAAGAATCGTTGAATTGCGCTTCCCACCAAGCCTTTATGACCGGCAATATATATTTTGGCGTTTTTATCCATTAGTCCCTCGTGTAGATAAAATAAGCATCTTATCAATTTTACAGTGCTAACATCATTTATTAAAGTTATTTAGGATGCAGCACTCTTTTCACAACAGTCTAAAGTTGGCCAGCAGTGCGCGTATTCCAGGTTGCGCGACCGCTACCATCGTAAATAACCAGATTACCGTCGTCCTGCATAACTAACCTTGAGACACCCTTGCCAGCAGTGCGAGTATTCCAGGTTGCACGACCACCCGTATCATATATTACCAAGTTACCATCACTCTGCATGACAGTATATTGTGACGGGGTGCGGTCGGTCCGGCTAGACCATAAAGCACGATTTGGGGCGTAAACTACCAGGTTCCCATCACCCTGCATGACTAGCCTGAATCGACCATCGTTTGATGTTAGCAACTGGTTAAACCCGAGACTAGCATTTGATGTTAAGATATTTGTAGTTGACCCTGGAACTGGCATCACCTTAGTGTAAAAATTCATGCCAGGATCGTTCATCCAGGCTGCTCCTTCGGCCAAAAGGCTAAAGTGTTCGTTGTAAGTTCCAGAATAACTAGGAGCTTTGTACCAGAACTCGAAAGTACCTGTCTCGCCTGGTGCTACGCTGGCAGGAGCCGTAAGTGAGGCAGGTCGGTTACAGCCATACCACGAAGGATCACAGAATGAGCTGTTTCTGTCTCTAGCGTTGGAAGTACCGACTCGTATAGGATTGTTGCCAGTATTTGTCCAAGTAGTATTGCCAGTATTTACGGCTGCAAATCCAATGTACACGCGCTGGCCTGGTGTTAGCGTTGTGAGGTCTACTTGAGTCGTTTTTGAATTGTCGGTGTAGGCGTATTGTTGCGTAAGCTGCCAATTGTAGGAAGGAGTGAGGGTACTGCCAAACCAGGCAGTAAATAGGTTGAAGAAGTTTTGATTGCCGCTAAAGTGCGGCGTATACCAATAAAGTGCAGCTGTAGCGCCACTATCCATGTGGACTGCAGCTCCATCAATTGTGGTGTAACCATCATAATAAGTGGCACCACCACTTGGGCAGCGGGCAAATGTACCCTGAGTCATTGGACCGCCATAACAGGTCTGAGGGTCGTCGGAGTTGTCCCAGCTACCTTTGATAACTGCCCAACCAACGTTGCCTTTAGATCGTTGCTCGCCAAACTTGAGTAGCCAAGCAGCGCGAATAACTTGCTGTGAAAAACCGGCTTTTATGCTTGTGTTAACGCAAGTTGTGCCAGTGCTGCCAACAGTTACGCCATTACGCTGATAAAGGTTCAGGCCAGTATAGCTGTGAGTTGTCCCGCTATCCGGACAGCCGTATCCAACCGCCGAAGCATATTTGTGTTGATCGCCGTTGTTACAGTAGCCTGCAAAATTATTACGCCCAGTAACTAAACTTTGTTCTTTCTCCAGAGTCGTAAGTAGAGCTTGTGGATTGATGTTGTATGCCTGTGCTGAGCTGTAAATAACTTGACCAGCAGTTACATATCCTCCATAAAGATAGCCTTGAGACGGATTGTAGCCTGTTGGGTCAATTGCCCGAAAGCCGCTATTTGAGCTAATACAGCTCCCAGAGAAACCATTTAGAAAGCTGTCAATTTGCGTTGCCGACATGCTGTTAACATTATCGAACACGCCATCATCGATTATGCGATTACGATTAAAGGTAGCTGCCGAAACACTTTGAAGCGATACTATACTTATAAGAAATACGAACAATAAACTGCTTCCAGCAGCGTAAATTATTTTTTTCATGAACTTATTACCATATTAATTGCGTCCTGCGCGCTTTTAGTTTGCCCATTTAAGCTGGCGTTTGCCTGGACCTTCCATGTACCTGCCGACAAACCAATACTTTTCGGTGTCCAGTTAAACCAATATGATGTACCGCCGCTGTCTGTGGTCTGCTTGTCCAGGGAGCGTGTTACCCCGTCTTTCATGAAAGTTATAGTGCAGGTTGCACCGCTAGTGGTGTTACATACGGATGTTACTGGAGTGTTAAGTGCAATATTATGGGCACTCACAAAATCACCGGTGGGGGTGACAAGCGTAGTCGAACTAGAGTTGCCACTACCTGTCTTTTGGTTGTTTGGCTGAGGGCTCGTTACCGGAGTGTCCGTGGTACTTCCCGAGTTTGATGATTTATCTGAGTTAGTCTGCACCTCACCTTTAGTATTTTGGCTGGCTGTAGGTGCGGGTTGCTCGGTATGGAAGAAGTGGGTCTTATTAGTATATTCAAGCGCAAATACAACAAGAGCAGCAATAAGCAGAATGATAACAACAGCAATAATAGTTAGCTTTTTATTGTTTTTTGACCTTTTAACAGTAGAAATCATATATTTATTTTTGTAGTACTTTTATATTTTTGTATATTTAATTCGTAGTTAAATTGTATCATTAAAAGATATAGTCAACAAGTGCTCAAGGCACTTTGAGTGACAACTATTTAGAGGCCGTTTGGGTTGGCAGACTGCCACCGCCATGCATCAGCACAGGCTTCGGCTATAGTCTTTTCGGCTTTCCAGCCTAGTTCTTGGTCGGCTTTGGTGGCATCTGAGTAGCAGGCAGCAATATCACCAGGTCGTCGGTCCACGACTTTATGTGGTAATTTTTTGTTACATGCTAATTCGAAAGCCTGAAGCAGTTCTAGTACAGATGTGCCAACCCCTGTACTTAAATTATAAATTGCAGTTTTTCGTGATTGTGGTGGACGCGCTAAGGCTGCAATATGACCCCTAGCTAGATCAGCCACATGAATGTAGTCGCGGACTCCAGTACCATCAGAAGTGTCATAATCGTCACCAAAAACTTTTAGTTCATCTAATTTGCCAACAGCGACTTGTGAAATATAAGGCAAAATATTGTTCGGTATGTCACTTGGATCTTCGCCTATGAGACCGCTTGCGTCAGCTCCAACCGGGTTAAAATAGCGTAAAAGTGTAATCTGCCACGATGGATCGCTAGCGGCTAGGTCAATTAGCACTTGTTCGAGCATGAATTTAGTTTGTCCGTAAGGATTAGTAATGCCCACACCTACACGACTTGTTTCTTTAAGCGGCAATTCTTCTGGTGCGCCGTAAACTGTGGCCGACGAGCTAAATATTAGTTGCGTAACCCCATGTTCTTGCATCACTTCACAAACACTTAGAGTGGTGTCGATATTATTACGATAATAAAGTAGCGGTTTTTGGACCGATTCGCCGACAGCCTTTAATCCTGCTAAATGAATAACTGCATCAATTTTATTCTCTTCAAATACTTTGCTTAAAGCGACCTTGTCGGCGCAGTCTATCTGGTAAGAGGTTACGGGTTTATTGGTGATTTTTTCAACACGCTTAAGAGCCTCAGGCTTACTGTTACAGAAGTTATCAACCACAATCGGCGTATGGTTTTGATGTAACAATTCTATAAGTATGTGGGTGCCAATATAACCAGCGCCACCAGTGACAAGTACGTTCATGATTTTATTATATCAGTCTAAGGGTGGTTGCAAGCAGGCTATTAGCGCCCAAAGTCGTCTTCTACTCGGACAATATCGGATTCGTCAGATGGATTTTGCGGATCAGTGTGTTGCCAGATTTCGGCCACAACACCCCACTTGTCCAGCCCGACTAAACGGTGACGAACATGGGTACCAAACTGCACTGTTTCGCCTGATTGTATTGAGCGAACAGGTTCTTGGTTATCGTCGGCGCTAGTTATGATACCGACCGGTCCATCTATGACGCGCCATAATTCTTCGCGCCGATCATGGTACTGCCAAGACAAGCGCTTACTTGGTTCGACTATTAAAATTTTAGGACTCAGTTTACCGCCTCGGGCAATAGTTTCGGTCGACAGTTCAGGAAAGTATTTAGTGATAAACTGCTCAGTCTGTCCTTCATTAATAACAAAAAACCCGCCCCAAGGTCTTTGGCTATCAATCGTTGTGGCCTCAAGAGAGAATCTACTTAGATATTCGCCTACATTTGCAAAAACTGCTTCTTTGTTAGCGCCTGACTCGATAAATAATTCTGACATTTTCCCTCCAAAATACGTGGGTTCATTATATACTACAGGTAGTTATTCAAGATAAACGGAGGTTATAAACTGTGATCGTAGTGATTATTGCCGGTGGCTCGGGTACACGCTTATGGCCACTTTCAACGCCAGATTACCCTAAGCACCTCTTAAAAATAAATGGCGATAATCGCTCATTGGTTCAAAAAACCTACGATCGTGCCACTAGGCTTGCCGAGGCTGTGTACGTAGTCTCCGAAGCTGGTCATATACAGCACGTAAAGGATCAACTACCCGATCTTGATGAAGATAATTTTATAGTTGAACCTGCCAGGCGAGGCACTGCCAGCTGTATTGTTGCAGCCTTGGCGCATGTAGCGCAGCGTCATGAGTTTAATGAGTCAATTGTGTTCTTGTCAGCTGATCACTACATCCGTGATATCAAAGGCTTTGTTCATAGCTTTGGCATTGCCTGCGAAACCTCCAAAAATCAGAAACAAATTGTGCTAGTTGGCGTCGAGCCAGACCATCCCGCTACCGGCTTTGGATATATTGAAAAAGGTGATTTATTGGACGAAGCCAGCTATGTCTATAAAGTTAGCTCTTTCAAGGAAAAACCAGACTATGACGTGGCACGAGAATACGTCCAAAGTGGTAATTACCTATGGAATTGCGGCTATTTTGTAGGCTCGGTCGACACATTCGTAGAAGCTATGCAAAACCACGCCCCCGACCTTTACCAGAACTACCAAAAACTTACTGCCGCAACAAAAGACACCTATCAAGAAGTTTATCTAGGCTTCGATAACACCACAATTGATTACGGCTTAATCGAAAAAGTAGATAACTTATTAGTTGTACCTGCTTCATTCGACTGGATGGACCTCGGTTCGTTTAGTGATCTTCACAAAGCAGTTGAGGGAGACGAAAAGGGCAATAATGTACAAGGCAAAGTCGAAATAGAAGAAGTGGAGAATGCGTTCATACTAAACCAAGAGGATAAGCCTGTGGCTGTCATTGGAGTAGATAATATCGTGATAGTAAATACTCCGAACGGCTTAATAGTGGCCCGCAAAGATTTGTCCCAAAAAATCGGCGACATTAGCAAACGATTTCAACAATAAGGAGCAATAATAGATGAAGAAATTAATAGCTTTTGATTTAGACGGAACCCTGGCTGAGAGCAAATCTCCGGCAGAGGATCGTATTATTGAGCTGCTTAATCGGTTATTGGATAATTTTCAAGTTTGTGTGATCTCGGGCGGTAAGTTCGAACAGTTTAAAATTCAGTTGTTATCTAATTTGAAATGCTCACCCGAAAAGCTTGTAAAATTACATCTGATGCCAACCTGCGGTACCCAATACTATACGTTCGACTCTGTTAAAGCTGATTGGCAGCAAGTTTATGCTGAAAATTTCACTGAGGAACAAAAAACTAAAATAACAAAAGTTGTTGCGGCAAAAGTTGAAGAATTAGGCTTTGATAAACAAGAGACATATGGGGAGCAAATAGAAGACCGCGGTAGTCAGGTATCGTGGTCAGCTTTTGGCCAAGACATAGTGACACAGCTCGGTCTTGAAGGGGTAAGACGAAAAGAAGAATGGGACCCTGACCATAGTAAGAAAACGCGATTACGTGAAGCAATCGCTGCACAAATTCCAGAATTCGAAGTGCGAACGGGTGGTGGCACTACCATTGATATTACAAAACCCGGTATAGACAAAGCCTATGGCATGCAGAAGCTTATGAATGAACTGAGTATTGGCAAACAAGATATTTTATTTTTAGGTGACAAGCTTCAAGAAGGCGGCAATGACTACCCAGTTAAAGCTATGGGCATCGACAGTATTGAAGTGTCACATTGGCGTGATACGGCTAATGTTCTGCAGGGTATCCTGCACATTCTTTAGCGCTGGCTATTCGACAGTAACAGATTTTGCCAAGTTACGCGGTCGATCAACATCAAAACCGCGAGCCACTGAAATGTAGTAGGAAAACAGCTGCATGGCGATGGCAACCAAGATGGGCTGAGTTTGCTCCATGGTCGACGGGATCGTGATTATGTCA
>Ga0105047_10008888_pt1 | contig 16663 bp, 16 predicted proteins | sample MAT04_FD_78384 | JGI IMG/M metagenome (GOLD analysis project Ga0105047, IMG submission 78384) | Freshwater microbial communities from Lake Fryxell liftoff mats and glacier meltwater in Antarctica - MAT-04 (megahit assembly) | ecosystem: Environmental > Aquatic > Freshwater > Ice > Liftoff...
CTGGCGGACTATAGCCGTTGATCGTTGACCAGCAAGGTCCCGGCAGTGTTGCTTCAGCCGGTGATGCGGCCGCGCAACTCCACCACGCCATCCAGTGAGGCGACGAAGGTATCGCCGCCCACCAGCGGGCCCACGCCTGCAGGCGTGCCCATGAACACCAGGTCGCCGGCGCGCAAGGCGAACAGTTTCGACAGTTCGTGCAGGATGTCGGGCACGTCCCAGATCAGGTCGTGGAGGCTTCCCTGCTGCCGCAGGCTGCCGTTGACCTGCAGGGTCAGCTGACATTGGCCGAGGTTTTGCACTTCCACGCAGGGAACCAGTTCGCTGATTGGCGCCGAGTGATCGAACCCTTTGCCGGTATCCCAGGGCAGCCCCTTGGCCTTGGCCGCGGCCTGCAAATCGCGCCGGGTGAGGTCCAGTCCAACGCCATAGGCAAACACCAGCGACATGGCGTCTTCGCGCTGCAGGATCCCGTGGGGCGCGTCCTGTCCCAACGCCACGACCAGCTCCACTTCATGGTGCAGGTCATGGGTGCCAGGCGGGTAAGGCACGTCGAGGCCATCGATCACGATCGCATCGGCGGGTTTGAGGAAGAACACCGGCTGCCCACGCTCGGCCTTGGACGCCGGCGCCACCGCGCCCATCTCGCGCGCATGGTCTGCGAAGTTGCGGCCCACACAGTAGATGCGACGCACGGGAAACGTACCGCCGCCGCGGACGGGAACGCGCGGCGTTGCGGCAGCAGGAATCAGGTCGGTCATGAAGTCGCGCCAGTGGGGTTCAGGCGTGACAGTTTAAAGGCTCGGGCGGCTTATGCCCGCGTGGCGCGGTGCACTCAGCGCGAGATGGGCAGGGCTGGCTTGCTCACCACGCGATACTCGCCTTCAACCACGCCGCGATTGCTCGCGGCAATGGGTTTGCCACGTTGGCTCAACAGCTTGTAGACGATGCCGACTGCAATCATTGCGGCACCCACGAACACGCTGAAGAAGATCAGCACACACAGCAGGGCCACGCCTACCAGTCCCACAGCCAGTCGCAAAAGTGGATGACGCGGCTTGCGCGGGGCGAAGGCGGAGCGCATGCGGGCACTGTCGAAGCGGAAGCTGCTGGCGAACATGATCTGGGGCCGTGACAGAATGCGGCGGAAGCCGGTGCGACAGTATCGGATGACCAATTCTTTACAGTGTGAGAACTTCGTTAAATCCATGGCCGTGATCACTCTGCATTCAATCGAGGACGGCGGCTACGTGGCGGTGGATACCGAGGTGGACGGCATTGCCGAATCGCTGATCCTGTACCGCAGTGGTGATGAGGTGCGCGCATGGCTCAATGTGTGTCCGCATGCGGGCCGACGACTGGATTGGGCGCCGGGACAATTCCTGAAAGCCCGCGAAGGCGAACTGGTGTGTGCGGTGCACGGCGCCACGTTCGAACCGGGTGCTGGCTTGTGTATTGCCGGTCCTTGCCGCGGCCAGAGTTTGCGCGCGGTAGCGGTGGAGGTGCGCGAGGGACAGGTGCTGCTGGCCGGCACTCCCGCTTTGTAGATCCGAGCTTGCTCGGATGCATTTGATCCTGTGCCCGAAGCATCCGAGCCAGCTCGGATCTGCAAAGCACGAGTTACTCAGGCACCGCGTGCGCCCCACCAGAACATGAGGTTCACCGCCAGCACCACCACCAACGTGTAGATCAGCGACAGCGGGCCGCCTACGCGCCACAGTTCGCGATTGGTATAGCTGGCCGGCCCGGTGATCATGGAGATGATCGGGTTGGACGCGGTCATCAGGTTGTTGGACGCCGACAGCGCCACGATCAGGGCGAACGCGGTGGGATTGCCCCCCGCGGCGAGCGCCAGGTTGATCGCCATCGGCACCATCACGATGGTGGCGCCGACATGGCTGATCACCAGCGAGAACGCGGTGGTCAGCAGTGCCACGGCGATTTCGAGCACCCACAGCGGGATCGCATCGGGCAGCCGCTCCACCGTGTGGCCAGCCACCCACGCCGCCGCGCCGCTGCTGTCCATGGCCCAGCCCAGCGGGATCAGCCCGGCCATCAGGAACACCGTCTTCCAGTTGATCGCGGCATAGGCTTCGTCCATGCGCAGTACGCCGGTCAGCAGCATGCCGACCACCCCGGTCATGAGCGTCAGCGACACCGGCAAGCGCGAGGTCAGTGCGATCAGGATGGTGATGGCGAAGATGGTCATGGCGATCTTGAACTTGTGCGGTCGCTGCTCGCCCTTCGGATAGTCGGTGACGACCACGAAGTCGCGGCTCTCTGCTGCCTGCGCAAGCTCCTGCCAGATGCTGTGCAGCACCAGCAGGTCGCCCGCGCGCAGCGCCACTTCACGCACGTCCTCGCGCAGCACCTTCTTGTCGCGATTGATGGCCAGCAGGCTGATGCCCGACTGCTTGCGCAGGCGCAGTTCGGCCGCGGTCTTGCCGATGAACTTTGAAGTCGGCGGCACCACCGCTTCGGAAATACCGGCACGGCTGGGATTGAACAGATCGCCGAAATGGCGCAGCCGCGACGACAGCCGCAGGAATTGATTCTGGGAAAAATCCTGCACTTCCTGGCGCGCGCCCATCACGCCGAGGACGCTGCCCACCCAGATACGCATGTCTCCCGGTGGCGACAAGCGAGTGTCGTTACCGGTCTGCAAGGCCAGCATCAGCGGTGCGTTGTGCAGCGCTTCGACATCGTTCAACGACATGCCCACCAGGGGGCTTTCGGCAGTGACAGTGAGTTCGAATACATCGCCCTCTATGCCGTAAGCGCTGGCGAAGTAACTTTCGGTCCGAGCCGGCGCCACGCTGCTTTCCCCATGCAGCTTGAGAGTGCGGTCACCGAAGAAGCGGAAATACAGCAGCGACGCCGCGATCAGTGCCAGTCCGATCGGCAGCGGCGCGAACATGCGCAGCGGCTCTATGGTCGCCATGCCCGAGGGCAGGTTGTTGTTGGCCGACAGCAGCAGGTCGTTGAGCAGGATCAACGGAGAATTGCCCACCATGGTCAGCGCGCCGCCCATGACGATCGCTGCGGCAATCGGCAGCAACAGGCGTTGCAGCGAGAGGCCGGTACGCGAGGCAAGGCGCGAGGCGACTGGCAGGTACAGCGCCATCACCGAGGGGTTCTGCATGAAACTGGAGTTCAACGCAGCGATGGCGCTGGTCATCAACAGCAGGCGCTGCTCGACCCCGTGCCCGCGCCGCAGCAGCCATGAGGCCAGGCGATTGAGCGCGCCGGTACGATCCAGCCCGGCGCCGAGGATCATGGTGGCGATGATGCTCATCACCGCGTTGCCGGAAAACCCGCCGAAGATTTCCTCTGGCGCAATCAGTCCGGTCAATCCCAGTACCACCAGCACCACCAGCGCGACCAGGTCGGCGCGGATGCGCGGAAACAGGAACATCGCCATGGTGAAGCCGACCAGACCCAGCACCAGGCGCATGTCGTTGGTCAGGGTCAGGGCGCTGTCCATCAGGTGACGTCGTCCTCGGCAGGGGGCAGGTCAGCAGCGGTCGTACACAAGGTCCCACACCCCATGCCCGAGCTTCTGGCCGCGGGTCTCGAAATGGGTCTGCGGCCGCCACTCCGGGCGCGTCACCTTGCCGCGCGGTCCGGCGCGGTTGACCAGCCCCGGCGTCGCATCGAGTACGTCCCACATCTGCTCGGCATAGTCGTGCCAGTCGGTGGCGCAGTGCACGCGGCCACCGATGTGCAATTTCCGGACCAGCAGTGCCGCGAAATCCGGCTGGATCAGGCGCCGCTTGTTGTGGCGCTTCTTGTGCCAGGGATCGGGAAAATAGATTCGTACTTCGTCCAGCGATGCGTCTGCGATCTCGTTGCGCAACACTTCCACCGCATCGTGGTGGTAGAGGCGTACATGCACGGCCGCGTCGGCATCGAGCGCATTCAGCAGCCTGCCCACGCCAGGTGCGTGCACCTCGATGCCGATGTAGTCACGCGCGGGATCCTGGCTGGCGGCAAAGCGCAATGCATCGCCATTGCCGAAACCGATTTCCATCACCCGCAGCGCAGAACGACCGAACACGGCATCGAAGTCGCGCGGCGTGTCGCGGCTTTCAAGCGGCAAGTAATCGAGCCCGAACCGCGGCCACAACTCCTCGAATGCGCGCTGCTGAGCGGGAGTGAATCGTCCCTGGCGCAGCACGAAACTGCGCACGGCGCGGTGGCCAGTGGTGACGGTGTAGGGCTTGGGCGGGTTGGGGGCGGTGCCGGTCATTGTCAGCCGATCAATCCGTCGACCGGCGATGACGCACTGGCGTAACGCTTGCGCGGAATGCGTCCGGCGAGAAAGGCTTCGCGTCCGGCTTCGACCGCTTTCTTCATCGCACTCGCCATCAGGACCGGATCGCGCGCACCGGCAATGGCGGTATTCATGAGCACGCCATCACAGCCCAGTTCCATCGCGATGGCAGCGTCCGACGCCGTACCCACGCCGGCATCGACGATGATCGGGACTTTTGCATTCTCGATGATTTCCAGCAGGTTGTACTTGTTCTGGATGCCCAGGCCCGAACCGATTGGCGCCGCCAGCGGCATCACCGCCACGCAGCCGATTTCCTCCAGGCGCTTGGCCAGGATCGGGTCGTCACTGGTGTAGACCATGACCTGGAACCCTTCGGCGACCAGTTGCTCGGCCGCTTTCAGCGTGCCGATGACATCCGGGAACAAGGTGCGCTGGTCGCCCAGCACTTCCAGTTTCACCAGGGTGTGGCCGTCCAGCAGTTCGCGCGCCAGGCGGCAGGTGCGCACCGCGTCTTCGGCGGTGTAGCAGCCGGCGGTGTTGGGCAGCAGCGTGAAGCGGTCCGGCGGCAGCACTTCGAGCAGGTTTGGCTCGTTCGGCGACTGGCCCAGGTTGGTGCGGCGTATCGCCACGGTGACGATCTGCGCGCCGGCCGCTTCGGTGGCGCGGCGGGTCTCGTCGAAATCCTTGAACTTGCCGGTGCCGGTGAGCAGGCGCGAGTGATAGGTCTTGCCCGCAATGACGAGCGGGTCGTGGGGAGTATTGGAAGTCATCACAAGATTATGGCCGATGCACGGGGACTGAGGCATTCGCCGGTTCCGGTCGCCCCGGTCCACGTGCCTGGCCGAAAGCCAGCAAGCACTCTTTACCCGCCACCCAGCGCGTGCACGATTTCCACCCGGTCACTCTCATGCAGCTCCTGGGTATCGTGCAGACCACGCGGCACGATCTCGCCGTTCAATTCCACGGCGACACGCCGTTGCGCGAGGCCTTCGAGCTGGAGCAGGGTGGCGAGGGTGGTCTCGGCCTCGATCTGCCGCAACTGGCCGTTGAGATGGATGTCCATGCCGCCATTTTGCCGCATTCGCTGGCTTCATGACGCAGTGCAGCGTGAGCACCAGCGGCACAGGTGAAACCATGCCCGCGATACGCCGCCGTACGTTGGTGACGGCGTTACGCCCGATTATGTGCCCTTACTTGTGTCCTTTCTGGAGAGACCGCAATGCCGTTGTTTGCCCGTCCCGTTCGTTCCACCCTGGCCCTGGCGCTTGCCCTGGCGGCCGCGCCGGCACTCGCCCAGAGCGAATATTCCGACACCGTGTTCTTCGGAGACAGCCTGACCGACTCGGGCCACTTCCGCCCTGCGCTGATCCAGGTCGTCGGGCCCTCGGGCGCATTGATTGGTCGTTTCACCACCAATCCGGGCCTGGTCTGGGCTGAATTCCTGGCAGATTTCTACGGTACTGCGGCGGTCAGCGCCAACCAGGGCGGTACCAATTACGCTATTGGCGGCGCGCGCAATGGCGTCGATGTCGTTGGCCCACTGGGTCCAATTGCGTCGCTTTCCACCCAGTTCAACCGCTATCTGGCGGCCAACGGCGGCCGCGCCGATCCGAATGCGCTGTACACGGTCTGGGGCGGGGCCAACGACCTGTTCGCCGTCGCCGCCGGTGCGCCGGCACAAGCCACCATCGGCGCGGCGGTGACCGCACAAGTCGGCATCATCGGCGGCCTGCAGCAGGCCGGCGCGCGCTATGTGCTGGTGCCCACCATTCCGGACATTGGCAAGACACCGCAGTTCCTGGCGGCCGGTCCCGCGGGTTCGGCCGCCGCCAGTCAGCTCGCGGCCGGCTACAACAGCGCGTTGTTCGGCGCGCTGGGAACGGCCGGACTGCGGGTCATCCCGCTGAATACTTTCGACCTGATCGCCGAAATCTCCGCCAATCCGGGCACCTACGGTTTCTCCAACGTCACCGGGACCGCCTGTGGTGCAGGTTCATCTCTGACCTGCAGCCCGGCCAATTTCGTGGTTCCGAATGCGGCCGAGAGCTATGCCTTTGCTGACGGCGTCCATCCTTCGACCGGCGCGCATCGCATCATTGGCCAGTACGCGGCATCGGTGCTGCAGGCGCCGCGCCAGGTCGCTTTGCTGCCGAAATCAGCCACCGTGATCGGCCGCTCGCGCGCCGAGCGCGTCGCCACCCATGTCGACGGCAAGCCCGAAGCGGACGGCATGCGCTGGTGGGGCGGTATCCGTGCCGACTCGCAGCGTTATGACGACGGCAACTTGTACGACGGCATCACCCCGGCCGGCTTGTTCGGCGTGGACTGGGCGCGTGGCGACCTGGTGTTCGGCGGCTATGGCGGCTTTGGTAGCGGCAAGCAGGACTTTGGCCGTAGCAGCGGCAGTTTCGACCAGACCGACAGCACCTTGGGCGGGTTCATCGGCTGGTATGGCGAGCAGGCCTGGGTCAGCGCGCAGTTGAGCTACAGCTGGCTGAACTTCGACGTCGATCGTGAAGTGATCCTGGGCGCCGCCACGCGCCGCCACAGCGGTTCGACCGACGGCACCAACCTCAGCGGTGGTATCAGCGCCGGCTTCGAGTTCGGCGAAGGCGCGTTCCGCCATGGCCCGGTGGTCAGCGTAGTGTCGCAGACGGTAGAGGTGGATGGTTTTGCCGAAGACAATCCCAGCTCGACCGCGATGACCTACCTCGATCAGGAGTTCGATTCGCTGATCGCCAGTGCCGGTTGGCAGGCGAGCTTCGCCATCAACGATCACCTGCGCCCTTATGCCCGCGCCACCTACGACCGCGAGCTCGAAGAACCCTCCGAGCAGGCATTCGCACAGCTGCAATCGCTGCCGGGCGTCGCGCCGTTCGCAGTGCCCGGCCTCGACCTCGACCGCAATTACGCCACTGTGCTGGTGGGCGCCCGCAGTCAGGTGTTTGGTCTGGATGCGGACATTGGCCTGACCACCACCGTCGGCCAGAAGGCCGCCACCGATGTCAGTGCATTCATGACGCTCAGCAGCAGTTTCTGATCGCTTCGCAATTTGCTGGAACCACTGCATCGGGGCGCTTGCGAAAGCGCCCCGATCTTGCATCCAGATCCCGCATGCGTTTGCGCAGGCCATCGCCCCGGGCATAGACTTGCCGCCGACGCGGGTGTAGCTCAATGGTAGAGCTGTAGCTTCCCAAGCTACTGACGAGGGTTCGATTCCCTTCACCCGCTCCAGCGAAGCCATGCAGATGCACGCGAAGTCCGTTGCATTCGAACACCCCCTCCAGCTGTCTTCGTCCGCACTTTCGTCGCACGCAACGGGCATGCCATGCGTGAACAGCCGCTGCATCCCTCCACACCGGGACGTGCACCTCCGCGTGGCACTATGCGGCTCCCCGAGGTTGCCCGCACTTTCATGAAACTCGCCATCCTGTCGCGCAACAGCAAGCTCTATTCCACCCGGCGGCTGGCCGAAGCAGCGCGCGTGCGTGGCCACAGCGTGCGCGTGCTGGATCCCTTGCGTTGTTACATGCGCATCGCCAGCGATAGATTCAGCATGCATTACAAGAGCCGGCCGCTGACCGGATACGACGCGGTGATCCCGCGCATCGGTGCATCGATCACGCGGTATGGCACAGCGGTGCTGCGCCAGTTCGAACTGATGGGCAGCTACACCCCCAATCCATCGGACGCCATCCTGCGTGCGCGCGACAAACTGCGTGCGCACCAGTTGCTGGCTTCGCACGGGATCGACATGCCGGTAACGGTGTTTGGCGACAATCCCGATGACACCGTGGACCTGCTGTCGATGCTCGGCCCACCGCCGCATGTCATCAAGCTCAACGAAGGCACCCAGGGCGCTGGTGTGATGCTGACGGAGAAGCCTTCGGCCTCGCGCAGCGTGATCGAAGCCCTGCGTGGGCTCTACGCCAATTTCGTCGTGCAGGAATTCATCGCTGAAGCCCAAGGGGCCGACCTGCGCTGCTTCGTGGTGGGCGACCAGGTGGTGGCTTCGATGCGCCGGCAGGCACCCGAAGGTGACTTCCGGTCCAACCTGCATCGCGGGGGGACCGCGGAGCGGGTTGACGCCAGCGCTGACGAGCAGTCGGTCGCAGTGCGAGCGGCCCACGTGCTGGGCCTCAACGTTGCAGGCGTGGACCTGATCCGGTCCGACCGTGGCCCATTGGTGCTGGAGGTCAACTCCACGCCCGGTCTTGAGGGAATCGAGCAGGTCTGCGGCCAGGATGTCGCCGGATGCATCATCGATCACCTGGCCATGAAACAGTCGGAAATCCTTTCGATTCAACAGCATAGCTTCAAGGCTCGGCGGCAGCCCGGCAGTCACGGCAAACTTTTAACGCGGGTTTAATCGCTTGGCGCGTAGCTTTGCGCGACCGCAGCTCTGGCCTTCCGCCGGGGTCGTCAGCTCTTCGGAAGGCAAGGATTACGGTAATCGGGTAAACCTTTGGCCCAGGTAGATGTCTATCTACCTGGGCCTTTTTGATCTTGCCGCAGGCCTGCGGCGGGGCGTTGCCTTCGCCCGACCTCGTGGACATGCCTGTGACTAGCCGATTTGTTAAATTCACTCGATTGCCGAGGCAAGCCGCAAGTGGCGAGCACGGTCGAAACAAGGACTCATTGATGCGCATTCTGGTCATAGAAGACAACAGCGACATCGCCGCCAACCTTGGCGACTACCTGGAAGACCGTGGACATACGGTCGACTTCGCCGCCGACGGGGTCACCGGCCTGCACCTGGCCGTGGTGCACGATTTCGATGCGATCGTGCTCGACCTGAACCTGCCTGGCATGGATGGGCTGGAGGTCTGTCGCAAACTGCGCAACGAAGCGCGCAAGCAGACGCCGGTGCTGATGTTGACCGCGCGCGACACCCTGGACAACAAGCTCGCAGGTTTCGACTCGGGCGCCGACGATTACCTGATCAAGCCGTTCGCACTGCAGGAAGTGGAGGTGCGGCTCAACGCACTTTCGCGTCGCGGCAAGGGCGTGCAAACGCGGGTGCTGGAAGTGGGCGAGCTGGAATACAACCTGGACACGCTGGAAGTCCGTCGCCAGGGCAAGCTGCTGCAGCTCAATCCGACTGCGCTGAAAATCCTGCAATCGTTGATGGAGGCTTCGCCTGCGGTGGTCACGCGCCAGGAATTGGAAACGCGGGTGTGGGGCGAAGAGCTTCCTGATTCGGATTCGCTGAGGGTGCACATCCACGGCCTGCGCGCGGTAGTCGACAAGCCGTTCGACACGCCTTTCATCCAGACCCGCCACGGCATCGGATACCGGATCGCCGCACCGGATGCCTGAATCCGCGTACGCGCCGGCGACGCCGCATAGGAGCTACCGGCGGCGTCTGCGCAGTCGCATCATCCTGTCGTTCTTCCTGCTGGGCACCGGGATCACCGGCCTGTTCGCGTACCTGACCGATCTCACCCGACAACGGGTGGAGAACGAGCTGGTCGAAGACGTGATGAATACCAATATCAACGAGTACGCACGACTGTATTTCCTGAGTCCGGGCGTTAACCCCAGCCTGCCGGTGCAGCAGATGCGCGCGCGTATCGTGAGGGCGGACAAATTCGAAGCCCTGCGACGGGAACAGCCGGACTGGTACGAGTTCTCCGACGGCATCCACAACGTCAGTGGCGCGGATGAAAGTGGTGCGCGTTTTTCCTACAAGCTGGCCGTTCGCAAGACGCCGCAGGAATGGTTTTTCCTCGCCTACGACATGACCCAGGCGACCAGGGGCGAAGCGCAGTTCAACCGCGCGCTGTATCTGTCGGTGCTGCTGTTCAGTGCAATCTCGCTGGTGGTGGGCTGGTGGGCGGCGTCGCGGGTGATGAGTCCAGTGTCGGAGCTGGCCGCGCGCCTGCGAGCCTATCGCGGCAGCAGCAATCCCAAACCACTGGCACCCCACTTTCCCGGTGACGAAGTGGGTCAGCTGGCGGAGGCGCTGGACGATTACTCCGCTCGTTTGACCCAGGTGGTGCAGCGCGATCGGGAATTCAACGCCGACGTCAGCCATGAGCTGCGCACGCCGCTAGCAGTCATTCGTGGCGCCACCGAATTGCTGCTTGCCCGGCCCGGACTGGACATAAAAATGGAGCAGCGACTGCTGCGCATCCAGCGGGCGGAACAACAGTGCACCGACCTGATTGGATCGTTGCTGCTGCTGTCGCGCAACGAACGCGGCCAGGGCCACACCTTGGTAGCCCGGATGACCGAGCAATTGCTGGACGCGCATCGCGCGCAGCTGGGCACCAAGCCGCTGGTCCTGCGCATGGAAGGCGAGAGCGGGCTGACCGTGGACGCGCCCGAGTCTGCGGTGTCGGTGGCGCTGGGCAACCTGATCGGCAACGCGGTCAAGTACACGCTGGAAGGCGAGGTAGTGGTGAAGCTGCAGGCCGACGGGGTTGAAGTGATCGATTCGGGTCCTGGCTTGAGCCCTGAGGACGCCGCGCGTCTGTTCCAGCGCGGCTATCGCGGCACCCACGCGGGGCATTCGCAGGGCGGTGGAATCGGCCTGTCGATCGTCAGCCGTCTGTGCGAATTGTATGGCTGGCAGGTGGCGGTGCGGCCTGGCGAACAACGCGGCGTAGTCGCGACGTTGAAGTTCACGGCCACCTGACCCGCGTTTTTGTAAAGCCGAACAAGCTGGTTTGTAGATCCTGGCTTGTGCGGATGCATTTTTTTTTATAGATCCGCGCCTTTTCTTTGGTAGATCCGAGCTTGCTCGGATGCCTTTCGTTGCAACAGCAAGGCAGGGTATCCGGGCGAGCTCGGATCTACGAAACCGAGGCAGAGCATCCGGGCAAGCTCGGATCCACAAAGCGAGGTGGCAGCTTAGATGTACTCCAGCCACCCATGCTTGTCTTCGGTGCTGCCGTCGAACAAGCCAAAGAAAAGCTGCTGGATCTTGCGGGTCAAGGGCCCGGGCTTGCCGTCTCCCACCGGCTTGCCATCGACCGAACGCAACGGCGTGATCTCGGCCGCGGTGCCACACATCAGCAGTTCGTCGCACAGGTACAGGTATTCGCGCGGGATGTCGCGTTCCGCCACTTCGATGCCCTGGTCGCGGGCCAGGCGGATGATCGAGTTGCGGGTGATGCCGGCCAGGATCGAGGCGCTCGCAGGTGTGGTGTGCAGCACGCCATCGAATGCCAGGAACAGGTTTTCTCCAGCACCTTCGCTCAGCAGGCCGGTAGATGCCAGCGCGATGCCTTCGCCGTATCCATGACGCCGCGCTTCGCGCGTGACCAGCTGTCCGGAAAGATAGTTGCCGCCGGCTTTGGCGCCTGCGGGCAAGGTGTTGGGTGCAAAGCGCTGCCAGCTGGAGACGCACGCGTCGATGCCTTTCTCCATGCCGTCTTCGCCGAGATAGTTGCCGAATTCCATCGCTGCCACCGCCACGTCGATGGGTGTTTCAGCGGCAATGCCGATGCCGCCGTAACCGCGGAACACGACCGGCCGCAGGTACGCCTTCTTGAGGGCGTTGACCTTCACGATCTCGCGGCAGGCCGCGTTGATTTCATCCGCCGTGTACGGGATCTGGATGTCATAGATCTTGGCCGACTGGAACAGGCGTCGGGTGTGGTCGCCCAGGCGGAAGATCGCAGTGCCGTTGGGCGTTTCGTACGCACGGATGCCTTCGAACACCGACGATCCGTAGTGGATGGCATGGGCCATGACGTGGGTGGTCGCTTCGGCCCATGGTTTGATGACGCCGTTGTGCCAGATCTTTTCGGGGAATTTCATGCGCATGATCCTTGAAGTTCGCGAGGATTGTGCCAGCAATCGATCGGCGTTCGCGAGCCGTGCGCTTGCGTGTGCGCGAGCGCGAGCGAGCTGAGTCGCGAGGCGTTCGACCTCGACAGCATTCGCTACGCACGTCGCGCCCACGCAAGGCGGGCCAGATCCGCAGATGCAGCTACAACGTGATCCAGAAACAGTGGTAGCTGCGCCGCAGTCCGAGCACCGTGCGTGAGGGTGTGCTGCCATTGGCAAGCGTCTGCTCCAGGCGCAGGCCGATCGGCCGCTTCCGGACGGTGGTCTGGGGGTAATAGCCGTCTACGTTGGAATCAACGATGGCGCCGGTTTCATCAACGATTGGCGGTGGCGCCGGGCGCACCGGCACGATATCGACCAGCGGCCGCTGGACGATGGCTTCGAGGCGGTCGAGCACGCGATTGGCCGTGGCGTTGGAAGTGTCGTTCCATTGATACACACTGGCCAGCCGATTGACGTCGCGCGCATCGATCGCACCAGTGATCTGTTGCACCAGGTCGCTGAGGGTGCGCGAACAGCCGCCGCGATACAGGTTGGATGAACCTGCACCCGATGCGGAACCGCGCGGCAGCCGGTCGATGGCACCAATGTCTTCGCAGCGCTTGTCGGTATAGGCCGTCGTGCCTTCGATGGTGGCGCAGCGCTGGACCTCCTGCGCACGTGCCGGGGCCATCGCAAGGACGAGCACCACCAAGGTCATCAGCAGTATCGGTGGCGGCAACATGCGCATGGCCGCAGCCTACACGCAGCGGACTTTCGAAGGAATGCGGTCAGTACCGTTTTGCTGAACGCCGTCATCGCCGCCGGTTCCAGTACGTCTCACCGTGGCGTCAATGGCTACGGCGGAAATGCTGTTCAGAAGCGTACGAAATAGCAGCCTGAAAAGCGCAGCACTTCAAAGTCCTGCACGCGGGCGCCCGATGCGTCGTCGAAACTCAGCTGCATCACACCAATGGCGCTGCTCATCACTCCGCTGCCAGCAAACTGGATCGGCCCAGGGCCGATTTGCGTCCCGTAGAAATGTGCGTCAAGTAGCGGCCGTCCTACCAGGCCGTCCAGTCGATGCATAAGCTGGTGCGCCTGCCGGTGAGACTGGTCTACCCAGTGATAGCTTTCGGCCAGTCGGTTGACGTCGCGTAACGCGATTGAGCCCTGGATATCCATGGAAAGTTGCGTGGGGCTGCGCGCGCATCCGCTTTGTGCGGGCCTGCGCGCTACGATCGCGGTCCGCTGGGCCGTGCCTTCCACAGGCTTGCCGGTAATGGAAGCTTCCACGGAAGCCTCGCGTGCGATGCGGGCGAGGACTTCACTGGACAAAGGCGTGGGTGTGCTGCCGGACAAAGCACACGCACGATCGGTAAACACGACGCTGCCGTCGGCAGCTTCGCAGCGTTGCACGCCTGCAGGATTGACCGCACCCGACAAAGGAAGCGTCGCTGCGGAAAGGGCCAACAGGCCGGTAAGGGACAGGAATTTCATGGTGCAGCGCCAGCATGGGGACAACGCCCTTGATGCTCCGCTCACTCATGTCGACAGGACGTGTGCTATCCACCTGAAATACAGCATGGTTCCGGCCCGCGCAGGTGCAGTTGTGACTGCGTTCAGCGCAGGCGCGCGATGACGTTCAGCGTCGGCTTGGACAGGTTCAGGGTGTAGAAGTGCAGGCCGGGACAGCCGCCAGCGATGAGGCGCTGGCACAAGGACGCAACCACGTCGGCACCAAACTCGCGTATGGCCTCTGCGTCGTCGCCCATGGCCTGCATGCGCTTGCCTACCCAGCGCGGGATTTCGGCACCGCAGGCTTCGGAAAAGCGCCGCAGCTGGCTGTAGTTGGAGATCGGCATGATCCCGGGAATGATCGGGATAGTGACCCCAAGCTTGCGCACCGCATCGACGAAATGGAAGTAGGCGTCGGCGTTGTAGAAGTACTGGGTGATGGCGCCATCGGCGCCGGCATCCACCTTGGCCTTGAAATGGCGCAGGTCGGCCAGGGCATCGTCCGACTGCGGATGGGTTTCGGGATAGCAGCCGACTTCGATGTGGAATGCATCACCGTGTTCGGCGCGGATGAATTCGATCAGTTCGGAGGCGTAACGCAGGTCCCCGGCATGGCCCATGCCTGATGGCAGGTCGCCGCGCAGGGCGACGATGCGAGAGCAGCCGAGTTCGCGATAGAGGCGCAGCAGTTCGCGGATTTCCTCGCGCGTACCGCCCACGCAGGACAAATGCGGCGCGGCGTTGAAGCCGTGCTGCTGCTTGAGATGGCGGACCGTTTCAGCGGTGTAGCTCAAGGTCGAGCCGCCCGCACCGAACGTGCATGAGACGTATTCGGGCGAGAGCGCTTTCAGCTTGGCCGCAGCGCGGTCCAGTTGGACGCGCTGCTCATCGGTCTTGGGAGGATAGAACTCTAAGGAAACGGGTACGCCGGCAGGCGGCAGGCGGGAGGCGGGAGGCAAATTCAAGGCGAATCCTTGCGTTTCTTGTCGATGCTGCGAATCAGGGCGTTGAGCTTTGCGAACGTACGGTCCAGCAGTTCGCAAAACTCAACGTCGGGATGAAATTAGCCCAGCCTGTACCGATATCCACTTGGGTGTCGAGTTCTGAAAGTGAACCCCTTGCGATGACCAGGAACCGTAGATAGTCCGCTGGCGTGGCGCGCGCGGCGCCTCCGGCAATGTTGGAGGGCACCTGATGGCTGCCCTCCTCATCTGGCTGGTCAAGCCGAACTTCTCGTGGTCGGGAAAGGAGGAGGTCAAGGCATAGATGCATTCAACCAGCACCATGGCGTCCTGCCAGACCTGCAATTCCTTGTGCTTCTCACGCCTCCCTCCTCACGCGCCCCGACCAACCAATCAGTAGCGGTAATGCTCCGGCTTGTATGGACCGTCCTTCGATACGCCCAGGTACGCCGCCTGGTCATCGGTCAGGGTGGTCAGCTTCACCCCGATCTTCTCCAGGTGCAGACGCGCCACTTCCTCGTCCAGCTTCTTCGGCAGGATGTAGACCTTCGGCTCGTACTTGTCCTGGTTCGCCCACAGGTCGATCTGCGCGAGGGTCTGGTTCGAGAACGAATTGGACATCACGAAGCTCGGGTGGCCGGTGGCGCAGCCCAGGTTCACCAGGCGGCCGTCGGCCAGCAGGAAGATCGCGTTGCCGCCGCCGAACACATACTTGTCGACCTGCGGCTTGATGTTGATCTTCTCGACGCCCTTCATCGCGGACAGCGCATCGACCTGGATCTCGTTGTCGAAGTGGCCGATGTTGCACACGATCGCCTGGTCCTTCATCGCCTGCATGTGCTCGACAGTGATGATGTCCTTGTTGCCGGTCGTGGTGACATAGATGTCGCCGCGGCCGAGCGTGGACTCGATGGTGTTGACCTCGAAGCCTTCCATCGACGCCTGCAGCGCGCAGATCGGGTCGATCTCGGTGACCACTACGCGTGCACCGTAGGCACGCAGCGAAGCGGCGCTGCCCTTGCCCACGTCGCCATAGCCGCAGACCACGGCGACCTTGCCAGCCAGCATCACGTCCATCGCGCGCTTCAGGCCATCGGCCAGCGACTCGCGGCAGCCGTACAGGTTGTCGAACTTGGACTTGGTGACCGAGTCGTTGACGTTGATCGCAGGCACCAGCAGCGACTTGGCCTCGACCATCTGGTACAGGCGGTGCACGCCGGTGGTGGTCTCTTCCGAAACGCCCTTCCAGTCCTTGACCACGTTGTGCCAGAAGCCGGGGCGCTCGGTCGCCACGCGCTTGAGCAGGGCCTTGATGACGCTTTCCTCGTGCGAGGAGGCGGGTTCGTCGACCCACTTCGAGCCGTTCTCCAGCTCATAACCCTTGTGGATCAGCAGGGTGACGTCGCCGCCGTCGTCGATCACCATTTCCGGGCCCTTGCCGCCGGGGAAGGTCAACGCGTCCAGCGTGCAGTCCCAGTACTCCTCCAGCGTCTCGCCCTTCCAGGCGAACACCGGAGTGCCGGTGGCGGCGATCGCGGCTGCGGCGTGGTCCTGGGTCGAGAAGATGTTGCACGAGGCCCAGCGCACGTCGGCGCCGATGTCCTTCATGGTCTCGATAAGCACCGCGGTCTGGATGGTCATGTGCAGCGAACCGGTCACCCGCACGTTCTTGAGCGGCGCTTCGGCTGCGTATTTCTGGCGGATGGACATCAGGCCCGGCATTTCATGCTCGGCGATGTCGATTTCCTTGCGGCCCCAATCGGCCAGCGAGATATCGGCGATCTTGTAGTCGACGTGGGTCGAAGGGAGTGGGGTAGAGGGCTGGCGTACTGCGTTCATGGCGTTGTTTCTCCGGATTTCCTGCGAGGATTTCGCATGATGGACCGGGCGCCGTTACAGGAACATTCCGCCGAGCCTGGCCGGACTATGGATACTGCCCGCACACGAAGTGCGGGCTGTTGCGGAAGGATCCGCCCATGTCTCGGTCGCAGCGCCCCTCGGCGGAGGCGCGGTGATTATATCGCTTGTTCGCGATGAAAGGATATCCCCGGGTAGGGCGGCGCTCATGAAGAACAACTCCGGAGCGATTCCGATGCAGAGGTAACCATGTATCCCGCGATCAAGCGCCCCA
>Ga0105047_10008890_pt1 | contig 16661 bp, 14 predicted proteins | sample MAT04_FD_78384 | JGI IMG/M metagenome (GOLD analysis project Ga0105047, IMG submission 78384) | Freshwater microbial communities from Lake Fryxell liftoff mats and glacier meltwater in Antarctica - MAT-04 (megahit assembly) | ecosystem: Environmental > Aquatic > Freshwater > Ice > Liftoff...
CCTTGTCGTCGTCGCCGATGACGGCCACGGCCTTGTCGATCGCCTCGTAGCCGTCGCAGATCGGGCAGATGCGGACCAGCGACCGTTCGATGGCGCGTTCCACGCCCGGCAGGTCGGGATGGTGGTCCGTCACGCCAGTGGCGAGGAGCACGGCGCGAATCCGCAGTTCGCGTCCGTTCAGCCGGACGACGAAGCCGTCGCCGTCGCGCGTCAGGCTTTCGACCCGACCGGTCTCGATCACCGCGCCGTATTCCTGCGCCTGTTCGGTCATCCGCCCCAGGATGGCGTCGCCGGTGATGCCTTGGGGGAAGCCGGGCATGTTGTGGCTGACAGGAATCCAGCACGCCCGGGGCGCGCCGCCGTCGGCGACCAACACCCGACGCCGGAACCGCGCCAGATAGGTCGCCGCCGTCAGTCCGGCGGGACCGGCACCAACGATCAGGATGTCGGGGTCGATCACAGACGGTCAGGCCCGCCGCAGTTCCGACGGCTTGTGTGCGGCTTTGGCGCCGGTCTTGCCGCTGCGCACGATGTATTCGGGATTGTCTTTCGACGCGGCGACCTTGTGACCCTTGATCTTTGTCGGACGGGTGACCTTTTTGACCACCTTGCCCTGGGTCACGCCCTGGCTGTGGTCCCATGCGACCGCATCCCCGGCCTTAAAGCTCTTGTCCGTCATTGGCCGTGCTCCTGCCGCGCGCTTCGTCGACATCAGCGAGCAGACGCCGCATCAGTTCCGCGTCGATCAGGACCGGTGGTTCGCAGAAGGCGAGCACCCAGCGGTCGATGAGGGTTCTGGTCTCGGCGTCCGTTCAGCTTTTTTCCTCGGTTGATGAAGACCTTGCGGACAGAATGATGCGCCGCCCGGTCGGTTCAGCTTGACCGTGCAAGACTTTTTCGGGGCAGGGTCAACGCGGCTGCCCTCGCCCTTTACGCCCGTACGCCTGCCCCGCTATACCGCGCGCCTCACTCCCGTTTCACAGTCAAAGGCGAAGACACGCATGGCCAAGATCAAGGTCGCCAATCCCATCGTCGACATCGACGGCGACGAGATGACCCGGATCATCTGGCAGATGATCAAGGACAAGCTGGTCTTTCCCTTCCTCGACGTCGATCTCGACTACTACGACCTGTCGATGGAAAACCGCGATGCCACCGACGACAAGGTCACGGTGGATGCGGCCTATGCGATCCAGACGCACGGCGTGGGCGTGAAATGCGCCACCATCACCCCGGACGAGGCGCGGGTGAAGGAGTTCGGCCTGAAGAAGATGTGGAAGTCGCCCAACGGCACGATCCGCAATATCCTGGGCGGTGTGGTCTTCCGCGAGCCGATCATCTGCTCGAACGTGCCGCGCCTGGTGCCCGGCTGGACCCAGCCGATCGTGGTCGGCCGTCATGCGTTCGGCGACCAGTACAAGGCCACCGACTTCCTGGTCCCCGGCCCCGGCAAGCTGATGATGACCTTCACCGGCGACGACGGGGCGGTCATCGAGCATGAGGTGTTCCAGTTCCCCTCGGCCGGTATCGCCATGGGCATGTACAATCTGGATGATTCGATCACCGAATTCGCCCGTGCCAGCCTGGCCTTCGGCCTCGCGCGCAATTTCCCGGTCTATCTGTCGACCAAGAACACCATCCTGAAAGCCTATGACGGGCGCTTCAAGGACATCTTCCAGAAGGTGTTCGACGAGGAATTCGCCGCCGACTTCAAGGCCAAGGGTCTGACCTATGAACACCGGCTGATCGACGACATGGTGGCCGCCGCCATCAAATGGTCGGGCGGCTTCGTCTGGGCCTGCAAGAACTACGACGGCGACGTTCAGTCCGATGTGGTGGCGCAAGGCTTTGGCTCGCTGGGCCTGATGACCTCGGTGCTGATGACGCCGGACGGCAAGGTGCTGGAGTCGGAAGCCGCCCACGGCACGGTCACCCGCCACTTCCGCCAGCACCAGAAGGGCGAGGCGACCTCGACCAACTCGATCGCCTCGATCTACGCCTGGACGCGCGGCTTCTCGCACCGCGCCAAGCTGGACGACAACACCGAACTGGCGACCTTCGCCGATACGCTGGAACGCGTCGTGGTCGAAACCGTCGAGGCCGGGTACATGACCAAGGACCTGGCCTTGCTGGTCGGCGATCAGCAGGGCTGGCTGACCACCGAGGGCTTCCTCGACAAGGTCGCCGAGAACCTGACCACGGCGATGAAGGGTTGATCGGGAGGCGCCGCTCTGGCGCAACGGTACGACAGGAAAGGCCCGCGGATTCCCGTCCGGCGGGCCTTTCCTTTGAGCCAGGCACCGCTTCATGCATTGATGTCGCGGGGTTGGAGGGACGTGGTCATGAAACTGGTCGGCAGGCTTATCGTCATTCTGGTCGTTCTGGCGGCGATCTCCTTCTTCGCCGCGCCCGGCGTCGGCTTCTTCGCCCTGCGGTCGGCGGCGGACGCGAACGATGCGGCGGGCCTGTCTCGCCTGATCGACTATGCCGCCGTGCGCCAGTCGCTGCGCCCGCAGCTGGACGGCAATCCGGCTGCCGCCGCGCCCGCGCCGTCCTTCATGGAAGACCCCATCGGGGCCGTGCGTCGGCAGATCGAGCAGGCCGCCGCCCCGGCGGCCCCCGACGTCGAGGCCTATCTGACCCCGGCCGCGCTCGCCGCCCTGACCCGGGGCGAGGGCCGTTACGCCTCGCTGCGCGGACCGTCGTCCCTGCCGTCGCCGGACGCGACGACCACCGGCGGCCCGCTGCCCCGGCCGGTCTACTGGGGCATCAACCGCGCGCGGATGAGCGTGACCGACGAGGGCGGATCCCGGACCCTGTTCACCTTCGAACGCAAGGGCCCGTTCGACTGGAAGCTGGTTCACATCGGCCTGCCGGACGGCGTGGCATCGGTCACGCCATCCCGCGTCGCGCCGCCCGCGCCGCCGATTGTCGGCAACAGCGGTGGCAAGGGCGGCTGATCTGAACGGGGTGCTGGCCAGAGGCCGCGATTCCCGGCTACCGTGACGGCGGCAAGGCGTCTCGGCGTCAGAGGAAAGCATGACCAGAAAGATCATCGTCGGCGTCGCCGTGGCCGCCGTGGCGGCTTTCGTCCTCGCATGGGCCGCCTCGCCCATTGTGGCGGCCCAGGACCTGATCCGTGCCGCCAAGGCCGGTGACGAGCGCGGGATCGAGCGGCTGGTCGACTTCCCCTCGCTGCGCGCCAGCCTGAAGGACGAGCTGAACGACGAACTGATCGAGCGGATGCGGCGCGATCCGCGCGTGGTCGAAAGCGGCCTGGGCGGCCTGGGCATGATGCTGGCCCCCATGCTGCTGTCGGGCGCGGTGGACACCCTGGTCACGCCCGAGGTGGTGGCCAGTATGGTCACCACGGCCGAGGCCCCTGACCCGACCAGGCCGGGCGACCCGGATCCCGCCGACAAGCGCGACGGCAACGACATCCACCAGTCGTGGGGCTATCGCAGCCTGAACGAATTCGCCGTCACCCTGACCGACCGCGACCGTCCCGACGATCATCTGGCGCTGCTGATGGAACGGCGGGGCTTGTTTGCGTGGAAGCTGGCCGCAGTCGACCTGCAGAGCACCCCGGCGGCCTAACCGGCCAGCGCCGACCGCACGGCCGCCAGACCGGCCTCGGCCTTTGTTCCGTCCGGTGCGCCGCCCTGGGCGAAGTCGGCCTTGCCGCCCGCGCCCTGTCCGCCCATGGCGATGACGGCGGCGCGAGCGAGGTCGGCGGCGTTGACCGTTCCCGTCATATCCGCGGTCACGGCCACGGTGATCGCGGCCTTGCCGTCGGTGACGCCGATCAGGACCACGACGCCCGATCCGACCTGGGTGCGGAACTCTTCGGCCACGCCGCGCAGGCCCTTGCCGTCGACACCGTCCAGCACCCGGGCGATCAGCTTGACGCCGCTGATCTCTTCCGGCGCGGCGTTGGTGGATGCGCCGCCGCCGCCCAACGATCCGGAAAGTGCCAGCTGCTTCTTCAGGTCGACGACCTGTTTCTCAAGGGCGCGACGATCGGCGCTCAGGGCCTCGACCCGGGCCGGCACGTCGGCGGGCTGAACCTTGAAGCTCTGGGCCAATGACCTGGCCACCCCGGCCTGGGCCAGCAGATACTGGCGCGCGGCCTCGCCGGTCAGGGCCTCGATGCGGCGCACACCGGCGGCGATGCCCGTCTCGGACGTGATCCTGAACAGGGCGATGTCGCCGGTGCGGGCCACATGGGTGCCGCCGCACAATTCGATCGAATAGGCCCCGTCGCCGGCGGCGTCCTTTTCTGACAGGGCGCGGCCGAGCGTCAGCACGCGGACTTCGTCACCGTATTTTTCCCCGAACAGGGCGACCGCGCCGGCCTCGATGGCCTCCTGCGGGCCCATCATCCTGGTTTCGGCGGGCAGGTTCTGGCGGATGACGGCGTTCACCTGATCCTCCATTCGGGCCAGTTCATCATCCGTGACCGGAGCATTGTGGCTGAAGTCGAAGCGCAGGCGTTCGGCGTCGACCAACTGTCCCTTCTGGGCGACATGGCCGCCCAGCACATTGGCCAGGGCCTTGTGCAACAGGTGGGCGGCCGAATGGTTGGCGCGGGTGGTCAGGCGGGCGTCGGCGGCGGCGCGGAGCTGGGCCCGCGCGCCGATGGCCAGGGTGCCCGAGGTAACCTCGATGCGGTGGGCAAACAGGTCGCCGGCGTGCTTCTGGACGTCCAGCACCGTGGCCGAACCCTGCTGGCCCGAGGCGTCGGTCCATTCGATCTCGCCGCGGTCGCCCGCCTGGCCGCCGCCTTCGCCATAGAAGGGGGTCTGGTCGAACAGGACTTCGGCGGTCTGGCCGGACAATAATTCGTCCACGGACGATGCTTCGCGCACGATGGCCAGAACCTCGCCCGAGCCATCGACGGCGTCATAGCCGGTGAAGACAGTGGGGCCCAGTCGCTCGCGCAGGGCCAGCCATTCGCCGGTCGAGGCGGTCTGGCCCGAGCCGGTCCAGTGCTCGCGCGACCGGCTCTTCTGCGCGTTCATGGCGGCGTCAAAGGCGTCGGTGTCGACGGTGAAGCCGCGCCGGCGGGCCTCGTCCTGGGTCAGGTCCAGCGGGAAGCCATAGGTGTCGTACAGGGTAAAGGCTGTCTGGCCCGACAGCACCCCGCCCTCGCCGAGGTCGCGAGCGGCGTCCTCCAGCAGGCCCATGCCGCGGCCGAGCGTGGTGCGGAAGCGGATCTCTTCCTGCTTCAGCGTGTCGGTGATGAAGGCCTCGGCCCGGCGCAGTTCGGGATAGGCCTCGCCCATTTCGGCCACCAGGGTCGGCACCAGACGGTGCATCAGCGGGTCGGCGGCACCCAGCAGGTGGGCGTGGCGCATGGCCCGGCGCATGATCCGGCGCAACACATAGCCGCGGCCCTCGTTCGAAGGCGTGACGCCGTCGGCGATCAGGAAGGACGACGATCGCAGGTGGTCGGCGATGACGCGATGGCTGGGCCGGCGATCACCCTCGGCTTTGGTGTTCGTGGCGTCCTCCGAAGCGGCGATCAGGGCGCGGAACAGATCGATTTCATAGTTGGAATGCACGCCCTGAAGCACGGCGGCGATCCGCTCCAGGCCCATGCCGGTGTCGATGGACGGCTTGGGCAGTAGGGTGCGAGACCCGTCCGCCGACTGCTCGAACTGCATGAAGACATTGTTCCAGATCTCAACGAACCGGTCGCCGTCCTCATCCGGCGAACCGGGAGGGCCGCCCGGGATGTGGTCGCCGTGATCCCAGAAGATTTCGGTACACGGGCCGCAGGGGCCGGTGTCGCCCATCGACCAGAAATTGTCGGAACCGGCGATGCGGATGATCCGCGACTCCGGCAGGCCGGCGATCTTCTTCCACAGGTCGAAGGCCTCGTCGTCGTCGATATATATGGTGACGGTCAGGCGTGCGGGGTCGAGTGCGAACTCCCTGGTGCACAGGTTCCACGCCATCTCGATGGCGTGGTCCTTGAAATAGTCGCCGAACGAAAAATTCCCCAGCATCTCGAAGAAGGTGTGGTGGCGGGCGGTGTAGCCGACGTTGTCCAGATCGTTGTGTTTGCCGCCGGCGCGGACGCATTTCTGCGAGGACGTGGCGCGCTTGTTGGCGCGGGTTTCCTGGCCGGTGAAGACGTTCTTGAACGGCACCATGCCCGCGTTGACGAACAGCAGGGTCGGGTCGTTCTGCGGCACCAGCGGTGCCGACTGGACCTTCTCGTGCCCGTCGGCCGCGAAATAGTCAAGGAAGGTCGAGCGGATCTGGTTCAGGCTGGACATGGATTGCGCGGTCGTTCCGTGAGGGTGAGGGAACGGGCGTCATATAGGGCTTTGAGCCCCAATGCATCACCTCGCCGGAACCCGCCGGAGCCTCACCGAGCGTTGCAGCGGGCGTTGCGCGCCGGATGCCCATCTCGAAAAAAGGCCGCCCGACCCGGCGGGGGTCGAGCGGCCGCTCCGTCCGGCCCGGCCCGGCGGGGTCGGATGGCGGGTCGACGGACCCGGCCGGAGAAGGTTCGAAAAAATACCGTCCAAAGCGTCCGAAGCGTTCACTGCGTCCGAAGTGTCCGAAGCGTCCGGTTCTAGCCCTCCAGATCCTGACCTTCGTCGGGCTCGGGTGTGCCCAGCAGGTCCTCGGCGATCTTGGTGGTGGATTTGCGCACCTTGTCCTCGATCGAGTCGGCGATGTCGGGGTTGGCCTTGAGGAAGGCCCGGACGTTCTCGCGCCCCTGACCAATGCGCTGGCTGTCGTAGGAGAACCAGCTGCCCGACTTCTCGATGATGCCAGCCTTGACGCCCAGGTCGATGATCTCGCCGAGTTTGGAGATGCCTTCGCCGTACATGATGTCGAAGATGACCTCGCGGAACGGCGGCGCGACCTTGTTCTTGACGACCTTGACCCGGGTGGTGTTGCCGACCACCTCGTCGCGGTCCTTGATCGCACCGGTGCGGCGAATGTCGAGCCGAACCGAGGCGTAGAATTTCAGCGCATTGCCGCCCGTCGTCGTTTCCGGCGATCCGTACATGACGCCGATCTTGTGGCGGATCTGGTTGATGAACAGCACGATACAGTTGGACTTGGAGATCGAGGCGGTCAGCTTGCGCAGGGCCTGGCTCATCAGACGGGCCTGAAGGCCGGGCAGGCTGTCGCCCATCTCGCCCTCGATCTCGGCGCGGGGCGTCAGTGCCGCGACGGAGTCGATCACCACGATGTCCACGGCACCCGAGCGCACCAGGGTGTCGACGATCTCGAGCGCCTGCTCGCCCGTGTCGGGCTGCGACACCAGCAGGTCGTCCAGATTGACGCCCAGCTTCTGGGCATAGCCCGGGTCCAGCGCATGCTCGGCGTCAACGAAGGCGGCGGTGCCGCCGGCCTTCTGGATTTCGGCCACCGTATGCAGGGCCAGCGTCGTCTTGCCCGAGCTCTCCGGTCCGAACACCTCGACTACCCGGCCGCGCGGCAGGCCGCCGATGCCCAGCGCCATGTCGAGGCCCAGCGAGCCGGTCGAGACGGACGGAATCTCCGCTACCACCCCACCCTTGCCCAGCTTCATCACCGAGCCCTTGCCGAAGGCGCGGTCGATCTGGGCGATCGCCGCCTCCAGCGCGCGCTGCTTGTCGCCGTCGTCCCTGCTGACCAATTTCAGATTCGCCTGAGCTGCCACCTTGCCACTCTCCCTTGCCATGATTCCCATCTGGTTCCGGGAGAGACCCGCCTGGACCCGCTCCCTGTTGAACCGCAGTTAGTACACGGTTTGTTCCGGTTGCCAATATGTTCTTTTCTCGCCGAGCCTGAAATGCGGCTGCGCTACGACCGGAACTGACGTATCAACCGCAGGCGGCCTCCAGGATGGGGCCTCCGTCCGGGGCCTGTATAAGGACCGCCGTGCCCAGGCCCGGCCGGGACACGGCGGGAAGCCGGTATCCCACGGTGCGGCCATCCCACGCACCGAGCCGAACCAGATCGCGCACGACGGCGGCGTGGGGCAGGGTGCGGCCGCCGTTTTCGCCGCGCGCTACCGGGACGGCGATCGGGCGTGTCTCATAGCGGATCAGTCAGACGTCGGCAGGCCGCTGGGGAGCCGCTCCGCCAGCGAGGCCGACCGAGGCCGCGGTGAACCGGAGGGTCGGGCCGGAGAAGGCACGGTGCCGCGCGACAACGGCTTCGATCTCGGCCATTCGGCCGCCGACGACGTCGGCGCGGCCGTCCACCACCACCTGCGGCGTCCAGACATTGTCGTTGCCGAGGCCTTGCTGACAGGCGCGCTGGCGGCGGGTGAAGGCGTCCTGGCCGAATGTGTCCTTCCAGCCCAGTTGGTCCCAGTAGGTGACGTTGAAGCTCAGGGCCAGAAGGTCGGGCCGGGTCGCTAGACCATTTTTGTTTCAGGTCGAATCGACCTGAAACCAAAAAATGGTCCAGACTCAATCTGGAGCGAAAGCTGAGCCTTGATGGACTGCGTCCATCAAGACCGATTTTGCTCCAGGCGGACCAGATTGGCGTTGGCCGGCGGGCAGGAGGAGCAGCCCTGGCTGGTGAACAGCTCGACTACGGAGAGCTGCCCCGCCGGTGAGGGTTCGGGTGTCCGGGCACTGCTCCGCTCGGTGATCAGAACGCCGCCGACGAAGGCCGCACCGACGGCGACGATCGGTCCGAGGATGGCGAGGCGGCGGTTCAGGTCGGCGCGGCGGCTGATACGAGGGGCGGCGGGATAGACAAGCATGGGGACGGCTCCAGCGGGGTTGCCGGAGTCTTCGCCGCAGCGGTTGGGAGGTTACACATTCAACGTCCCGCCACCGCCACTTTGGCCATCGGCTCGGCTATCCGGGCTGTGAACGACAGACCTCCGCCGATCAGCAGGACGGCCAGCGCCGCCAGCAGCAGGGGTCGCGCCGTCGCGCGATCGGGGACCAGCGGGCGGACGAACATCAGGACCAGCAGCCCCATCAGAACGAGCACGCCGGGCCGGTCCATGCCGATGCCGAGGAAGACCGTATGCGACAGGCCGGCGATCCAGCCGCCACCGAGAACCGCAACGAGGGCGATCGGTGCCAACGACCGCGCCCGGGTCAGGCCGGGATCGGCGAAGGCGGCGACGGTGGCGGTCAACGAGGCCAGCAGGCCGGTCCAGACGAACAGGAAGGCCGCCTCGGGCGCGACGGCCTGGGCGACCGTGGCGACGATCAGAATCAGACCGATCAGTCCGGTCCAGCCACCCCAGATCGACCGGGCCGCCAAGGTCGGGACCAGCGACAGGCCGATGGAGACGACCGCGGCGCCGATGACCATGAGGTCGACCCCGCCCAGCAGCAGGGCGAGGACCGTCGCGGTCGCAACAGCGCCGGCGACGACGCGGCGGTCCGGCCGCGCCCGCCCGCCCAACAGGGCAAGGGTCAGCGCCAGAACGGCCAGCGCGACGCCCGCCTCCATCCACGGCAGGCGGGCCAGCAGGGTATAATAGGCGTCAGCGTTGTCGGCCCGTGCTGACAGAGGCCCGGCCAGGAGCCGCACGGCCTGACTCAAGACCAGGCCGGTCGACAGGAACCACAGGCCGTCGAACAGGCCGCGCCCGACGTCGGCGAAGCTGAGGCCCGCGCCCGACCGTGCCCGTCCTGTCGCCACGCCCAGTCCGAGGAAGGCCAGCCCCAGCAATCCCCAGCCGACGGCCGGCGCATGGCCGACGATGACGCGTCCGAACAGGTCGGCGTAGACGATGTTCTGCGTCGGGGCGGGCAGGGCGGGGCTGCGCAACAGGGCGTCCGCCATCTCGAGCGCCTGGGAGCCGATGTGCTGGACACTGCCCTGGTCGAGGGCGTCGGGCGTCGAGGCGGCGGCGTGATACTGGGCCGGGCGGCCGATGAAGGCCAGGTTGATCCCCTGGACGCCGCGATCCTTGGAGATGGTGAAGTCGGTGCCGTTGGGCATCAGCTCATAGACGAACACCGCCAGCGAGTTGGACGAGACGCCGCCCGTCGCCCTGGCACCCGCTCGGGCGAACAGGCCGATAGTTTGGGCGTTGCCGCGTCCGGTCTCGAACATCATGGCCCGGCCGCCGCCACCGCGCGCCTCCAGATTGACTACCGCCCCGATTCGGTCGCGCAAGGGATGCCCGCCCCAGAAGATGCGGGCGCCGTCGAGGTTAAGCTCTTCGCCGTCGGTCAGCAGGACCACCAGCGTTCGATCCGCAGGGCCGCGGGCGCGGATGGCGCGAACGGCCTCCAGTATCGCCGCCACGCCGGTAGTGTCGTCGGCGGCACCGGCGGAGTCCGGTACGGTGTCGTAATGGGCCATCAGGGCGACCGCGGGCTGGCGCGGGTCGCGCCCGGGCAGGACGCCGATCAGATTGGTCAGGCCGATCCCGGTGGCCGGGCGACCTTCGCGTTCCAGCCGCCGTACCGCCGCGGGCGACAGGGGCCCCTCCTGGGTTTCCGTCTGGAGGCCCAGGGCGGTCATTCGCTGGAGGAGGTATGCCTGAACCCGCGCGTGATCCGCCGATCCGACCGGATGCGGGCGCCGGGCGATCTCCCGGACGTCAGCCATGGCCCTTCCGGCGGAAAAGTCGGTCGCCGGGGTGCCGGCCGGGACGGGACGCGGACTCTGCAGCGTCAGCACCGCGATCAGCAACGCCAGCGCCAACGATCCGATCAGCCAGAGCAGCCGCATGGGTCATCCTCCCCGATGAGGAAGGAAGCGTAGGAGATCACGAGGTTCTGGGGAAGCTACGCCGCGCGGCGCAGGGCCGCAGCCGATTTGACGAACAGACCCTCGCGGCCGGCCACCGCGCGGAAGGCGATGCTGTCGCCGTCCGGTTGTTCGGCCGGGCCGAGGAACAGGCAGCCGTCATCGACCAGCCGCCGTTCCAGGTTATCGAACATGTCGTGGCGGCGGGCGGGATCGGTGTCGCCCAGCACGTGCCGACAGAAGATGACATCGAAGCGGTAATCATCAGTCGGGGCGTCGGCCAGGTTGGCGCGAGCGAAATGAACCGCGGCGCGGAGCTCTGCCCTTGCGATCCACGCGTCGTCGGCCTGGTCGAACCAGCGCAGCATGGTCTCGGCCTTCAGACCGCGCTGGATTTCGAAGCCGGTATAGGCCCCCGAGCGAGCTTTCTCGAGCGCGCGCTGCGACAGGTCGGTGGCGACGATCTCCACGGCCACGCCCGCTTCCTGGCCGGCGATCGCCAGGGACCAGGCTTCCTGGCCGGTCGAACAGCCGGCCGACCAGATCTTGACGGGCTGAGTGCCCCGCGCCTTGCCCAGCGCGGGTAAAAGTTCCTTGGCCAAGGTGTCAAAGCTGCTGCGGTCGCGGCGGAACCAGGTCTCGGGATTCAGCAGTGCCTCAATCACCGCCCAGCCCAGCGATGCGACCGGCTTGGCCCACAGCGAGGCCAGCATGGCGTCGACGGTCTCGAACCCCTCGCGCCGGGCCACGGGCCCCAGGCGGTGCTCTGCCAGCTTCATCCGGTCGCGCGTCAGCCTGAACCCCGCACGCGAGGCCATCAGATTCTGCAGCCGATCGAAGTCGTCTGGCGTCATCGGGTCAGACGGCCCCCACTTCGGCGAATTTCGAGGTCAGGATTTCGCCGTCGAACGGCTTCATCACATAGTCGTCGGCACCGGCGGACAAAGCCTCGGCGATCCGCTCGGCACGGGTTTCGATGGTGCAGAACAGGACCTTCGGCGCCATGCCGCCGGGCAGGGCACGCAGGCGGCGGAGGAAGGTCATGCCGTCCATGACCGGCATCGACCAGTCCAGCAGGATGACCTCGGGGATCAGACCGCCGCAGAAGGCCAGCGCCTCGGAGCCGTCGGCGGCTTCGTCGACCTCGAAGCCCAGGCCCTCGACGATGCGACGCGCAACCTTGCGGATGATCCGGCTGTCGTCGACGATCAGACAGGTTCTGGGAGTCACGGATTGGGTTCCAATTCAGCGTCGCGCAACGCTCGCGTGTGCTTCGTCTCTATAGTCGCCCCGAGCCGGTTAATGAGTCCTTGGGAAACCGGCTTAAGGGTCAGTTAGCCATGCGGGCGGTGAGGATAACCCGGCCTTCTTCGGTCTGGACCTCCAGCGAACCGCCGGCGTCGTGCGCGGTCAGCCATAGCCAGTAGGGTTGAATCCACTGGCCGGGCAGCCCTTCGGTCAAAGGCTGGCCCGCCAGCCCGGCGACGGCCTCGGCCTTGAGGCGGGCGCGGTTGCCTTCGGCATGACCCTGAATGACCAGATCGCTTGCGACTCGCCGGGTGGTGATGGCGGCGTTTCCGCCAGACGGCAGCGCGGCCATGGTCAGATAGGCCAGGTTCACCAGCGCCCGCGACTGGGCCTTGGAATAGCTGGTGTCCTCCGCCTTCCAGTCCAGGGTGGCCCGGCCGCCCTCGGTCAGGCCTGCGACCAGTTCACCCAGTTCGGCACCGGAAAACCGCTCGGTCGAGGTGGCGGCACCGAAGGCGACGCGCGCGAACGCCACAAGGGCCACCATCTTCTTCGCGCTGGTCTCGATCAGGCTCATGGCGTCGTCGCGCATGTCCTGGGCCGAGGGATCCCTCAGCAGATCCAGGCCGGAACTGATCGCGCCGGCCGGGCTGATGAAGTCGTGGCACAGCTTGCCGGCGACCAGTGCGGCCAAGGCTTGGCCGTCAGGAAGGGCTTGGCCGTCGGGAAGGACCTGGCCGTCGGGCAGGGCGGTGGAGGTGTCGGTCATAGGGCTCCGGAGCAACAGTCGGACAATGCGCCGGACGCTGACCTGATTTGCCGGTTCGCGAAACTGGTCCGATGCTCTAATCCCGCGCCATGATCAAACGACTGACCGCCGACCTCGCGTCCGGCGCCCTGACTGTGGCCCTGGCCGATATCGCCGAGGACGCCGCGCGTGTCATTCTTCCTTACTGGCGCAACGGCGTGGCCGTCGAGACCAAGTCGGACGACAGCCCCGTCACCCAGGCCGACCAGGAGGCCGAGGCCCTGATCCTGTCCCGGCTCGAGGCCCTGTATCCCGGCGTGCAGACCGTCGCCGAGGAGGCTGCGGCCTCAGATGGCGCGCCGGCGGAAGCCGCTGACTGGTTCTGGCTGATCGATCCGCTGGACGGCACCCGCGGCTTCATCGAGGGGCGCGAGAGCTTTACCGTCAACATCGCCCTGATCCGCAAGGGCAGGCCGGTCGCGGGTGTTGTCACCGCTCCGGCCACCGCCACGACCTGGCGCAGCGGCGCGCCGGGCGGCGGGGCCTTCCGTCGCCGCTTCGGCGAGGGCTGGCAGGCCATCAAGGTGCGCAACCGGCCCGCCTCGCCCATGGCGGTGATGAGCCACTCCATGACCGACGTCGAGGCCGAACGGCTGGCCTCGCGCCACGGCTGCGTCCATTGGCAGGGCACGGATTCGTCGCTGAAATTCTGCCTGATCGCCGAGGGGCGGTTCGACGCCTATCCGCGCACCGGCCCGACCTCGGAATGGGATACGGCGGCGGGACAGGCGGTGCTGGAAGCCGCCGGTGGTCGGGTCATGGCCGAGGACGGCTCGCCGCTGCGCTATGGCAAGCCGGGGTTCGGCAATGGCGGGTTCGTGGCGCTGGGAGGTTAGTCCGGCCGACGCATCAAAGGCTGACCGTCTCCGGCATCGCCAGCACGGCCCGTTCGACGAGCGCCGTCGCGCCCCATTCCCGGGCCGTTTCCATTGCCTCGGCCAGCATCAGGCCGACCGCGCGGGGCTCAACGCCCATCAGCCGGCCCTTCGCCATCGCAAGATGCGCCATGCCGATCTGGTCGGCGGCCCAGTCCAGCGGTGGCTGGGCTCGCGTCAGGCGCTGACGCACCGTGGTCTCGAGCCCGATCAGGGCGGAGACGTCGCCCGCCGCCTCGGCCAAGGTCGCCTCCGCCGCCAGATGGCGCTCTCGGGCGAGCGCACCCAGCACCAGACCCGGCTCCTGGGTAAGGGCCTCGGCCTGGACAAGCGCCAGCAGCGGCGTCTCGTTCGGAGTCTGGACCAGCTGAACGGCGACCCAGTCCAGCGGGCTGTGATCGGGCGTGAACTGATCGGCCGCCGCATTGAACAGGGCACGGCCCTGTTCGTCGGCTGTCTCGTTCTGTGCCAGCCGGGCCAGAGCCATCAGGCCGGCTCCGGCCAGGGCCAGCGCGCGGGCGCGGGTCAGCGGGCGATAGTCTGGCGAGGCGGCCTCGACCAGCACGCGCAGGTCGCGCCCGGCCTGATCCAGCAACCGGCCGTCGCGCCGGGCCACGCCCGCCTCCAGCGCCAGCGCCGCACGCTCCAGCCGCAAATCATCGCCGACCGTCGGGGCCAGGCCCTTGGCCCCGTGCAGGGCTGCATCGAGAAGCGCTGCCGCGTCCAGCATGAACGCCGGCTCTCCCGCCAGCCGCGCCCGACGCGCCGTCAGCCGGGCGTGCAGGGCCGCAGCGGCCGAGCGCGTGGCTGGCCGTTCGGCGGTCAGGGACTGCACGTCCGCCAGCGCCGCCGTCAGCTTTTCGGGGCCGCCGAACAGGTCAAAGCGCAACAGGTGGATCTCGCCGGACTCGATCGCTGCGGCTGCCGTCTGGTCGGCTGAGGCCGTGTGTCGGGCGGCATCGGAGGCCGCGGCGGCGGCGCGGTCCAGGCTGGTCCGCCGGCCGGTGCGACGCCCGTGCTCGCGCCACAGGGCCGAGGCGCGCATCCATCCGGCAAAAGGCGCGGCGCAGGATACGCGACCGGCATCCGTCATCTCGCGCCGGGCTTCGGCCTCGACCAGGTCGGCACTGATCAGTTCCAGCCAGCCGAGATCGTCGCTCTCGCGTGCCTTTTCGAACAGCTTTCGCAAGTCCCGGCCGAATTCAAACATGGCGTCAGGCGCTCCGGTCGTCCCGCTTCGGGACCATACTGGCGTCCCGGGGATACCCGATGCAAACGCAGCGCCGCGCCGGGAGTTCGGCTTGGTCTGAAAGTCAGTGGGTGTAGCGCACGGCGATCGCCCAGGTCTCGGGATCGTTGTCGCTGCTCAGTCGCGTGCATCCCGGCGGAACCGCGCCTCGGCACTGTAGACCCGTTGATCGGTGGGGTCGGCCTCCAGCGCGCGGCGAAGGAAATCCCGCGCCAGGTCCCACTGCCGCGTCTGCTCTGCTTCGTCCGCCGCGGCCGCCCCACGCTCGGTCGCTAAATCCGCCATCAGGATGAGGCCCTCGACGTTGTCGCCCTGACGTTGGAGCGCGCGAGTCAGGGCCGTCTCGGCAGCGGCGGCGTCTCCCCAGCGCTTTTCCGCGCGGCCTAGGCCGACCAGGGCCAAGGGATCGTCGGGGAAACGGGCGGCGGCCGTCCGCAGCGTTGCCAGAAGTGCGGGGCCGTCGATCTCGGCGGGATTCCACGAGCGGGCGTTGATCATCGGCAGCAGGACCGTTTCGGCCGCGGGCGACAAGGTCGTCACGGTGATGACCGGGGTGATGGGGGGAAGGTCGACCTTGGCGTAGGACAGACGCCCGCGGACATAGGTGCGAAGCTGGGCCGCCAGTTGATCAGGCGTCATGGCGAAGATCGCCTGCCACACCTCGACAGGGTCGCGGCCGCCGTTAACCGCGCTGACATAGGCGGACAGATTTCGTACCCGGCTCGCATCGGCAAGCAGCCAGTGGGTCAGGGCCCAGGACTGGGCGTAGAACATGCCCCGGCCCGTCTCGGTGTCGATCCCGAACGAACTGTCGGCGCGCAGCACCGCGTCCATGGGCAGCCAGCGATTCTGTTGCAGCGCGTACTGGCGGCCCGGGTTGGGCAGGCCGAAGGACGCCTGGCCGCCCTCTGTCACCGTCGCCGTCGCGAAATATTCGGCGAAGCCCTCACGGAGCCATCCCGGATATCGGACGTCGCCGGCCCGGGCCATGACGTGATGGCTGTATTCGTGGAGCAGGATGTCGTCACTCTCGCCGCGCACCAGGACGGCGAAGACGTCATTCTCGCTGGTGGAATAGTAGCCGGCGATCCCGGCGGGAAGGCCAGGCACCGCCACTCGCAACGCCCTGCCGTCGGCCACCAGATAGACTGGCAGCCGGCGGGCCTCCGCCCGCGCGCCGCCGAAGCGGGACGTCAAAAGCGCGTCGAACCGTTCCAGCTTGGCCGTATAGTCGCGCAGGGACCGTTCCGACCCGTCGCTGTAGACGATGAAATGCGGGCTTTCCGCGCGCCGCCACTCAGCGAACGCTGACGCTGGCGTCAGCGCGACCAGCGACAGGGCCAGAAGAAGATAACGAATAATTGACGGCAAGAGGGAACTCCCGAGGCGTCCCGTACTCAAGCCTGTTTTGCAGACCGCAGTCCAGCCTCAGGTTGATCGAACCGGCAGGTCATGAGCCCGGAGGCCTCAGCCCCGCTCCTTGGTCTTGGTGAAGGCCACGCTGGTGAAACGCTCCATCACATAGCCCGTTTCCCAGCTCGATTTGGCGAGGAACACCGGGTCTTCGTCGATGTCCCGGGCCATCTGGCCGCGGTATTTGCTCATGAAGTCCTCGATCTCGGCTTTTGTCCCGCCGATCCAGCGGGCATCGGCCCAGGGGCTGGGCTCGAAGATGAGCTCCAGACCGTATTCCTCGCCCAGACGGTCGGCCATGACCTCGAACTGCAGCTGGCCGACGGCGCCGACGATGAAGTCACTGCCCATTTCCGGGCGGAACCACTGGGTCACGCCCTCTTCG
>Ga0105047_10008891_pt1 | contig 16660 bp, 12 predicted proteins | sample MAT04_FD_78384 | JGI IMG/M metagenome (GOLD analysis project Ga0105047, IMG submission 78384) | Freshwater microbial communities from Lake Fryxell liftoff mats and glacier meltwater in Antarctica - MAT-04 (megahit assembly) | ecosystem: Environmental > Aquatic > Freshwater > Ice > Liftoff...
GGTAAATCCACCCGGCCGCATCGAGGAAGAACGGCACCGCCGTAACGAAGACCAACAGCAACGCGGTGCCGGCGGTCGCGATCCCGGTCGCGCGGCCGTCGGGGGAATCGACGACCGGGAGCATTTTCATACCGCCGCGTTGATAATCGGCCCGGTGCATCCACGCGATCGCAAAGAAATGCGGGAGCTGCCAGACGAACAGGATGCCGAACAAGGCCCAACCCGGCGCGGCCATGCCGCCGGTGGCCCCGCACCAACCTATGACCGGCGGCAGCGCACCGGGGATCGCCCCGACGACGGTATTCCAAACGGTGACTCGCTTGAGCGGAGTGTAGACGCCGACGTAGAGGGCGAATGTGAGTCCCGCGGCGATGGCGGCCGCGGGACTCGGCAGAGTCAGATAGAGGTAGACAATCCCGACGATCCCGAGGGTCAGGCCGAAGGCGAGCGCTTCGAGCGGATTCAACCGGCCCGTGACGAGCGGCCGCTTCGCGGTGCGGTGCATCCGCGCGTCGGCCCGGCGTTCGAGCCAGTGGTTGAGGGCGCTCCCGCCGGCGGCGACGACCCCGGCCCCGACGAGCGTGTGCAATAATAGTTCGATCTTCAAATCGGGGGCCGCACCGAGTAAGAACCCGACGGCGACCGTGACGAGCGCCATCGTGGCGATGCGCGGCTTGCAAAGCTCGGCGTAATCCGCGAGTCGGCTGCGCATGGTATCGGACTCGCCACGGCGCGGCGTAGTACGCGGCCGGCGGATCGGGGAGTCGAGGTGGGCCACGGTTGGCACGGCGGTACTCATCGGTGTGGTTCGCTCGCTGATAATGTAAGACTTTCGACTCGCGTCCACTCCGACACCGCGTCAGTCCGTTCGGTGTTCTCATCCCACTCAACCGCGCTCGCTCGCCTCAAAATGCGCACGGCGAGCACCACCGACGACGCCAAGATCGCGGTTCCGATGAGCACGTGCAGCGTTCGGATCGCCGCGGCGTCTTCGGTGATCCGCCGCGCCATCGGGGCGACGTTCCCCTGTGAACCGAGAGCGGCAAACTTGCCGAGGTACGCTTCGACGCCGAGTATCAGTTGGATGGCGAACATCACCAAAAGATGCCAAATGCCGAAACCGAGCACGCGCCGCCCGGACGCCGTTGAGAGCGACCGCGTCGCCAGCCAGACTCCGAGACCGACGACCGCGAACGCCGTGAGGATGTGCAACCTTTGAGCGAGCGGATCCGCCGTGTGCCGGACGATGACGCCCCATACGAGTTGCAGGAACACCGTCGCGGTCAAAGCGAACGCGAGCCACTTCAGCCGACAGCGCTCGTACTCCGGCAGTTGTCGCTCGGGCAATGGCGCCGCCGCGAGGAGCGGGACGCAACACATCGCCGCGAAGACGACCTGGGCGAAGGTACCGTGGATTTGGGATAACTCCGGCCCGAGCAGTTGGTCGAGGTACACTCGGTAGCCGCCGAGCAACCCTTGAATCATCACGCAGACGAGCAAACAACCCGCGAGTGCCCGAACCCATTTGCCGGGTTGGTCCGACAATAAATGCAAACCACAGGACGCGAGGACGCAGAAGGCGAACGCGGCCGTGAGCAACCCGCTGGTCTCGGGGAAGATTTCGGGCGGCGGCACATCGGTGAGGCCTTTTCCCAAGGCGATTTGCCGTGCGACGCGGGCATCAGACGCGGCGTGCATTTCCCGGTGGAACGTCCCGTAGCAGACCAGCAACAGCACGATCGCTATCAGGCCGTAGCCGCGTTCCAGCTTTCGCGGCCCGCTAAACCACGCGGCGAGGGCCAGAATCGACGCGAGAGCCCCGACGGTAAACCCGGCGGCGCGGTGCGTGTGTTCGAGCAAAAAGCCCCGGTGCTCTTCGAGGTTGTACTTATGGCCGTTGACGGCGAGGAACCACGGCTCCGTCGGCCAGACGGGGTCAGCCATGCCGGCGCGGAACGACGATGTCAGCGCCCCGAGCGTCAACAACACAGTGGTTGCCAATACCATCAGGATGGCCAACATGCGGATGGATTTCGCGATGGGCGGCGTCATCGGTCGATCCCCGATTCAGGCGGAAGTTTCGCCGGGTATGGCAGTGCACGCAGGAAGTTCACGAGATCGGCGACTTCGTGGTCTTTCAAAATCACGGCGGGCATGTTCGCGGGCGTGATGCCGTGCTTCAGGGTGCGGCCCAAGTCGGCCGGCTCGCGGCCCCACCGGTACTCCGGTTGCGTCAGATCCGGGATCTTGTTCGGCAGTCCCCAAATGTCAAAGCGGTACGTCGGTGTGCGGCCGTAGGCCTCGTGGCAACTTAGGCAAGCGTTGTTCGCGAAGTGCCGGCGGCCCCGGCGAATCGACTCCGTCAGCGCTTCCCCCTCGAGTTCCGGTTGCGAATGCACCGCACCGGGCACCTGAGCTTCGAGCCATTGCCGATGACTTTTCCCAGCCGCGGTTCGCGCTGCCGCAGTCACATCGGCGATGTCGTCTTCGGAATCCGGATGGAGCCCGCGGATCAGGGCTTCTTCGACCTCACCCCGAATGCTCAGGTGAATCGTGTAGGCAGCGAGGGCGTCGACATCCGCATCGGGGAGCAAGTCGAACAGTGGCATCGATGTCCCGGGCACGCCGCCGCGAATGACCCGGGTCAAATCTTCGATGCGGGGTTTTCCGTTCCGGGCGTTCCCGGTCGTCCGCTTGAATTGTCCTTGGCGGAAGTCGCGCGGGTACGGGAACACAGCCCCGGCTCCGCGACCGTCGCCGGCCATCCCATGGCACGAACTACAGCGGACGCGGTAGCTCGCGCTCCCCTTCGCCAATGTCTCGGGGTCGAGCGACAGCTCACCGACGGCGGCGATCCCCGCGGGCATCGCCGGCGCCGCCGGGGTGCCGAAGATCGCGTCGAGGGTTTGGTTCATTTGCTCCCGGTTCGCAGCCGGGATATCCGAGGGCGAGAGGACCTTCGCCCCGCGCCCCGCAGAACCGGCGAGGTATTCTTCGAGTTTCAGGGGGTCGGGTGCGGCGGTCGGTTGCTCCGCCGGAGGTGCGATAATCAGGGGATCGGTACGTGGCGCGTAACGGAGATGCGGCTCGTAGCCGTCGGGCTCGGGCGAGCCGCACCCGGCGAGGAGCCCGGAAAGTACGAAGGCGGTGAGCAATCCAGTCGCCCGGATCGCAGCCCCGCCTCGCCAATTGGTTACGATGTTCAACATGGTCGCCGCGGTCTTACAGCACCCCGAGGTGCCGGGTGATGAAGTCGGTGAGGATGAACAAGAACATCAAGAAAACCCAGAAAATCCCGGAGACCGCCGCGAGCCACGTGAGTTTGTCAGCCGCGCGGAGATCCATGAAGAAGTAGGCCAGCACACAAGCTTGAACCGTCGCCACGGCCAAGCTCGCAACCACTTTCATCGCGCCCAAGTCGGAAAACCCTATGAACAACGCGAGAGCGGCCATGCCGGCCAGCACCGCGAACGTCACGAACGACCGGGCGTTCGGGGTCGCTTCGTGGTGGATCGATTCTTGATCATGCGCGACGGCATGCGTGCTGTGGGACATCGTCGGGGCTCCGGTTAGTGTCCGCTGTGGGTGAGGCCGATGGCCATCTGGAACTGCTCGACCGCTTGGCCGGACGTGTGCGGTCCGCAGAGGTACAAGAGCGGAAGCAAGAACATCCACGCCATGTCGACGAAGTGCCAGTAGAGGCTCATCACTTCGATGTACACGTAACGCGACTTGTGGTCGAAAAAGCCCATCCGCGCGAAAATCAACTGCCACGTCAGTAGCCCGAGGCCGACGATCATGTGCAGCACGTGCAGGCCGGTCATACTGTAGTAGAACATGAAGAAGAGCTGCACCCGACTCGGGTTGAACTCGCCTTTGTCGTGCTTTTTCTTGGCTTCGGCTTCCAATTCCGCTTTCGAGGGGATCACCTTCAACGCCCGGATCGCATCGACTTCCGCCGCGACTTCGGACGGAGCGATGCGGTCGGTGCGCTCGCCTTTGTAGTGGACTTCCTCGAGCGCGAGGACGACGTTCTCATTGAAGCCGTCCGGGGCGTGGTTGAGCCTGCCCGAGACTTTCTGGAACAGGTGTTCCAATCGCTCGAACTTGTAGAACGCCAGCGGATCGCGAACCACTCGGGGGTACTTCCCGGGAACAAATGCGATCGCCTCTTGTTCCGAGACGGCCGCGTCGAGCATCGGCACCAAGGGTTGCAAGGCGTCGCGGAGTTCCGCGTCGCGCTTCGCGGCTTCCGGCTTCATGGTCGTGTACGAGCCGGGCATCAAGCCTTCTTCGTAATCGATCTGGTACTCTCGGGCCTTCAAACCTAAAAACGCGGTGGCCAACGCAATTGTGAAGAGCAGATTGCGCATCAACCCGTTGCGGTTGCCGACATAGGCCGAACGGATCGCGAGCGTGATCGTCAAGCTGCTCGTGAGCAGCAGGAACGTGTTCACGCTGGCGATGCCGACGTTAAGGGCGGCGCTACCGGCTTCGAAGTCGCGCGGGTACCAAACGCGGTAGGCCGTGTAAGCGCAGAACGCCCCGCCGAAGAAGAGCACTTCGGTGACCAGAAACAGCCACATACCGAAGCGTACGGTGGCGAGCTGCTGACCCATATTATTGAAATGGTGGGCGACCGGGCCCTCCACGGTGTTAGCTGCCATGGGTGGCCTCCTTCGCGGGCTCGTGGCTCGAGACCAAGTCCGGGTCTTCGTGTTTGATGTCGCGGACTTTACCGTCGTTCAGCGGCACGATCTTCAGGCCGTCCGCCACGGCGTATTCGTACGGCCCGAAGTAGACTTCCGGCGTGGACTCGAAGTTGTGTGGCGACGGCGGGCTGCTGGTCTGCCATTCTAACCCGGTCGCTTTGAACGGGTTGTTCCCCGCCGACTTACCGAAGAAGAGCGACGCCCCGAGATAGAAGATCGGCATGATGTAGCCGATACCTTGCACGTATGCGGCCGCCGTGCTGAGGACGTTGTATATCTGGAATTCCGGCGGGTAGTTCGGGTAGCGGCGGGGCATGCCTAGGTAGCCGACGGCGAACTGCGGTAGGAACGTCAGGGCGAAGCCGACGAGCATGACGATCGCGGCTAAACGGCTCCAAAAGTCGGAGTACATCTTGCCCGTCATCTTCGGCCACCAGAAGTGGAGGCCCGCCTGCCAGGCGAACATCATCCCGCCGACCATCGTGTAGTGAAAGTGGGCGATGACGAAGTAAGTATCGTGCAGGTGGATGTCGGTGCCCAGTGTCCCGAGAAACAGGCCCGTGACCCCGCCGATGGTGAACAAGATGATGAACCCGAGGGCGAAGAGCATCGGCGCTTGGAACGTGATGCTGCCTCCGTAGAGTGTGGCCGTCCAGTTGAACACTTTGATGGCCGAGGGCACTGCTACGAGCATCGTCAGCAAGGCGAAGACCATCGCGAGGTAATAGCCCTGCCCCGCGAGGAACATGTGATGCCCCCACACGAGGAAGCCGACGACGGCGATGCCGACGCTACTCCACGCGACCGCTTTGTACCCGAAGATATTTTTGCGGGCGAAGCAGGTGAGAACTTCGTTGATGACGCCCATTCCCGGCAGGATCATGATGTACACAGCCGGGTGCGAGTAAAACCAGAACATGTGCTGGAACAAAATCGGGTCACCGCCGAGGTTCGGATCGAAGATGCCGACGCCGGCGAGGCGTTCGACCGCGAGCATCACTACCGTCACGGCGAGGACCGGCGTGCCGAGCAATTGGATGACGCTGGTGGCGTACATGGCCCAGACGAACAGGGGCAACCGGCCCCAAGTCATGCCGGGACAGCGCATTTTGTGGACGGTCGCGATGATGTTCAGCGCCGTCAAGATGCTGCTGAAACCCGTGATGAATATCCCGAGACCCGCGTAGAGTACGTTCGTGTGACTATACTTCGAACTGTACGGGGGGTAGAGCGTCCAACCGGTGTCGAGCCCGCCCACCATCAATTGCCAGACGAAGAATAGTGCCCCCGAGACCCAGACGTAGTAACTGGCGAGGTTGAGTTTCGGGAACGCCATGTCCTTGGCGCCGATCATCATCGGCACCAAGAAGTTCCCCAGCACCCCCGGGATCACCGGGATGAGGAACAAGAAGAGCATGATCGTGCCGTGGGCGGTGAACGCCTTGTTGTACTGGTCGAGTTCGAGGATCGCCCCGGTGGGTGTGATTAGATTCGTCCTCACCAAGCCCGCAGCGATGCCACCAAACATGAAGAAGATGGACACGGAGACCAAGTACATCAGGCCGATGCGCTTGTGATCGACCGTCAGCAGCCACGAGAGCAAGCCGTATTCGTGGTTGAGGTAATGCTTGTGTTCGGGGTGTGCCGCGAACGACACCTCCGGCTCCGGCAGCATCTGCGGGGTGTAATCGAGTCGGGCGGGTTCGAGCAGAATATCGGCCATTAGCGCGCCCCTCCTGTCGTGGGTGCGGGGATCGGGGAAACCGGCGGATCGGGGACATTCGGCGCCCCAACGGGCGCCGGACTGCTTTCCGTCCGGCTCGGTAGGTCGCCCGGTTTGAGCGACTTCAAATAGCTGATCACGTTCAACAACTCTTCTTCGGTGACTTGGGCGCGGGTGTAAGCCGGCATGATCGGCTTCCAACCGTCGCGGACTTCTTTCATCGGGTTGCGGATCGAATTCCGGAGGTACGTATCGTCGGCCACGACGGTAGATCCCCCTTGCAACGCCCGCTTCGATTTGTGGATCGCTTCGAGCGTCGGGGCCCGCGATTCGCTCTCGCGGTTGTGGCAGTTGAGGCACTGTAACTTCAAGAACAGCTTGCGCCCTTCCCAAGCCGGGGAGCCGTCGACCGGGTTCTTGCCGTCGCGGACGCGGTAGATCCCTTCGAGCCAAGCGGCGTAATTTTCTTGGCTGAGCACATGGACTTTGCCCACCATTTGCGAGTGGCCTTGGCCGCAGTATTGATCGCAAAACAGGTGGTAGGTCCCCGGTTTGATCGGCTTGAACCAGGCGCTTGTGTAGCGGCCCGGGACGACGTCGAACTTGCTCCGGAAAGCCGGGATGCCGAAGTCGTGGATGACGTCTTCGCTGGTGCCCGTGATCCGCACGGCGACCCCTTCTTGCAGTGTGATCTCGTTGATCTCGCGGTGGCCGGTCGGGTGCTGAACCTTCCACATCCACTGCTTGCCGACGACAGTGTACTCGCGGTCGTACGCCTCTGGCGGCGGGTTGATGGCGACGTCGTACTGCCGGACGCCCCAGACGAAGAACGATAGGAAGAACATCAGCGGGATGATCGTCCAGAGGAACTCGAGCTTGTTGGAGCCGAGGATCCGCTTGGGCGCGACGCCTTCTTTCTTGGCGAAGGCGAAGCAGCAATAGATCAACAGCGAGTAGACGACTCCGGCACCGAGGGCGCTGACGCCCGTGATGTACCAGAATAGGACGTCGTACTCTTTCGAGAACTCCGATGCCTGTTCGGGCAAGAACGGCGGTGTTTCCATGAACGCGAACATCGGCGAACCCCTACGGGTGATCATTGAATAAGTGCGAAATTCGGAGCGCGGAATAAAATCCGCTTCCGCTCTACTTTTCCACACTCCGCGATTCTTCTCCACCTTGCAATTCCGCACTCATTCTCGACTCTGCTATTCCGCAATCTGCACTCCGAATTCCGCACTTCTTGGGAGCGTCAGTTTCGTTTCCCGCCGGGCTTTCCGCCGGGTTAAGTAGACGATCGCCGCGATCAACGCCACGAACGGTGCGGCAACGAAACCCAATATCCGCATGCTCGGTTTGTAATGCCCCGTGACATTGTCGTACTGCAAACAGAGCAAGGCAATTTGGTCGGTCTTCGTCCCGATCTTGCCATCGGCCGCTTCGATCAACGAGCGTCGGACGGTGGTTTTGTCATAGTCGACACCGAGCATGTACCGGGAAATCCGGCCGTCGGGGGTTATGAACAAAATCGCGCTCGAATGCTGGATGTCCCGTTCTTTGGACCCTTGCGGCCGAGGGCGGTCTCCGAGTGGCTCGAGTTCGCCCCACTCATTTTCGAGGCAGTCTGCACCGTCGGCATCTTTCTCGACCTTGTGGTCGGCCACGAGAAACGGATAGCCAAGAGCGTTCGTGAGTTGCCGGACGTTCTTCTTTGCGGCGTCGACATTGGAAAACTGCCCGGGGGTCGCGCTGAGGAACCACCAGCCCGGCTGGCTCGGATCTCGACCATCGTACTGCTTCAAATATTCTTCGCGCTTCATGCGGGCCCGGGCGTACGGTTCATGGGCGTCGACGCTGAAGGTCACGACGTTGAATGCTTTCCCAGCGCTGAACTCCGGATCGACCGCCTGCATCTCGCGGAGTACGCGGAGCAGGCCGTTGAGAACTTCGTTGCAGAGCTTCGGGCAGCGATAATACGCCGGAACCAAAATCGTCGGCTTGCCACCCATCACTTCGCGGAGCGTCACGGGGCGGTTGTCGTGGTCGTACAGCAGCGTGTCGAGCGGGATCGTCGCATTCAGGTTCTGCTTCACCTGCAGTTTCGCCGCGGCTTCCGGCTCGATGGCCCCCGGCTTCGGGGCCATGCCGTAGGAGCCCACGTTCTGCGCGGCGGCGCGCGTGCCGGCGAATGCCAGCAGGGCCGCAACGAAAATCGCGAGGAACCAATGCATGGAACGGATCCGATCAATCATGGTGGTGGTGTTCGGTCTTCGGGGCGGCTTTTGGTTCGGCCGGCCCGCCGCGGCCCCCGGAGCTTGGTTTCGCTTGGCCCAGGGTGCCGATAACCGGAGCCGCCGCGCCCGCTTTTGTCGGCAACTTCTTCGTGGTTGTCATAAGGTGGATCGTTTCGTCGATCGAAATCTGGGCGATGCCTTTGTCTTTGGCAATCCACTCGGTGTCACGCAGGGCTTTCCGCTTGCTCGTCGGATCGGTGAAGTTCGTCGGGTAAAAGAACTGCGGATAGATTTCGGGAGAATTATTTCCGGCCTCGGCGCTCGGGAAGCTGCGCAGGTACGCCGGGTCGGACTGGGTTTCCCCGGAGCGTTTGTCGTCGATCTGGCGAATCTGTTCGAGCCGCGGTTGGGCCACGGGTGTATTCGGCTGCCCATCCACCGCTTGCGGATCGGTCGAGCTGATCCGGCCGGCGCGTTCGTTGAACGGTTTTTGGCCATTGGCCGCAAAGTTCTCTTGTGGCGACTTCAAGTACGCGAAGATCCCCGTCACCACGAGGTATGTGAGAATCAGCGCGACGACCACAGCGACCGGTACCGCGATGATACCCTTGATGCCGAACTCGTCCGGCTCATGGCCAACGGATTGGCTCTTGTCGTCGAGCCCCGGCGACGCTTCGCCGTGGCCCGTCGACGCCCCGGTCATTGCGACCCAGAGCTGGTTCAACGGCGAATCTTCGTGCGTCGGTTTGTGTGGCGTATCGCTCATGTCCGTTCCCTATCTGAATTCCGCACTCCGAACTTCGAAATCGGCATTACCTAGTGGTGCTGGCCCCAAGTCGCCAAGAACTTGCCTTCGCTGTTGTTCACCAAGATCGGCGCTTTCGAGAGTTCTCGGCTGAAGGCCAGACCCCAGAGGCCACCGACGCCGACAATCGCGGCGAAGGCCATGATCACGTGCAGGTTGCCGTGTTCGTGCGGCACGGCCGGCACGAGCCACCAGACCACGTCCGACGCGCAGACAATCAATAGTAGGGCGGTCATGCACTGCATCGCCTTCGGATTCAGCTTGATCTCGCGGAAGAGCAGCACGATGAACGGCGTGAGCCAATGAAAGATCATCAAGAAGTAAGCGAGGTAGAGCCAGCCGTTCGGTTCGGTGCCGCCGCCTCGCTTGATGTAGTACGGGATTTCCTCCGGCAAGTTGCCGGCCCAGATCAGCATGTACTGGCAGAAGCTGGCGTACGACCAGACCATTGTGAAGCCGAGCATCAAGCTGCCGATGTCGATGCGAAACTTGTCTTTGACGATGGCGAGGATGTCGGTCTTCCCCTTCGTCACGGTGTAAAAGAGGAACGTGCTGAACGCGAAGGTCGTCAAGAACTGGTTCATGCCGAAGACGATCGGGAACATGCTCGACGCCCACGTCGGCTCGATCGACATGACCCAATCGGTGGCGAAGAAGGTCATCAACAGCGCCCAGACGATAATGCCGGGGGCGCTGAGGCCGACGAGTTTGCGCTTGCTCGGTTCGTCGTCGTTGGTTTCGAAGCTCTTCGCCCAACGGAGGATCGTGAAGCCGATCAAACCGAGGATGCCGAAGTAAACAATGTAGCGCCCCGGCAGGCCGAGGGCCGACGTTGGGCTCGCGCTGAGGTAATCGTGGATCTTGTGCTGGTTCTCTTCGATGGCCTCGGGGCGCATCTGCTGGGCGACGGCGACTTCGGCAACTTCCCGCTTCACGTCTTGCTTCACGAGCTTCTCGACCTTTTCGTCGAAGCCCTTCATGCCAGCCTTTTGACTCGCGGTCGCGTGGAGCCACTCGTCGTTGGCCCACCAGTAGGGCGAGTCTTTGCCGCCGCCGATGTACAAGCTGACAATCAGCGGCAGGCCGAGGACGAACAGCACCGGGAGCGTGCGGACGGAGGCTTGAAAGATCCGCCGGAGGACGACGCCCCAGCTCGCGCCGGTGACGTAACCGATCATCATGAGCGCGAGCGAGCCGAACGGCAGGCTCGACCAAAAGACGAACCCACAGGCATAGGCGAGGATGAACTCGCGATTGCCGTTGTCGTTGCCCTCGGAGCCGGAGTTGATGAACCCGGCCGCGAGGTAGACGGCGAAGCCGGCGACGGCGGCGATGAGCGAGTACAGGCGCACGGGCGCCACGTCGACCGCGGTCTGCGGGATGACGATTTCCGCGTGGGGATGATCGTGATGGGTCGCGGTGGCGGCCATTAGTGCTTCTCCCCCGTCTTGGCGGTCTTCGGCTGATCGAGTCGCTTCTTCAATTCGTCCGTCAAGTCGGCCGTGCTTGCAGCTTGGCTCATTTGCAGCGCCCGCACATAGCCCACCACGCGCCAGCGGTCGGCGGCGTCCGGGATTTGCGTATCGTGGGACGCCATGCCACCGTAACCCCAAGTGATCACTTGGAAGATGTAGCCCACATTGACGGTCTTGAGCGGTTGTTCTTTGCCGTACCGGTAGAAGCCGCGCGAGGTCCCTTGCGGATTGCCCGTGTAACTCGGTTCGGCCTTGGCGGTCTCTTTGTTGATGCTCAGCGTCGACCAATCCTTGGCAACCGCGTTCACGTCGGTGTGGTATGACGGCGGCCGCAAGAAGCCGCGTTCGGGGATCTTGCCGTTGGCGTGCCCGGCCCCGCCGTGGCAGAGCGCGCAATTCGCGTTGTACAGCACTTGGCCGCGACGGAAGTCTTCCTCGTGGAGTTCGAACGGGAACTCTTTCACGAAGTTGTCGTTGCTCGTCGGGGCGCCGGGTGGCGGGGCGGTTTTACCGGTCGGATCGACTGACTTCAGCCACTCGGCGTCGGCCGGGATGCTCTTGCCAGCGGGGGTGAGCCACGTCAGGAATGCATCGTCCGAAAGCTTTTGATTGCGGTGGATGACGCCCGATTCCAGCGGTCGAACCGACTGGTTGTTGGGAAACATCGAGCTTTCTTCATACGGGCGGTGCGCCGGCTGGTCGGCCATTTTCTGCTGACAACCGGCGAACAGCGAGAACACCGCGAAAAGGGGAAGGTAATGTTTCATCACTCGGGCACCTCCGCGATGCTTTCCGGATTCAGCGTGACCAGGAACGACTTCACGCCGGAGCCGTCACCGAAGTTCGGATCGGTCGATTCGATACACAGGAAGAACCGGTCCCGCGTGGCCCGGGCGAACTGCGGGACGTTGAAGACCGGGTGGTACGGCTGCGGCAATCCGCAGAGTGCCAGCAGGCCGAACACGCCGCTGAGGCTTGCCGTCAGAACCAACAGCGCCCACGTGATCGGGATGTATTGCGGCCACGACCAGAACGGCTTACCGCCGATGCTGATCGGGTAGTCGTAGACGGTGATCCACGTCTGCATCAGCAGGCCGAACGTCGCCCCGCAGAGGCCGCCGATAAACATGATGGCACCGATTTCCGAGCGGGGGAAACCGAGTTCGTCGGCGACTTCCCCGACCGGGTAGGGGCTGTAGCCGTCCATGCGGGAGTAGCCCGATAGGCGGGCCGCCCGCACCGCCGCGACCAACGTGTCGGCGTTCGTGAACTCGGCCATAATCCCGTGCAGGGCAGGGGAGTCGCCCGTGTGGGTATCGCTCACTTGGCGTTCTCCATGACCGCGTGGCCGTCGCGCCCGCCCTGTTTGAAAGGCAAGAATTCGCGCATTTCGGTGATCGAAATCATCGGCAAGAACTTGATGAACAAGCAGAACAGCGTGATGAATAGACCGATCGAGCCGATCATGATCGCGTAGTCCCACTCGGTCGGGGCGTAGCGGCCCCAAGCCCCCGGCGTGTGATCCCGCGACAGCGTGATGATGATCACGTAGCGCTCGAACCACATGCCCACGTGGACCGACCCAGCTATGAGGAAAAGCAGCAGTTCGTTCGTACGCACCCGCTTAAACCAGAGCAATTGCGGGATGATTGTGTTCGTGGTGATGAGGCACCAATAGCTCCACCAATACGGACCTTCCCAGATCCGCTGGTAAGTCGTTTCCCATTCGTAGAGCGAATGACTGTACCAGCCCATCCAGAGTTCGCAGAAGTACCCGAAGCTCACGAGCAGTCCGGTCGCGATCATCACCTTCGCGCAGAGCTCCATGTGCTTATCGGTGATGAAATCCTTCATGCCGTAGAAGTGCCTCAGGGGCACGGCCAGCCAGACGACCATCGCAAAGCCGCTGAAGATCGCCCCGGCGACGAAGAACGGTGGGAAGATCGTGGCGTGCCATAGTGGCACGATGGCGACGGCGAAGTCGAACGAGACGATCGTGTGCACGCTGAACACCAGGGGCGTTCCGAGGCCGGCCAGCAAGAGATAGAGTTTTTCGTAGCGGCGCCAGTGGTACGCCGAGCCGCGCCAGCCGAGGGCAAGCATCCCGTAGACCATGCGCTGGAGTTTGTGCTTCGCGGTGTCCCGCAAGATGGCGAGGTCGGGGATGAGTCCGACGTACCAAAAGACCAGCGACACGGTGAGGTAGGTGGACACCGCGAAGGCGTCCCACATCAGCGGGCTGCGCGGTTGGGGCCAGACGGCCATATTGTTTGGGAACGGGAAGAGCCAGTAGCCGAGCCAAGGCCGGCCCATGTGCACGAGCGGGAAAATCCCGGCGCACGACACCGCGAACAGGGTCATCGCTTCCGCGTAGCGGTTGATGCTCGTCCGCCATTTCTGGTGCATCAGCAACAGGATGGCCGAGATCAGCGTCCCGGCGTGGCCGATGCCGATCCACCAAACGAAGTTGACGATCGCGAGGCCCCAGGCGACGGGTTGGTTGATCCCCCAAACGCCGGTGCCCATGTAGAAAAGGTAAGCCAGGCCGACGACCAAGCCCTGCAAGAGCATGAAGCCGAATAGGAAGAACGCCCACCAGGCGCGGGGCGTGCGACCTCCGATGACCACGTCGGCGATTTTGTCGCCGAGGGTCACGGTGTCGTGGTTGCCGCCGAGCAGCCCTTCCGGGTGCGGGGCGTACAACTCGTTGGAATAAGGGCCGCGGACGGCCGGTTCGGTCACGGTTGCCATGTGCGGTCAGGCCCCCTGCGGCATGTTTTTGTTCGGGTTGCGGATCGCCGCGAGGTAGCTCGTCCGCGGCATCGTATTCAATTCGGCGAGCAACCCGTAATTGTGGGGCTCGGCTTTCAGCTTGATGACTTCGCTCTTCGGGTCGTTCAAGTCGCCGAAGGTGATGCACTGGCTCGGGCATGCCTGCTGGCAAGCCGTGAGGATTTCGCCATCGAAAATCTTCGGTCGACCGTGGGTGTCCCGTTCTCGGGCCGGCTTGCCGTCAGCCGTGGTCTTAGCCCACTCGCGCTCGGCTTCGATTTCGCCGTTGCGGATGCGCTGCACGCAGTAGGTGCATTTCTCCATGACGCCCCGGGTGCGGACGGTCACTTCCGGGTTGTTCAACAACTTCAGGGAGCCGGTGTCGTAGTCGGTGTACTGGAGGAAGTTGAAGCGGCGGACTTTGTACGGGCAATTGTTGCTACAGTACCGCGTGCCGACGCAGCGATTGTAGACCATGTCGTTGAGGCCGTCCGCGCTGTGGACGGTCGCGCCGACGGGGCAGACGACTTCGCATGGGGCCTTTTCGCATTGCTGGCACGGCACCGGCTGGAAGTGCGTGCGGATGGCGGCGGAGTCTTTGATCTTCTCTTTACGCTTCTCGGGACCGATCTTGGCAGCGCCGAGTTCGTCGCTCATCGTGGCGTTGCCGGGGATGCTGAAGTAGCGGTCGATCCGAATCCAGTGCATGGCCCGGCCGCGCATCACTTGGTCTTTGCCGACGACCGGGATATTGTTCTCGGCGACGCAGGCGAGCGTGCAGGCCCCGCAGCCGGTGCAAGAGCCGAGGTCGATGGCCATGCCCCAGCGGCGGTATGATTTCGTGGCCTCTTCGCCGTTCACCGAGATCGGGTTGACGAGGTAGAGGCTCAGTTTCTTCAGGCGGGCGTCGTGGGCTTTGTGGTCGTGCTCCGTGCCGCCGTGGTCACCGTGATCGTGGGCGTGCGGGTGTTTGAGCCCGTTGAGTTCGAAGTTCTCGATGGTCCCCGGCGTCAGCATCCGGATCTCTTCGAACTCGGCCGGGGACGTCGGCGGGATCTGCGCGAAGTCTTCGTCGTTCTTGTACTGCTCGATGCTGGCGTGGCGGACCGGCCGGCGCGATTCCATCGCGGCGTGGGCCCCGGCGATGGCGAGTGTGTGGCGTTCGCCGGTGCGGCGCATCTCGGGGACGGCGGCGTTCCAAAGGGCATCGGTCGCCCGCAGTTTGTAGCTGTCGAAGCCGCGTTTGTCGCCGACCTTCCCGGCCCGTTCGCGCCCGAGACCCAAGTGCAGCACCACGACGTTGTCGGCCATGCCGGGCTGGACGTGGACCGCGACTTTCAGTTTCCGCCCGCCGACGTTGAGTTCGGCAATGTCAGTTTCGGTCGAGCCGCGCTCTCCGCCGGTCCACGCAAAGTTTTGGGTGAACTTCAAGTCGTCCGCCGTGCGCGGTGAGACCATCGCGGCGTTGTCCCAAGTCAAGTTCGTGACCGGCTTCGGCAGTTCCTGTAGCCAGCCGTTGTTCGCCTGCTTGCCGTCGTACAGCACCGGGTCGGGCCGGAACTGGATTTCGAGTTTGTCGATGGCCGGCTGGGTGAAGCCCGGTGCCGCGAGTTTGTCGAGCTTCACCGCGCCGAGGTCGGTGACTTTGGCGACGGGGAAATCGGACTTCGTCTGAGCGAGAACGCCGTCGCGGACAGCCCGTTCCCAATACTGCGGGAAGGTCGGCGTTTCGCCCGTGATTTTCTTATCGTTGAAGAATTTCTCCCACGTCTCTTTGACGAGGGCTTGACCTTCGGTCGTCCCGAATTCGATCGCGGCCGCGACGATCTCGATCAGGCTCTTGCCCCGGTAGAGCGGGGCGATCAGCGGTTGCTGGATGCAGGCCGTGCCGTCGTGGCCGCGGACGTCCCCCCACGCTTCGAGGAAGTGGGCCGCGTTGATGTGCCACGTCGCCAACGGCGTCGCCGATTCATCCAGCGAGAGACCGTGGTGGATCACTGCCCCGGTCTTGGCCGTTTTGACCGCTTCGATGGCCTTGCCGAATTCGAGATCGACCGGGGCATCGTAAACCGGGTTGACACCGGACATGAACAATGTGTGGACTTTCCCGGCCTTCATATCCGCGACGAGGGCTTTGAAATCCTCGGCGGAATCGGCGTTCGGCTGGGCCGTCGGCGGGGTGATGTATTTGAGCGGCGCGTGCTCGGCGTCGAGTTTCCGGTTGATTGCGGCCGCGAGAATGTGCACGGCCGGGGATTGGTGCTCCCCCGCGATGACGACCGAGTGTTGCCGGTGGGCGATCAAATCGGCTGCGAGCGGCTTGATCCACGCGAGGACATCCGCCGCGAGGCCAGTACCGGCGGTCACGCCGTCGACCTTCAGCTCCAGCGCGAGGGCGCGGGCGAAGAGTTCGACGTGGCTCGGCTTCAACGGCAGGCGGTGATCGGCGATGGCACCTGTTCCGGTGAGGGCCCCTTCGACGACGTAGAGGCGGTTCATCCCCTCAGTCGCCTCGACGACGATCTCCTCCCACTTGGGGTGGTAGTGGACCGTCGACTTCGGATTCGCTTTCTCAAACTTTTCTTCGAGTTCATGCGTGGCGTCAACGGTGCTGACCTTGCGCCGGCTCGCGAAATCGCGGGCGTACCGGACGCTGCCGGGGCCGTTGAGGAAGTCGGCGTCGAGGGACAGCACCACATCGGCTGCTTCGAAATCGTACAGGGGCACCAGCGGCTTGCCGAAGGCAGCAAGCAAGCCTTTGCGGGAATTCGCGCTGCCGATCGGTTCGTACTGGATCCACTTCGCGGCTGGGTAGCGCTTGAGGAATTCGTCCATCAAACGGATCAGCGTCGGTGACGTCGTCGGTTCCGTCAGCAAGCGGATACCGTCGCCGCGCTCCGCGAGCGGCTTCTCGGCTTGGCGGGTCAACAAGTCTTTGA
>Ga0105047_10008892_pt1 | contig 16659 bp, 13 predicted proteins | sample MAT04_FD_78384 | JGI IMG/M metagenome (GOLD analysis project Ga0105047, IMG submission 78384) | Freshwater microbial communities from Lake Fryxell liftoff mats and glacier meltwater in Antarctica - MAT-04 (megahit assembly) | ecosystem: Environmental > Aquatic > Freshwater > Ice > Liftoff...
CGCGATACAGCCGGACTGCCGGCCGAATCATGACCATACCACGGTTGCAGCCCGGCACCGGGCCCTTCACCAGAAGGAGACCATTCTCTGCATCAATCTTCACAACATCAAGTGAACGCTGGGTAATACGCGCGTCACCCATGTGACCGGCCATGCGCTTGCCCTTCTTCAGGCCGCCGCCGAAACCGCGGTTGGAGCACAGGCCGCCGATCGAACCAGGTGACCGGTGCTTACGCTCGGTACCGTGGGAGGCGGACAGGCCCTTGAAGTGGTGGCGCTTCATGACGCCCTGAAAGCCCTTGCCCTTGGAGCGACCAGTCACGTCAACATACATCTGGCCATCGAACTGGCCAACCGTGAGCGTCTGGCCGAGCGTGAAGTTTGCCGCAACCTCAGCGGTGCAGCGGAACTCGCGATGGAAACGCTTGGAGGTGATCCCGGCTTTGGCATCGTGCCCGATGACCGGCTGCGTGGAGTTGCGGGGCTTGACGTCGTCAAATGCGACCTGAACGGCGCTGTAGCCGTCCTTTTCCGCCGTGCGGATCTGCGTCACAACGTTGGGGCCACAGCGGATGACCGTCACTGGCACCGACGCGCCCTCGGGCGTGAAGATGCGGGTCATTCCGAGTTTTGTACCGAGCATGAGGAAAGACATAGTGTACCTGAGGAACGGGGGATCAGGAGTTTGTTATCGCAGGAACAATCCCTACGGCAACGAAAAGACCCGGGCGACAGCGAACTGCCTCTCGGGTCGGAAAATCAGGCCTTGATCTTGATGAACACGCCAGCGGGTACCACCAGGCGATTGAGAGCTTCAACCGTGCGGGCGTTGGGCTCAACGATGTCGATGATCCGCTTGTAGGTGCGGATCTCGAACTGTTCGCGGGATTTCTTGTCGATGAACGGCGAACGGAGCACCGTGTACCGCTCGATCCGGGTCGGCAGGGGAATCGGGCCGGCCACTTTCGAGTTGGTACGCTTGGCCTGATCGACGATCTCCTTCGCGGAGGCATCAAGGGCCACGTGGTCGTACGCTTCCATTCGGATTCTGATCTTGCCGCCGGTCATGAGGATCCTTGCAAAATCCGTCGTCGCAAACACCTCAACTCATCCTCGCACCGCTTCGGCAGCGCGCAGGGTGATTTGGGGGGTCTTGAGGTTAGCCACCCAATTGCGAATGTCAAGCCGCGTTCACGGAGCATCAACGCGCAATTTGCGACCTCCATTCCGCTTCAACCAAGACTCGCCTCTCGGCCGCGCCCGGGTGTGCCCGTAGTTTGGGGTACGGGCAGGGGGCTATGCGGGCTTTGGCTCGATTCCATCCTGCTCATCCTGCCCATCCATGTTCCTTCTCCGAGTAGGCAGGGTCGGTGTCGACGCGGCGTTTGGTATCCGAGTCGAGCATTGGGTTTACATGGATGGACAGGATGGACAAGATAAAAAGGGGGACAGGGGAGCCAACTGCCCTAAACCGTGGTCACACCCCCGCGCCTTGTTCTGGGTCGCTGGCGTTGATTCGCCGATAGCATACATCATGGATTTCTTTATTACCGCGACATTGGCCACAGCGCTGCTGACCCAAACACCAACCAATCAGTCCAAGCCGGCCCCCACCAACGCGACGCCCCCAGCTACACCCGCGTCGTCACCCGCCGCCGTGAACTTCGCCGAAGACCCGCTGGTGGTTGACAGTGTCGGCCTCACATTTCGCATTCCCGCGGGGGCGCGTGTCCAAACCAGCAACATCGCCGCGGCCAACAACGTCGCCATTCTGGCCCCCGATTTGTCGTCGTGGGTCATCAATGTCCAAACGCCGACGACGGCGAATCCGACTTCCACGCCCAAGGATGCCGCCGAGCGCACCATCAATGACCTGCTCGCCCGTGTCCTGCTGCGCGACAGTGCCACAAAGGAACTGGTGGGAAGCGAGGGACGGGTCCTCGAACGTACCGAAAAGCTCGTTGTAGAAGGGTCGGCTACGCCAGCTGCTCGGTTTTACGTGTCCCTGCCCGCACTGGGCCGGACCGGTGACGCACGCACGATATACGGATACACGATTTTCAAACCCCAGCCCACGCAGTATGTGGTCTTTGAGCTGATCTGCTCAGACAACAACTACCAGAAGGCCCGCCGCCTCTACGAGCTTTCGGTGGCTTCGGCAACATTTCAGGATCCTGAAAAACTCGCTTCAACCCGCCAGAACGCCGTCGCGACCGGTGCCGCCCTGCTCTCGCGGCTCACAACGGCGGACTTCGATGCGGCATGCGCCGAACCGCAGCGCTGGTTCCGGCTCTACGAACCCGCACCGTCCGGAAAGCCAGAAGACGCGGCCGAGCACGGCTATCGCGGCTTGCGATTCTTCAAGGGAACCAGAGCTCAAATCGACATGCGCATCACCGCCGATTCGCCCAAGGCCGCCGCCAACGAAACCAACCCCGCCGGCTACCTCGCCAATCTCTCCGCCCGCCTGCTCAGAGGGACGGGCCTCAGAGGCGTCTATCAACTTGTGGATGTGGAAGGCGTGTACTTCACCACGCCGCTTCGGGATCAGGAAGCGTGGTCGATCCGCATGGTTGTCAAGGAAGGTGGTTCGGAAAAATCCAGGGTGTACACCGAAACAGGCACGCGGGGCGGACGCTCAATGACAGTTATCAGCGATTTGCCCGGTCAACCCAACCGGACGCTCATGCCCAGCGTGCCGCCCGATGGCTATCTCACCCAGGTTGAACGGTTTCTCCTCCCGCGGCTGATGACGCGAATCGGCCTTGAGGGCGAGACGGCTTTCTACTGCTACCAAACCAAAACCCAGGCGATCTCGCTACGGCGTGATGTGCTGGCGAAGCAGCCCGGAACCGCCGACGTCTGGTCAATCGTGACGCGCGAGCGCGAATCAGCCGAGCCGCAAAAGTACCTCTACAAAAATGATGGCTCCCTCATTCGCGCCGAGCTTGAGGATGGCATCGCCATGGAACCGAGCACGCTCGAGGACATCAACGCAATCTGGAAGTCCAAAGGCCTGCCGGTCGGCAAGTAGAGGCCCCGCAGCCCGGGGGACTTCCCTCAACTACGCTTATCGGACACGAGGAATTGTGTGAATCGATGATCTGTGAACGTGGCAATCCCTCAGCCATGTCGTATCGTTTTCAACGGTCACGCGTCCGCGGCACGCCGTGCCCAGCCTCCCCATGATTTCACAACGCCAACTCCAGATTCTCTCGTCCATCTCCACGCTCCTGATCGGTGCCGCGCTTTCGAGCGCGCAGACCACGGTAACGCTTGGAGCGGTTGACGATGTCACGCTCTATCAAGAAACCAACGGCGCCTTGGCCAACGGCGCCGGTCGCGGCATCTTTGTCGGCCGCAACGGCACGGGGCTCATCCGGCGCGCACTGCTCAAGTTTGATATCGCCCCCACCATCCCCTCAAACGCGATTATTCGGTCCGCCACACTTCGTCTGCGGCAGACCCGCAACAACAATGGACTGCACACCGTCACGCTTCACCGTGCGCGGGCGTCGTGGGGTGAGGGCACTTCCAACGCCGGTGGCGAAGAAGGCGGCGGAGTTCTCGCGGCCCCCAACGACGCGACCTGGATTCACCGATTCTCACCCTCGATGCTCTGGACCCGCCCGGGCGGCGACTTTGACCTTCAGCCCATCGCTTCGACGCTGGTCGACTCGGCCCTGATTAACTACGACTGGGTCGGCCCGGCTCTGGCCGCCGACGTACAGGCATGGCTCGCCAGCAGCAGCTCGAACTTCGGATGGCTGCTCAAGGGTGACGAGTCCGACTCCGCCACGGCCCATCGCTTCGATTCGCACGAATCGGGCACTGCAACCGCCCGCCCGCAGCTGATCATCACGTACACCACCCCCCCACCCCCCCCGGTGTGCACCGCCGACTTCGACGGCGACGGCCTCCTCACCAGCGACGACCTTTCAAGCTACATCACCGCGTTCTTCAACGTGCCGCCACTGAGTGGAGCCGACTTCAACGCCAGCGGCGGCGTCGATCCCGATGATCTTTCGGACTATATCGGGGCGTATTTTGCTGGCTGCCCGTGATCGCGCAGGCTCAGAACGAGTTGTCGCGTGACGAATGAGGGATCGCCTCCGCCTACCCTCAGGTCCGATGCTCCGACAGGTCCTCCATAGCAAAATCCACATGTGCGAAGTCACCCGCGCCCTGCCCGGCTACATCGGGTCGATCACCATCGATGCCGACCTGCTCGAAGCGAGCGGCATGCGCGTCAACGACCACGTTCATGTCGCCAACTGCCGCAACGGCGAGCGATTCGAGACCTACGTCTTCAAGGGCAAAGCCGCCAGCGGCTGCATCGAGATCAACGGTGCCGCGGCCCACCTCGTCGAAGAGGGGGACAAGCTCATCGTGATGCACTATGCCCTCATGGATGACCGCGAATACGCCGCGCACCGACCCAAGGTGCTGATCATGGGCGATGCGAACAAGATCACCCAGACGATTCGATATGAGCCGGATTGATGGCCCAACCGGCCCAACAAGGCCCAGCAGGCCCAGCACGGCAGGCGTCCGCTCGCCGTGCTCAACGGGCGGGATTCCGGCTTGTGGACACGACGCACCTATGCCGATACAGAACCCTCTCCGTCTGCAACTGGCATGAACCCCATCCCCTTCACCAGCTCGCCGACCCCTCCACCCGGTCAATCCGCTTCGATGCCGAACCCGGCCCGATTCGCCAGTCACCTCCGCCCCCTCAGTGAGTTGACGACCGCCCCGCCGGCCGGCACGCCCTGCCTGCTGGGCATGCCCGACGACACCGGCGTCTCGCTCAACAACGGTCGGCACGGCGCGGCACAAGGGCCCGGCGCATTCCGGTCCGCGCTCGCCCGATACGGAGTGAACGAACCATACTCACTCGCTTGTCCGCTCCCCATGGCGATCGACGCTGGGGATGTCGCCCCCGGCGGCACGCTTGAGGAAACCCATGATCGCGTCACCGCCGCGGCGGAAGCGATCATTGCCCTCGGGTGCTTCCCGATCGGTATCGGCGGCGGTCATGATCTGACGTTCCCGTTCGTGCGTGCTTCGTGCCGCCAACGCGGTGTGAAGGCCGGGTACTACATCGACGCCCATCTCGACGTGCGCGCAGAGCGCGGATCGGGCATGCCGTTCCGGGCCCTCATCGAACGATGCGGCGTCGAGTGGCTCACCTGCATCGGCTCTGAGCCGCTGGTTAACTCACGCGAGCATGCCCGATGGTTTCATGACAACGGCGGCCGATTGTCCGACGCGGCGACCGTGCTCAAGTCGCCCATCCCCTCAACCGATCCGTGGTCCAAGTTCGTCTCGCTCGACCTTGACGTCATCGACGCCTCGAGCGCACCCGGCGTGAGCGCACTCAACCCCGCCGGACTGAGTGTCGCAACCGTGGCAGGGCTCTGCCGGCACTTCGGGCAGGATCCCAAAGTGCTGTGTTTCGACATTATGGAACTCAACCCGGCCTTTGACCGCGACCACCAGACGGCCCGCGTCGCGGTGTACTGCTTCCTCCACTTTCTCCTTGGCTACGGTGAGCGTTCCTCGCAGGAATCGGCGTAAATCCCATGCACGATCTGCTCATCACCAACGCGAGAATCTTTGAACCAGACTTCGCAGCCCAGCCCCAGGCCGAGCACCCGCCGCGCCGTGCTGATGGGACGCGACCCGAACTCTGTGATATCGCCATCTCGGGCACCATCATCGCCCACATTCAACCGTCGGCCGGGGTATCGAGCGCACCCACCCCCGCACCCACCCTCGCCCCCGGCCTCGCCCCCGCCCCCGCCCCCGCCCCCCGCACCATCGATGCGGCCGGCGGAGTCGTCTTTCCGGGCTTTGTTGACTGTCACACCCACGCCTGCTGGTCCGATCCGCACGGCGATCATCGCCTCGACGAGTGGGCTATGAAACTGGCTGGCCGGCCCTACCTCGACATTCTCGCCGCCGGCGGCGGCATCATGTCCAGCGTGCGGGCGGTGCGCGCCGCCACTGAAGCAGAACTCACCGAGCAACTCCTCGGGCGGTTGAACACCATGCTGCGCCACGGCACCACGACCGTGGAAGTGAAATCGGGCTATGGCCTCTCAACACGCGACGAACTCAAGATGCTCCGCGCCATCGACGCGGCCCGGCCGCATTTCCGGGGCACCATCGTCATGACAGCGCTCCTCGGCCACGCCCTCGACCCCGACATCGACCGCGCCCGGTTCGTACGCACCACCATCGACGAGACCCTGTCGGCCGTCGCCTCTGAGTTCGGCACCGACATGTCCGTCGACGCCTTCTGCGAGCAGGGTGCATGGTCGCTCGACGAGACCTGCGAGCTCCTCGCCCGGGCCAGGGCGCTGGGCTTCTCGGTCCGGGTTCACGCCGATCAGTTCACCAGCATGGGCATGGTGCCCCGCGCCGTCGAACTTGGCGCGCTCAGCGTTGATCACCTTGAAGCGTCCACACCGCAAGACATCGCGGCCCTCGCAGCGTCAAAGACTTTCGGCGTAGCGCTCCCGGCGTGCGGCCTGCATGTCGATGGCCGGTTCGCAAACCTGGCCCGACTGACCAAACGCTGCATCGCAACCAATTTCAATCCCGGATCGGCACCGTCGGCCTCGATGCAAATGGCCATCGCCCTCGCGGCCCGCAAGTGCGGATTCTTACCGCTGGAAGCGATAGACGCCGCAACGGCCAACCCCGCCGAGCTTCTTGGGCTCACCGATCGCGGCCGAGTTCTCCCCGGTGCAAGGTCTGATCTTGTGATGAGTTCGCTCACCGATGCCCGGTCACTGGCGTTGCGCTTTGGGGAAAATCACGCCGCGATCGTCATCGCCGCCGGGCGCGTGGTTTGACCCCGCTGTGTTCGTTGCCGCGCACAAATCACCACCGCCAACCCGCGCGAGTTTGAGAACCAGCCCAGTCTCTGAAAATCGCTTATTGCGGCCCTGCTGGCACTTCGGGGGTTGCCACGCCCGGGTTGCCAAGATCGAGTACACCCCAAGCCGAGCGGACCCGCGCCACCGCCGACGGATCGCCGGGGAATGCCGCCAGCGAGCGGGCCAGCGCGCCGCCTTCGTCGCTGTACCACGAAACTGACGTGTCCAATCGCAGCACATTGCAGCCGATAGTGTGGTTGTAGTCGGATTGCGAAGCAAGCCCATCCGTCAGGAGCGACAGGTTGGGATAGAAGGCCGCGATTCGCGCGACGTTGGTCGAGCCATCGGGGCTCCCGCCACGATACTGGAAGTTCGTCACGATCCCGCTCCCGGTGCCGGATTCGTTCCAGTCATCGTGGTAGCGGGCGTACGCGTGCTCACCGTGGTGTGACGGGCAATAGAAAACGCCCGGCGTCGAGAGGTATGACCGATCGAAGAGGTAGCCCACACCATCCCATCGATCAGAGCCGTCATCCAGACGTGCGACCATCATGCGGTGCGGCGCCGCGTTGGGGTCAGTCGCGGCTTTGGCCGCGTACTGACTTGGCGGGAGGTTCCCTTTGTTGTCATCGGTGAACATCACCAGCCCGTAGCCAATCTGTTTTTGGTTTGAGCTGCACACGACACGCCGAGTCGCCTCGCGCACCATCGTCAGGGCGGGCATGAGAATCGCAAGCAACACCGCGATCACACTGATCGTCACCAGTACGTCAAGCATCGTGAACGCCCGGCGCTGTGCCGCAAATTTCTTTGCAACCGTGAAGGAAGACTGACCACCGGCGCATCTTGGCGCTGTTGAGCACATCTCAAACTTTGGAGCACTGCCCATCAACCAGCAGCTCCTCTTCAGGGATCTGTTTCAAGGGACTATGAAAACTGTACCACTTGTATCGACTTTGAGCAACCTGATAATCAATCCACATTTACCCAAACATAATACTTACTCAAATCAGAGACCCGCGCCAATACCCCCGGGGGTCGTTTCTCGTTTTGTGCATATCTCGTCGCCCGCGGATCTTCCAGCCCTCAACCCCCGTATCTTCATGCAGCTTTCGCGCCGCCTCCGACCCGTCGTCGAGCGACCCGAGTGCCTCTTGCTCGTGGGGCTAAAATGGCCGCCGATTCCGCGAACCAAGCGATCGACTTGGGCCTCATGCAGGGCGTGGCGCGCAATGACCCCGCCGCGGTCGCCAATTTGTACGATCGCTTTGGCTCGTTGGTTTACCGGATGGCCTACCAAGCCCTCCCGTCGCGTGACGAGGCTGAAGATTCCGTGCAGGAGGTCTTTGTTCGGCTGTGGCGGACGGCAGGCCGTTATGACCCAAGTCGCGCGGCCTTAGTCACTTGGGTGATGTTGATTAGCAGGCGGTACTTGGTCGATCGCCTCCGCCGCACCCGCAGCACGGCGAAATCGAGTTCGCTCGACGAACGACAGACAACGCCCGATAAAAGTGTCCAACCCGCAGAGTCTTCGTCGGAAAAAGAAGAACGCTTCGCCGCATTGATGAAGCGAATCGATCGTTTACCAGATCTCCAGAAGACCGTCGTCGTCCGTGCATATCTCAACGGTCAAACCCTTCGCCAGATCGGCGAGGAGCTCAATACACCCCTTGGAACCATCAAATCGGCTCTCAGCCGGGCCCTCGTCCGGCTCCGAGAACGTGAACTTTCCGAGGAACCGATAGGCTGAGAACCGGTATACCGTTGGTCTACGGCTCGCTTTCACGGATGATCGACAAACCTCGCAACCTCAACGGTTTGCGAATCGAATGGATTTGATCGAAAGTAGAAATATGTCTCACTCACACGAATCGAACAACCACGACCACCGCGAAGGCCACGCCAACCCTTCGGCCGCTGAAGGGCTCCGAGCCTTGCACTCGCGCTTGGGCACTGCCGACCTGTTCGAGATGGCGTCACTTGACGCGCTCGGGCTGCTCGATGAACAGGAACGACGCGCCTTCGAGGATGGCTTTGCCGCCGCGCCCGCCTCCGTGAAGGAGCAGATCCGCGCCACGCAGACCCGTTTCACCGAAATCGACGCCTTCCTGCCCAAGGTCAACGCCCCTTCGGCCCTTCGTGGAAAAGTCATCGCGGCGGTTCAGGCCGCCATCGATGCGCTCCCCGGCCGTCGCCACGAGGCCGGCCGCGCAACCCCGACATTTCTCAAAAGCCGCGGCGTGAGCCCGATCTGGCGCGCCGTCGCTATCGGATGCGCCGCCGCCGTTGCGTTCTTCTCTGTCGCAACTGTTTCGATGTTGAACAACTCTCGCGAGATGGAGGCCGCCGTCCACACCAGCGCGATGTTCGATTCGTTCAAGGAGCGGTTCGGCACTCGTTTCCGTTCGGCCCTGATGGCCGAGACAACCCAGTTTGTCAAGTTCAAGGCCCCTGGCGGTCTGCCCACCGGGGCCCAGGCCCTGCTCTTGATGGATGAAGCAAAGAAGACCGGCATGTTCTTTTGCTTCGATCTGCCCAGCCAATCTGGCCAGTACGCGCTTGTCGTCGTGCAGGCCGACGGCTCGATCAGCGAGCCCATCGCCACGTTCCGCGCCTCCGGCGGCACCAACCCCGACGTGGATATCCCCAAGATCACCGTCCCGGCCGGCGGTCACCTGGCACTGACGCCCGCAGGTGATTCCGATCACAGCAAGGTAATCCTGAGCAGCGACGCGCTCTGAGTTACTCCTCCAAACTGCTTACCCAATGAAAACGCCCCGCTCTCGCGGGGCGTTTTTCGTCCCATGTTCCAGCGTGTATGGTTATCGAAAATCAGGCCGACTCGAGCGCGAGCTGCTCTTGCTCGAACTTCATCCTCGAGCGCAGCAGCATCCGGTAGATGCCAAACCCAGTGATTGCACAGGCGATGAACCCCCCGCCCGTGATAGCCAGCGTATAGATCAGCCGCTCGCTCTCGATGGGCTCACTCCCGGCCTGCGCCGCAGCGGAAATCACCGTCGCAGCGCCGTCGGCCCGGGTCACGCGGAGGCGTTCTGCCTCGCTCGCCAGCGTCGTGACATACGTTTCCAGCTCTCGCATGGCCCGTTCGCGGCCGGGCCCGCGCATCTCGACTTTGATCGAGCCAGGCTTGTCCTCACTAAGGAACATCTCTTTGTCAAGTTTCTGCTTCACCGCCGCAGCGCTCGCCAGCGAGATCATCCCGCGTCGCGAGAAGTTCTCGCCCACGGACGTCACCGTGACCGGGTCGTTCGAAAGGGCCTTGATCGACTCACTCCAGGCCGCCAGTTCGTCATCGGTGGCCGTCCGCCCCTTGAGGTCAGCGCTCAGGGTCGCCGTTGCTGCGAATGTCGCCGGAGCAATATTGGCCGCGACGCTGTACCCGATGAAGCCCACCACGGCCAAGGTGATGACGGCGTAAGCAACCAGCGCGGCCGCGCCTTTCTTGGCCGCTCGAACCGCCAGCACAACCTGCTGCTTGGCCACCACCTGGGTCGCTTCGGCGAGCTTCTGACGCTGCTGAAGCACCTGCTCGCACTCTTCCGCCCGTCGCTTGAGGGCCGCCTTGGCTCGAACAATCTTCTCAGACTGCGCCGTAAGCATCGACTTGTACCGCTCAAGACGAGTGCGGCGGCGGATGAGCCAGCCGGCCTCTTCGCCGCTCAGCGACATGGCCGCAGCCGGCGGGTGGCCGCCGCGAGCCGACTCGGCGAGTTTGGCCTTCGCATTCTCCAGCTCGGCCATAAGTCCTGCGACCTCACCCTGGTGGCTCAGCGTGAGTTCCTCGGCATGCAGGAGCCGTTCGGAGAGCACGCGGAGGGCGTCTTCGCGGTGCGTGAGCTCGGCCTGTACATCGACGAGCTGAGCGTGCATGCTGCCCGGTCCGGTCTCTGCGGCGCTCGGCCGCGCCGCAAGTTTGTCGCGTTCCTCGGCCAACTTCTGGGCCCGTTCCTCCGCCGCCAGTGCCCGCGCCTGAGCCGTCGATTGCGCATCTTTGAGCTTCTCGACCTCCGCCGTAAGGGCCGACTGCGCCACCGCCCGCTGGGAGTCGATCCGGCCCGCCTCGACCAGCAACTCGCGCAGTTCGCTGACCTCGCTCGACTCAGCGACCGACGCTCCCGCCGGATGGGCACTGGCCGTATCAAGCTGCCGCTGCAGATCGCCCCGCTGGTTCTCCAGTCGCTCCCGATCCGCAAACGCCTGAGCCAACGCCATCATGGCGTTGCTCAGCTCGGTCTCGAGATAATTCAGTTTGGAGAGCGCATCGCTCGCGAGCTTCTCGGCCCGGTCGCGGTGTGCCTGCGCATCGGTCCGCTGGCGGGCGGCATCCTCCGCCGCCTGCTGTGCCTGCGTCTGCATCGCCGAGATCGAGGCCTCGCGCTCACGAACCTCGCGCTCCTTGTCGGCCACTTCCGTGCGAATCGCGTCAGCCTCGGCACGCTTGGACTCCAGCTCCTGCTGGCGCTGCTCAAGTTCCGCCCGCGCCTGCTCGACCCGCTGGCGATCATGCTCGTAGCTCCGACGGCTCTCTTCAAGCTTGGCCGACTCGGCATCAACCCGCGCCGACGCCTCGGCCGACTGGCGGCCAAATGACTCGACTTTTTCCTTCAGCTCGTGCTCACGCTTGATCACCTCTTCGGCCAGCCGCCGCGCCTCGTTCTCCCGGGCTTCAAGGTCCGCCGCGCGGCGCGTCGTCTCGTTGCACAGCCGCCGGAAGTTCTCGATCTGCGACTCAATCTGGCTGACAATGCTGCCACTCTGCATCGCCGCCTCAAGGTGATCGACGCTGCTTCCAGTCGAAACCGCAGCGCCACCTGCCAGTGTCGTCGAAGGATCGGGCTCAAATGAGTTTCTTACGAGCATGCCGGGCCTCTCCGCCGCGCACCACTGACGCGGCAACCGGCCTCATCGACACTTGTTTCCGGCCCCTGTGCTCGCGCCCCTCCTGAGCGTGTCTTTCCCTCTCACCGCCCACCGCCTCCCCCGCGCCACCCGCGCATTCATCAAATCTCAACGCCCTATAGCGCATCGCGCCCTTGCCCCTTCATCCCCGCAGCACCGATCCCGCCGCAACGGTTCACCGGTACCGGCTCAACCCTCGGGCGTGTCGTTTCGATTATCGGCCTTCTGGCCACGCGCAAGTTCCTCCGCGAACACTTGTCCAACCGCCGAGAGCGTCGCATCGGGCACGTCGGTCCGTCCCACCACCCACACGGCAGTCTGATCCGGATCGGTCGTATCGACCGTCAGCCAGACCACGACATCCACTCCGTCGGCCGCACTCGTGGCAAACCACTCGCTGATCTTCGCCCGAGCGGTATCGCCGGGCACAGGGGCCAGCCCTACGGACGCCTTCAGTGCCGCCGAAAGCTGCGTCACCTGCGCGGCGGTTCCACTCTCAACCTCGCCGCCCGCCATCGGCAGATCGACCCCCACCACCTGGAACTTCCAGCCCCGAAGCTTCTGGGCCGCGACTTCGCGACCAAGGTTCCGCCCACTGCCGGTGCCGCTCGTCATCATCATGACGCTGGCCGGCTTGGACGGCGGCATCGCCTTGCCCGGCGACTCGCGGTTGGGCACAGCCGTCAAACTCTCCGTGACCACCGTGCCGTTGGCAGCGACCCTTCCAGACATGCGCACCTTTGTGACCGGCCCGCCAGCAGCGGCGCTCAACACGGGACTGCCCGCCGATTGACCGCCGGCGCCGCTCACCCTTTCAATGACCACCGGCCCGAGCGCCATGGTCTGAGTTGAACTGACAACCGTTGCTTCCATGTCGGGAGTGGTGCTCAACACCGCCATCGCCACGATCCCGAGCCCAAACACCGCTCCGCACGTAAGCAGAGCCGCAACAACGCCCGCGCCGACGCCGCGCGATGCCCGCGGAACGCGGTTGAACCGCGCCTGCGCGCGGGCCCGCGCGTCCGCTGCGCGCGAGCGTGCACTCTTGAGTTGCTCGTGCGCCGGGCGACCCGGCGTATGCCGACGAGCCGCAGTGTTGACGGCCGCGAACCGTCCGCCCGTGGGCATCGGCGGGGGCCCGGGGGGGCCGAGGGGTGACACAGTTTGGCCCCCACCAACACCGCCCGCAGGAAAATACGTCGCGCCACCGAAGACCGGTCCGGCATCCGGCCCAAGGTTGGCCGCTGGTGCAAACGCCCCGCCTGCCGCAACCGCCGCCGGTGCGCCGGCGAGTTCTCCCGCCATACGCACGCTGGGCAAATCAGCCGGACGCAGTGAATCAGCCCCGCCCCCCGCCGCCGCCGCGACGATCGTCTGAAGATCCAGCAGCATCGCCTCCGCCGTGGGATAACGCTTGTCGTAGTCGGTCATGGCCCGGCGAACCACCCAGCGAACCGCCTCGGGGCAGGGGCGCGAAATCTGCGACAACCCCCCGTGCGCGGGGAACGAGTTCTCGATCATCGAGAAAAGTACCGCTCCCGTGGCATAAATATCAAACTTCGCACCATCCACCTCGTGCACCTTCACGCCCTTGAGCGCCAGTCGAACCATCTCCGGATCGCGGAAATACTCCGTTCCATGAGTGGTCAGCGTCATGCTCGAGCGCAGCGGCGTAACCAAGCCGAAATCAACCAGATGCGCCCGACCTCCCGACACGATGATATTGTCGGGCTTCACGTCTTTGTGCCACATGCCCGCCTTGTGATACTCGCGAAGCGTCGCCAGCAGATCCGCGGCATAGGAGAGCGTCTCCTGCAGTTCCCGCCCCACAAGACCGTTCGGGCATCGCGCGTGCAGACGCTGGCTCACCACCCCCAGCGAATCACCCGGCACGTAGCGCATCACATAGAAGAACCGATCGACCGAAAGATCGTGCTCCAGAACCAGCCCCAGCTTCTTGGCGGCCTCGAGCGCCCGACTCTCCCGCACAATCTGCGGCAGGCTGCTGCCGGTAGCAACTGAGAACGTCTTGATCACCACATCGCCCACCCCGTGGAAGCCCTGCCGCGAGAGCGCCGCCAGCTTGGCCGGCTCGGGCTGAGCGATATAAAGCTTGCCGCCCGAGCCACCGCCTGCGAGCGTGCCAATCACCTTGTATCCATTGAACTGACCGGCCTTCACCGGCCCGCTCTTGATCGATCCCGGCGCGACCCGATCGATGATCGCCGGCTCGTCCTGGTAGTGCACATCCACGTTCGTAGCTGGCGGCATCGCCGCCATCACCTGCGGCAACCGCTGCTCCAAACCTTCGATCATGCTCTTGAGCCCAAAGAGCCGGGCGGGGTGCCCCACAACCAACCGAAATATGCACGTCGCGAGCGCGCGGCCCTCCGCTTCGAGTGCCCGCCCAAAGTGCTGAGCGGCCGACCAGCGGCCCAGGAGCACATTCAACGCCGAAAGCCCGGCGAACGAACCACCCGTGAGAACTATGCCCACAAGCCGGGCGAGATCCGTCACCGTCGCGACGGCGAACTTCACGGCCTGACCGATGATCCACGCCACCCCGCGGCACACCGGCATCACCAGGTAAATGATCACCAGCACGCCCACCGGAATGCCCACCACCACGGCGAGCACGATCGGTAGAACCGGGGAACCGGAAAACGCAGCGGAAAGCATGGTTCGCTCCGAGTACAAAAGCGGGAATGCGGCCCGATTGCGGCCCGCAGACCTGCATTCGGTGACAGGTCAACCCGTTGAGCGACCGTCCGTTTGCTCCGCACGCCGGAGCAACATCGAACGATGGTAAATCTCCGCGACTGCCTCGTCGAAAGCCGCGTCATCTACCTTGTTCGGATTCAGGTCGAGCCCGTTTCGCGTGGCTTCGCCCATCTCATCATCCGTAAACGAATACGTGTACATAACCTCCGAAAGCCGCACTCTGAGCACGTCCCGAACCTTTGCCAGCCGCCGGCTCACCGTCGGCTCGCTCATGCCCAGGCTGTCGGCAACGTGCTTGCCCGGCTTGCCATCCAGCACACGCATCCGGAACACCTCAAAGTCGGTGAAGTCCGAGGCCTTCTCCGCAAGCCGAATGGCCGCCTCCACCTTGGCCCTAAAAACCGCCGCCTCGTACTCCACATCCGCAGGGAGCGTCTTCGCGGCAACCATCCAGCCTTCATCCAGCGGACCAGTCTTCTTGTCCCCCCCACGCTTCTGGGCGTTGCGGCGGTCCATCTCGTCGCCCAGCACATGCTTGGCAATCGCCAGCAGCCACGTGCTGAAGCGGGCTCCGCGCTTGGGGTCATACTTGTCGATAGAGTCTGAAAGCGCCGCCAGCGTTTCTTGCGACAAGTCCGCAACCGTGTCCGGTCCGATGCGCCCGCGCCCCCATTTGGAAAGCTGCACCCGCAGCACCGGGCCGAACGTTTCCCAAAGTTCAAACCACGCATCCTGATCCTGAGACCGGAGGCGGGCGACGAAGCTGGTGGTAAGCCGATTGAGCATGTGAGGACCAAGGGTAGTTCGCCTCAGTCCTTGGCGATTACGTTCGGCGCCGGCCCCAGTCACCCGCGCCCTCGCCATCACCCGCGCCTCCCGACCGCGGTCCGTCAGTTGCCCTGCGACAGTCCGCGGGCGTCCTTGACGCCGAGGTTCAGGAAAATCTCGCGGGTCGCCGTCGAGCGGTTGAGCGTGTAAAAGTGAATGCCGCGGACCTTGTTCTCCAGCAGGTCTTCGCACTGCTGGGTGGCCCACTGAATGCCCACCCGCCGCATCGCGTCAGCATCGCCGCCGGTGCGCGCCAGGCGGCGCTGCAGCGGTCCCGGGAACCGGCACCCCAGCGCCATCTCGGCCATCCCCATCAGGCCTTTCATGCTCGTAACCGGCATGATGCCCGCCACGATGGGAACCTTCACCCCGGCGATTTCGCAGCGGTCTCGAAAATCGAGAAAGTCGTGGTTATCAAAGAAGAGCTGCGTGCAGATCCAGTCGGCGCCCGCGTCAACCTTGGCCTTCAGATGGTCCATCTCGCGCACCCGATTCGGCGTGCCGGGGTGACCTTCCGGATAACCCGCAACGCAGATCCCAAAGCCCCGCTTGTCAGGATGTCGGTTGCGTTCGTTGAACTTCTTGATAAACCCGACCAGATCCGTCGCGTACCGAAACGCGTCCGTCGAACGATCATGCCCCGCGAGGGCCTTGGGCACGTCGCCGCCCAGGGCCAGAATATTGCTGATACCCGCCTCCGCATACCGCTCGAGAATCGCCATGATCTCGGCTTCTTTGTGGCCCACACAGGTCAGGTGCGGGATCGGATCGAGCGTCGAACTGTTCTTCAGCCGCACCACCAGGTCTCGTGTCAGTTCTCGCGTCGAGCCACCCGCCCCATACGTCACCGACACAAACGACGGCTTGAGCGACTCAAGTTCGGTCATCGTGTGGTAGAGCAACTCGGCGGTTTCTGCCGTTTTGGGTGGGAAAAACTCGAACGAGAACGTCGTAGGATTCAGGTTGAAGATGTCGCGGATGTGCATAGAAACGGCGCCGACCACTGAACCGGCAATTATCGGTCAGAACTGACCCCGGCATTGGTCGCAAGCGTACGGCTCGCGTCCGCCGCGTCTATGCTCTTTTATCGGAGATCTCTCATGAAGTCGAATCTCATTGTTGCCCTCGCCGCCCTCGTACTAACCCTTTTCGCCACCGCCAGCGCGCGGGCCGAGGTAAAGACACAAATGATCGAGTACACCCACGCCGGCGTCACGCTTCAGGGCTTCATCGCCTTTGACGACGCCAAGGCCGGCAAGAAGCCCGGCGTGCTCGTCTGCCATGAATGGTGGGGCCTCAACGA
>Ga0105047_10008893_pt1 | contig 16659 bp, 12 predicted proteins | sample MAT04_FD_78384 | JGI IMG/M metagenome (GOLD analysis project Ga0105047, IMG submission 78384) | Freshwater microbial communities from Lake Fryxell liftoff mats and glacier meltwater in Antarctica - MAT-04 (megahit assembly) | ecosystem: Environmental > Aquatic > Freshwater > Ice > Liftoff...
CCGGTCGCGGGGATCCTCTCAAAGATTCTCAAGAAGAACGGTGACAAGGCCCTCGTCAACGAGGTCATCGCCCAGATCGAACCCGCCCCACGTCCCGCCAATGTCGCCCCCGCAGCCGCTCCCGCAGCCGCCCCAGCTGCGCCCCCGGCGGCTCCGGTCGCGGCTGGGAAACCAGGTCATGTCATGCCCGCCGCAGCGGCTGCAGCGGCCGCCGCTGGTATCGACGCGGCAGGCGTGAAGGGGTCCGGCCCTGGTGGCCGCATCCTCAAAGAAGATGTCCAGAAGTCAGCCGCTGCCACTCCCGCGAAGCCTGCAGCTGCGTCGGGCGTCCGTGAAGAACGCCGCCAGCCGATGTCGATCCTGCGGCAGACGATCGCTCGCCGACTGGTCGAGGCCCAGCACAACGCCGCTCTGCTGACGACGTTCAACGAGTGCGATGTCTCGGCCATCAAGAAGGCCCGCGAGCAGTACCAGGACGCCTTCTCAAAGAAGCATGGCATCAAGCTCGGCTTCATGTCGTTCTTCGTCAAAGCCGTCGTCGACGCTCTGAATCTCTTTCCGGCCATCGGGGCTCGCATCGACGGCACCGACCTGGTCTATCGCAACTTCTGCGACATCGGTGTCGCAATCGGCAGTGGACGCGGCTTGGTCGTGCCGATTCTCCGCAGTGCCGAGCGGATGAGTTTTTCCGACATCGAACTGGCCATCGCCGACTTCGCTAAGCGAGCGAACGAGGGACGGCTCTCGATCGAAGAGATGGAAGGCGGCACCTTCACCATCAGCAATGGCGGCGTCTACGGCTCGCTGCTCTCCACCCCGATTGTTAACCCGCCTCAATCGGGCGTCCTCGGGATGCACAACATTGTCGACCGCGCCGTCGTCGTCAACGGCGAGATCGTGATCCGCCCGATGATGTACCTCGCCCTCACCTACGACCACCGCGTCGTCGACGGAAGAGAAGCCGTGTCGTTCTTGAAACGCATCAAGGACGTCGTGGAAGACCCCACACGGCTCATCCTGGAGATTTGATGTAGCCTAGGGCCTTAGAGCCTGGAGCCTAGGGCCTAGAGCCCAGAGCCAGAGGGGGAAGACCGATGCTTCTCTGGCATTTGATGAAACCCTTTCGCTCACGGGACACGGTTCTTTTCACGCACTCCCTCTTCTGGCCCTGGGCCGCATCCCTCTCATTTGGAAGCCAGCGATATGAACCGCATCGTGGTGAGATCAAAAGTCGGCAGCGATGGCGTGCTACATCTCTCGCTACCCGTCGGTTTGGTCGACGCCGGAGAAGACGTGCAAGTCACAGTCGAATCGTGTTCAGCGCACCAGCCTCCGATCCAGACGCCCGCTGAGTGGAAAGCCTGGGTCGAGGAGATGGCAGGGAGTTGGCAGGGTGACTTCGAACGGCCGCCCCAGGGAGAATACGAAGAGCGGGAGCCGCTTTCGTGAAGTACCTGTTGGACACCAACGCCTGCATTGGTTGGCTCAGAATGAGCCAGCCAAAACTGGTGGCCCGAATCGCACGAGAGAAACCATTGAATCTGGTAATCTGCTCTATCGTCGTGGCTGAGCTGTTTTTTGGGTCCGAACGAGCTGCAACGGAACACCAGGCGAACAATCGATTGCGGGTCGAGAGACTTCGCCAGCAGTTTATTTCGCAGCCGTTCGACGATTCTGCTGCCGAAGAATACGGAATCGTCCGTGCCCATCCCGCGGCTCTGGGGACACCGATTGGTCCGAATGACTTGATGATCGCGGCAATTGCCAAGTCTCAAGGGCTGGTTCTGGTGACACATAACACGTCCGAATTCAGTCGTGTGCCCGGCCTATCCATCGAGGATTGGCAATGATTTTCATTCGCGATCCCGTATGCTGACCGCGGCCAGGACGGGCAAATGTGCCCGTCCTACAACCCTCAACCCTCCACCCTCAACGATCCCCCTCTCATGCCTGACCTCATCATTATCGGCGGCGGCCCTGGCGGATATGTCGCCGCGATTCGGGCGGCCCAGCTCAAGAAGACTGTCACGATCATCGAGAAGGAGCCGCTGCTCGGCGGTACCTGCTTGCGGGTCGGCTGCATTCCCTCGAAGGCGTTGCTCGAATCGAGCCATATGTTCGAGCTGGCGCAGCACACGATGGCCGCTCGCGGTGTTGTCATCGGCAAGCTGACGCTCGATCTGGCGACGATGCTCCAGCACAAGGAGTCGGTCGTCCGCACCCTCGGCAGCGGCATCGATGGCTTGATGAAGAAGAACAAGATTACGCGCGTCTTCGGGACTGCCAAGGTCACCGCTCCCGGTCGCGTCTCCGTCGAAGGCAAAGATGGAATACAGGAGATCACCGGCGAGCACATCCTCATCGCCACCGGCAGCGTTCCCGCCTCGCTCCCCGGTATTGAGATGGACGGCGACCGCATCGGCACCAGCACGGAAGCCTTGTGCTATCCCGAGGTGCCGAAACACCTGATCGTCATCGGAGCGGGGTTCATCGGGATCGAACTCGGCACCGTTTGGCGACGACTCGGGGCCCAGGTCACCGTCCTGGAATACCTCGACCGCATCCTCCCCGGCATGGATAACGAGATCGCAGCTGAGGCTAAAAAGATCTTCGAAAAGCAGGGGCTTGAGTTCCGCCTCGGCTGCAAGGTGACCGGAGCCAAGGTCGCGAAGAAGGTGTGCGAAGTCACGATCGATGGCGGCGAAGTCATCAAGGCTGACCGCGTGCTGGTCGCCGTCGGCCGCAAGGCGAACTCGCAGAACCTCGGCCTCGAAAATGTCGGAGTCCAGCTCGACAAACGCGGCTTCATCGTCGTCGATAAGCACATGCTGACCACCGCCCCTGGCATCCTGGCCGTTGGTGATGTCGTCGGCGGCGCGATGCTGGCTCACAAGGCCGAAGAAGAGGGCGTGGCTGCTGTTGAACACCTCTATACGGGCTACGGCCACGTGAATTACGACGCGATCCCCGGTGTCGTCTACACCGAACCCGAGATCGCGACGGTCGGCTTCACCGAAGAGACTCTCATCCAGCAGGGCCGTAAGTACCGCAAGGGCAGCTTCCCGTTCCTCGCCAACGGCCGCGCCCGCGCCGCTGGCACCATGGACGGCAAGGTCAAAATCCTGGCCGACGCCGATACCGACCGCGTCCTCGGCGTCCACATCATCGGGACCCACGCCGGTGAACTCATTGCGGAATGTACAGCTGCCATCCAGTTCGGTGCCAGCAGCGAAGACCTCGCCCGTACCTGCCACGCCCATCCCACCCTGGCCGAGGCAATTAAGGAAGCAGCGCTGGCGGTCGATGGGCGCGTGTTGCACATGTAGACAAAGTCGCACCCAGTGAGTATCTCTTCTGGCAGACTGCTGGAGCGCGAGACGCACATGGTGATTGCCGGATGGCCTTGGTGATGGGGCCGGTTCTTCGTCCCGCCAGGGACGGTTGATCCTAGACCACCGCTTCAAAGATAGGCTCTTGTCGGGTATCCCTGCAGAGAGACAGAGGTCGACAGTACCGCTGCACTCGGGCGCGATCATCCCCGCTGCCAGGAAGCATCCCGCATTCCCCCGTCCGCCCAGTGACTCTCAAGGGAGTGGCATTCTCGACTGCGGCGAGATATTTTGAGCCAACGAGTCTCGGTTCCGCTCTTCGCTATCAGTCAGACTTCATCATGCCTCTAAACATCTCCCGTCGACGGTTTATTGAATCGGCAGCTGCGATTGGAATTGGGTTGCCGACGATTCTGCCTTCCCGCATTTTTGCCGATTCGCCGAACGAGCGATTATCGTTTGCGTGCATCGGCATGGGGGGCCAGATGCGTGGGTATTTGATTCCGGAACTCAGCAAACTCGATCAGCAGATCGTCGCCATTTGCGATGTCGACCAGCGACAGCTTGATAGTGCTTTGCAGACCAAAGGGTTGACTGAAGCCAGAGCGTATCACGATTATCGTGAGTTGCTCGAACAGGAGAAAGGGATCGACGCGGTGCTGATCGGCACGCCCGACCATTGGCATGTGCCGATTTGCCAAGCGGCACTCGAAGCCGGTAAACATGTTTACTGTGAGAAGCCTCTCGCCCACTCCATCGCCGAATGCCGGGCCTTGGAGCAACTGGCTCTCAGCCACCCCGAGCAAGCGACGCAGACCGGAAATCAAGGCTGCTCGACGGAGGGGTTCCGGCGCAGCTTCGAAGTCATTCAGTCGGGTTTACTGGGCTCCATCAGTGAGGTCCACGTCTGGCATCCGGCACATGGATGGCCCAACGGGGTCGATCGACCCGCTCAGAGCGACCCGATTCCTGAGGGGCTCGACTGGAAGTTTTGGTTGGGGAAATCGCCGGAACGCCCTTACAACAACGAGATCTATCATCCGGGCAAGTGGCGCGGCTGGTACGATTTCGGCGGCGGGTCGTTGGCCGATTTCTGTTGCCACGGGTTTCAACTGGCGTTTCGAGCCCTCGAACTCGACGCTCCCACGCGGATTGAAGCGTCGGGCAACGATCTGGGGCACGAGTCGTTCCCGACACGTTGCACGGTGACGTTCGAGTTTGCGGCAAAGGGGAATCGCGGGCCAGTGAAGCTCATCTTTTACTCCGGGGACAAGAACGTCCCGCCGGAGAACGTCACCCGGGGGCCGGTTGACACGACGGGTTGCCTCATCGTCGGGAGCGAAGGCACCCTGTCAGCCGGGCTGTGGAATACCGACTGTAATGTCCGCTTAAAAGGGGCCGCTGTCTTTAGTGGGGCAGATCAACCAGCTGTGGCAAAAATCGCCCAGACCCAGCCGCGTATCGATACGGAAGTGCTCAAGTGGGACCCACGCCTGACCGCGAAGGGGCAGCGTCCGCGTTGGAGCCAAGTGAATAACTCGCACATGTTCGAGTGGGTGCTCGCCTGCGCTGGAGACGCCAAGTCGTACTCGCCCTTTGAAATCGGGGCCCGCGTCACCGAAGTCGGCATGCTCGGCGTGCTTGCCCTGCGCATGCAAAAGCCGATCGTCTGGGACGCGGAGAAACGCCAAGCGGTGGGCCTGCCGGAGGCCGATGCGATCATCGATCCGACACCGGCGACCGATCGGTATCTGCCGCGAGCATAGCCGGATCCATGCGGCTCGATGGCGTTCGCCGGCGGACTGCTCGGCACCCCAGACGCTCAAATCGGCGCCCAGTCTCACTCCCTGACTGTCCTTTCGGAAACCCACACAATGGTGATCGACACGCTTCAGAATGCAAAACTCTACAGCGGCCTGGGCAGTCGGATTGCCACAGCGTTGAAGTTCCTGCAAGAGCAGGATGGCACGCAGTTACCTTTGGGGAAAACGCCGATTGATGGAGACCGAATCTTCGCTCTTGTCCAAGACAATACCACGAAACCCCGCGCAGAGGGGGTCTGGGAGGCACATCGCCATTACATCGATGTGCAGTTCGTTGCAGCGGGGATCGAGCAGATGGGGTGGGCTCCGGTGGCCGATCTGACCGTGAAGAAACCGTACGACGCGGACGCCGACTATGCGCTCTTCGAAGGGCCGGGCAATTTCGTCACAGTCCCGGCGGGGAGCTTCACGATCTTCTTTCCGAGCGATGGCCACATCCCGGGAGTGGCGTTCAACGACCAACCCTCCGCCGTGCGGAAGATCGTCATCAAGGTCGCTGTCTGATTCCCCGCCACCCCGCTTGTCAGGGTGACGTCGCAATTCAAACAGCTCGTAGGGTGGGACCAGCCGCTTTGGGCGCAGGCCCCCCAGTTGTGCCATCTCGCATCGAACTTGGTGGGCCAGCGGTCCAAAGCGACCTTGTCCCACCCGACAAGACTAAATCTCTCGAACGCCGGGTTCATTCAGCCCGGGATTGGGATTCGAGCGTATGCGGTTCCGCTTCGGTGGGTTGACTCAATGGCATAAACATACGTGCGGCTGGGGAGACTCCAGACCCCGCTTCGGTCGGTGGTCCAAACTCGAAGAAGGCCCCTCCTGCAATTGGATCGTCAACGGACACCTGAGTGATCGCCGCGGCTTCTGCGGGCCTCACTTGCGACTCACCGCTCCCTATCTGAACACGGCGAAGTTCAGTCATGGCGAGGGGGGGCCGCCCCGGGCTTCGGCTCCTCAAACATCGCTAGAGCAGTTTCAAAATCCATCTTCACGCCGCCTTTCGAGGCGCAGCCTCTCCACTAGCCCGAAACGTCAGCAAGGGGAGTTTGGCGATCACCCGCCCCCGCCCGCCCATTCAGTCGAGTCAGAATGTCAGTTCACTTAGCGGGCGCCGGGACTTGAGCCCTGGCTGACGCTGCGGGTTATTAAAAATAGTAAGATGAATTCTGAATCGATTCTAAGACCTGTTAATCTTTCACGCCCAGGGGCGTCGCTGCGCCGTGCGCCAGGTTGACATAGGGTTACCTTTTCAGGGCGAAGAGGGAAGCGGCAGCCCACTCACTCGGTCACGAACCCGGTTGGGCTTGGGCTTTCTCTTTTTGTTTGGCTTCAAACTCGGCCACCCAGCGCGCGGGCTCTTCATCGAAAGCCGCTTGACAGCCGCTGCAACAGACCCAATACGACTTGCCGTTGAAGCTGACTTGCGTGGTTCCCAGCCCTCCCGAGATTACGCAAGTGCGGTCCTTATAGTCCGTGTCATTGAGGGCGAACGATGACCCTTCCCGCTGTGTGCCGACTGTGTCGACTCGCATAAATCGGTTGCCGCGTTTGCGTTCGACCTCGAACAGATAGCGGTTGTTGTCTTGCTGATTGAGGGTCAGCTGGAGTGCATCTTTGGCGTCACCGACCTCGGTGAGCAGGAGCTTGAACTTGCGATGCACGCGGCGGTCGTCCCCCTCGAACTCTTCCACGGGAGAGGAGAAGTTTCCTTCGAGGGTGCGGGTCTGTCCGTCCTTGTCTGTCGCGATCATGCGGAAGACCTGTTGATCGGTCAGGTAGGTCAACCGGGCCTGGGTGACGTATTGGCTCTTCTCCGACTTCATCACTAACGCGGGCTGTCCGCGTTCGCTGCGAAAATCCCAGACCCAGTTCGGAGCTTCCAGAGCTTTAAAGTCACCGACCTCCTTGTTGGTCGTTCCTCGCCAGCTACCGAGGACGATTTGGATCGCGTCCATCGCAGCCACGACTTGCTTGCGGTGTTCGACCGAACCGGCCGTCGAGGGCTTGGCGCCGGAGTCGGTGTCCGCTGCGGGAGCCTTTTTCTCGGGCTTTGTGCCGCCCCCCAGAGAGATCGTGGGGAGCGGGAGTACCTCCGCTGGTGGCGCAACAGGAGCGGGCACTGCCGCGGGAGCCATGGGAGCCGCTGTCACAGCCACCGGCGCGACGACTGCCGGTGCCGGTAGGGCGGGAGGCGGCGGGAACCCACAGCCCATGCCGCCCCATAAACCCGTGACCACAATCGCTCGAAGCAATCTTGTTCCCATCGTTCGCACTCCCCAAACAATTCCGAATCACTCTCACCGTACGATATCAAGAATTCCGCTCGATTCGAAACAAAGAGGGGCTGGCCGGACAGGCGTGCGTGCGTCAGAAAAGTTGGTACGACAGACAATCGTGTCTGTCGCACGATTGCAGGGCCGCATTTTCTCGACGTCGTGGGGCAGGCAAGATTGCCTACCCGACCTTCCTGACGCACACACCGGACAGGCGTGTGCATCAGAAATGTCGGTCGGGCCAATTTGCTCGACTTCCCGGTCCACACATCGCTGGTCTGTCAAGCCGGAGTTAAACGCAGAGACGCGAAGGCGCAGAGGCGCAAGGCATTGAAGTGCCTGCCATGATCGACTCCCTCGCTACTCCCGCCTGTACGTCTCTGCGCCTTCGCGTCTTGGCGTCTTGGCGTTCAGCTCCCCGTCCGCACCCGATGGTTTGTTCGCTCGCCAGATTGTGTACTGACTTTTCGGACGCACGGACGTACACACCGACGCGGGTTCGCTTCATGTCTCCGGTCGCCCTCGTTGACGCTGCGGGTTAATATGCCTTCTCGGCACTCCGCTTTCCGGAGAAGGGGACTTGCGTCAAACCGCTGGAGCAGCTCACTGGTTCGTTCCCACTGATTGAATCCGACTGGCATTCTAAAGGGCAACATGATGCGATTGATGACCTGTGTTCTGTGTCTGGCTTTTACATCGCGGCTGGCGGCGGGAGACAGTGACTACGTCCTCGGCCCGGACTCTCAAAGGCAAGCGGGCGTTCCAAAGGGAACCGTCAGCGAGCAGGTCTGGAAGAGCCAGATATTTGAGGGCACGATCCGCCGCTACTGGGTCTATGTGCCCGTGCAATACAAGGCCGAGGCCCCGGCAGCACTGATGGTGTTTCAGGACGGGCACGCTTACGTTCAGGAGGACGGGCGGTTCCGCGCTCCGGTCGTGATGGACAACTTGATTCAGCAGAAACAGATGCCCGTCACCATCGGCGTCTTCATCGATCCGGGCCACAAGAAAGAGCAACTCCCCGAGAAGCCGGGTTGGCAACCGTCGCCAGAAAATCGCAGCTTCGAGTACGACACTCTCTCGGACCAGTACGCCCGCTTCTTGCTGGAAGAGATCATTCCCGCCGTTCAGAAGGACTACAAAATCAGCGACGACCCGAACCAGCACGCGATCTGCGGCATCAGCTCGGGCGGCATCTGTGCCTTCACAGTCGCCTGGGAACGCCCCGACAACTTTCGCAAGGTGCTGAGCCACGTTGGCAGTTTCACCAACATTCGCGGCGGCCACAATTACGAGGCGATGATCCGCAAGACCGACAAGAAGCCGCTGCGAGTCTACTTGCAGGACGGCTCGGGCGACCTCGACAACGAGCACGGCAACTGGCCACTGGCGAACCAGTCGATGGCCGCCTCGTTGAAGTTCAAAGGGTACGACTACCAGTTCATCTACGGCACCGGCGCCCACAACGACATCCACGGAGCCGCTGTGCTGCCGGATGCCATGCGCTGGCTTTGGCGGGAGTAATCGCTAGTGCCAGAGACACCTGCCAAACGTCGCCGGACTCTCCGAGTCCGGTGTCTCCGCCCGGCTGGTAGTTCACGGTTTCGAGCGACAGTCGAACGGGCTCCCTTTTACCCGTTCGTCTATTTGAGGCGCGAGTCACGTTACACCGGACTCCGAGAGTCCGGCGACGTATCAACGGTGTCCCGCCCGGCACTGGAACTGATCACGGGAGGCGACTTCAATTGCACTCGGCCACCAGAGGTCCGGCGAGTTCCTCAAGATAGAACAACCGTCCGGCCTGGGTCGGCATATACGTCGACGGGATCCACGAGGTCGGCGGGTGACGCAGCGTCATCCATAGACTGAGACCCTGCCACATCATGCCGCGTCCCAGTGACCCGTCGGCCCCGCCGATGATGTAGTTCGCATCAAGGAACAGCCCCGGTCCGATCGTATTCGCAAAGGCCGGGACCAGCGTGGTGCGGCTCTTGAAGCTGGTGATCGCGTTCTGCTCCACAGTCAGCGGATGCAACTTCGCTCCCAAGCGGTGCGTCTGCGACTTCCACTCTGCTTCGCTCTTGAACTCGGCGGCAAAGTGCGGCTCCCAGAAGGCGATGTGGCAGACGCGGCCAATGCCGAACGCCACCGACAGCTGGGCTCCGGCGGCCTTCAACTCGCCGATCCGGTCGGCGTATGTCGGCAGCACTTTCTTCGTGGCGAAGTGCCGCTGCTTTTTCGGCACGGTCAGCTTGCCGAGTGGGCCATAGAAGGCGTGCTCCATCGCATATTGGAACGCTCCGGGATTGTCCGAGGGGAGAGTGTTCCCTTGAGCGTCGCTCCACTCATCCATGTTGAAGCCATAGACGTGGTCGCACGAGACGCCCCACTCCGTCAAAAAGTAGACAGCCCAGCGATACATCCCCATGGGCCCGACCGGCAGGATCATCGCCAGCTTCTGTCCGGCGTCCCGCGTTCGCCGAATCAGCAGGGCGATCTCGTGCCCCATATAGGTGTCGAAGTCAGCGAGCGACTTACAGGGGAATGGCTGGAACTTGGGATGCCACCACTTCTGGCGATCAGTGATGGTCGCCGGGTCAGCATCGACGCACGCATCGATCTTGGCCAAATCCCATCCCGCCGGGAAGAACCCTTCCATTAATGAGCCAGACAACGTGGTGAGGAGATCCATGGGGTGTGTTCCGAGGTGGGGCGATTGAGGGCGTCAGTCTGACGCGAGGCGTTCGCGATTGTCCCGCGATTCGTCCCGAAGTTCCAGTCACCCGCGAGCGACAAGATCCCGCCATACCGCCCACATCTCTGGTATTGAGAATCCTTTCATGCCCGGCATCAATCCTCTGCGGCAACTGACAGTCTCAGCTGCTGCTTCTCGGAGTTTGTCAGGTCTCGCCAATCCCGATTCTGGAGTCCAGCTGCCAAGGCCCAGAGGAGATTGATCGAAACTCCACACTGAGATTGGGAGACCATCCGAAAGGCAAGTACCGCTCCCACCTCGCGGAGGTCTTCCACAAACGGAATCCCACACTCTTCGAGCCATGCGGCACTCTTGGGACCAATGTTTCGCAAGCGATCAATCGATGTGGGCATCTGCAGCGTTTCATCATTCGAAATCGGACAAGAACTAACTCTTTATGGGAGACGAACCCACCATCTGTGTCGTTCCGCAAGCGCTCACTCGCGTGCGATGTTCCCTCACTTGAGTCAAGACGCGGGTTCAGCGGTTGGAATCGCTGGGATTCAATCCCGTGCTCACGCGGCGGGTGACGAAAGGTACCGATGGCCGATGGCTGATGGCTGAAGCCTGGTAGCTCCCCCTACGGCAGTCCATTCATCTTTCTCAGCACCCACTCCGTCATCAACAGCCCACAGAAGAGCAGATACACCAACCAATGGTTCCAGAGCGGAATCTCGTTTCGCTGCGAGAGCGTTTCTTTTACTTGTTGGAACTTTTCGGTCACATTCTTCGCATCGTTGATCCGGTAGAATTTTCCGCCGGTCGTGGTCGCTAACTGCTCAAGCAAAGACCGGTTTGCGCTGACATCGGCGAGTTCGGGCGACAGCTTCTCTAAGACCGAGAGATCAGCAGTGATCGGCGTGGGGCCGACATCGGCGTTCTCGACGACCAGTTGGACGGAGTACTCGCCCGCGTGCAGCGAAGTGGCCCGACCAGTTTGGACCAGTGGGCGTTCGGGGTCGGGCTTCAGGTCAACGGTGATCTCGGGATGCTTGCTGTCGGCCCCACCCAGTTTAAGAGTGGCTTTCGCCTTGAGGTTCGGAAAGCGATCGAGAAACCGCTGGTCCCACCGGGCGACGATGACTCCATCATCCCCTTCGGCGATGACTGGACGCTCAATCCCCAGCCTCACAAATTCATTCCCGGCACTGGCCTTGAACTCCGAGGCCCAGCGGCTGACTTGCCCCCAGAACCGGTGATGATAGGTATCGCCGACGCGGAAACGGAAACGCCAGGTGCTGTCGATCCCCAGCCAGACGACTTGCCCGGTGCCTTGGAACTGCTGCACGAAGACTGCGTTCTGCCGTTCCCAGTCGAGGCCCGGGTCGGCTTTCTCGCCCTTGAGGGAGGTCCAGACGCTGGCCCCCGGCTTCGCTTCCCCAATCAGTCCCCACGGATGTCCCGGCAGCTCGTTCCAAATCTTTTGGTTCGCGATGGGATCGGTGTTGAACTGCAACATCGTCTGTCGCTCGCCGTCGGGGGTCAGAGCGAGATGGAAGCCACGATCCTGAGGCCGCCGCCGTTGCGTGGCGTCGCTCATCTCGACCTGACGAAGTTTCGAGACGGGAAGCAGCCCCTCAATGATCGGGCTGTTGTAAGACAGCGGAAACGAGTTCTTGCCCGCCGACAGAATCAGCGACCCACCTTCTTCTCGCACGTAGCGATCAAGCTGGACCCAGACCTCGTTGGACATGTCTTGAGGATTCACATCGCCCACGACGACCAGGTCGTAACCTTCGAACGGCGTCGATTTCGATTGGGCGTTGAGCCCCTTGTTCGACAAGGTCCGGGGGAAGAACGTGTCCGGAAGCACGCCCATGTACGGTTGATTGAAGACGACGACATCAAGCTGCACGTGCTCGTCGCGAGACAGCGCCGCATGCAGATAGCGGAACTCCCAACGACCTTCGCCCTCGATCAGCAGGACATCACTCCGGTCATCGACGACCTGCATCGCGAACTCGCGGGTGTTGTTTTCCGAGCCAGTCTCGCCGGGTAAGACATCTGTGCGAATGCGGTAGCGCTGGCGGCCTTCGGTCTCAGCCGTCAAGTCGAACTGCACGTCCTGGCTGGGGTCTTTGGCGGCGATTGTTTTACGCACCGGCTCGCCGACGGGGAGTCCGTCTGCATCGAGCTTGTCGAGGAAGACGGCGACTTCCTGGCCGTCGAACCCCGAGGTCCGGATCGTGGCTTTGAGGATCGGTTTGTCATTCTGGAAGACTGTCGGCGGAAAATCGAGATTCGCAATCGAGAGATCCTTCGGTCGCCGCTCGGACCCCACCAGCACCGGGTAAATCGGTGCTCCGCCAGCAAATCGCTGAATGTATTCGCCATCATTCGGATGAGCATTGTCCCGCCCATCGGTCAACAGCACGACTCCCGCCAGCTTGAGTCCCTTCCGTTCGGCGGGAGCTGCGGACATGACCTGCATCAGGTCGGTCTTGTTCCATTGAATCGAATCGCCGGGCGGCTCCAAAGGACGATCAAGCGTTTCCGCATCGAGCAACGATGCTTCGCCCGCAAACAAACAGACTTCGACTTGGCCGAGGCGGGACAGCTCTTTCAAAAGTGGCAGTTCCCCGTTCTTCAGCAGGCGACGGGCGATCTCGACGCGGGTCAGTTTGTCGACTTCTTCCATCGCTCCGAGTGCAGATTCGCGGCGTGAGTCCATCAGCGCGCTGAGCTTCGCCGGTTCAGACTCCTCGGCGGGCGAGGCCCATTGTGGCTCCTGCTTTTCGTCGTAGGCTTTACACCACTCTTCGACAGGCACGTCTTCCCGCAGTAGCCCCAGTGCCTGTGCGGTCCGCAGCTTCTCCGCCTCGGTCGCCTGCTCGTCCTTCGTCTCCATGCTCTGCGAGACATCGACCGCCACGACGATCCGGCCAGAGCGTTCCACGTCCAGTGTCCACGCCAGCACGGGCTCCAGCAAGATCAGCCCCAGCACCGCCAGCACCGTCACGCGCAAGGTCAGCAGCGTGTACCCCAGCTTCTTCTCGATCAGCTGTCGCTCGTAGCGGAACAGCATCGCGATACACGTCACCGCAGCTGCCAGCGCCAGGACCAGTGCCACCAACCAGGCAGCCGATTCGAGTCCATGAAAAACAAGCCGCTGGGTGATCATGAGGGGGAGGGAGATCGTTGAGTGTTAGAAATTCAAAATCCGAAGCACGAAATTCGAATGGGGAGTGAATGGAAGACGATGGCCACCGGCTCCTCGGCCTTCTGACCCTAGGTCCGAGGCCCGGGGCCTTCCTGCCCCCCATACGCCATCTCCAGCAGTTCCGCCGGATGGTACACGGGGAGTGGTCGGCCAGCGGCCTTCAGCATCGACTGTATTTGGAGGGTGCAGCCTGCGTTCGCCGACACGAGCGCCTCCGCGCCGCTGGCGATGATGTTCGCCACTTTGCGGTTGCCCAGCCGGTCGGCCATCTCGGGTTCGGTCAGGTTGTAACTTCCGGCGGCTCCACAACAGATGTCCGACTCAGCCAGCGGGACCACCGTCATCCCCGGGATCAGCTTAAGGAGATCGCGCGGCTGTTGCCGGATTTTTTGGGCGTGAACCAGATGGCAGGCATCGTGATACGCGACTTTCATCGGGACCGACACGGTGGGCTTCACCGGACCGAGAGTGGCCAGAAACTCGGACAGGTCTTTCACCTTGTGAGCGAACTGCTCGAACCGCTGTTGGAGCGGTTTGTCTTGAGGCCGGAGTTCTTCCGCAATGTGACCATAGTCTTTCAGCATCGAACCACAGCCTGCCACGTTGATGATGATCGCATCGACATCATCGGGCTCGAACGACTCGATGTTCGCCTCGGCCAATTGCACAGCCGGGTCGCTGGCTCCACTGTGATAGTGAATCGCGCCGCAACAACCTTGCCCCTGCGGAACGATGACATCGCAACCGTTCTGCTGCAGCACTCGCGCAGTCGCCCAATTCACATGATCGAACAGGGCTTCGGCCACACACCCGGTAAACAAGGCCACCTTCGCTCGTCGGGGGCCGATCGCGGGGAGCAGCGTCGGCAGCTTGGCCATCTTCGGCTTCAAGGTCGGCAGCAGACGCTGCATCCGCCGCAGTTTTTCCGGCAGCAGACGAATCAGCCCGGTGGCTTCCATGAATCGGTCGAGGCCCAGCTTTTGCATCATCCGCGCGGGGAGCAGTGCCCACGCCAGTCGCTTCGGATAGGGGAACAGACCATACAAAACGATCCGCTGAAACCAACCCGGCGGATTCTGGGCAGCGGCCCGTTGCTGCATCTCGACCCGGAACGGCTCGATCAGACGCCCATACTGCACACCCGATGGACACGCGGTTTCACAACTGCGACAGTCGAGGCACAGCTCCAGATGCCGCCCGACGTTGGGAGACATTTCGATCCGCCCGTCGGTGACCGCACGCATTAAATAGATACGTCCGCGCGGGCTGTCGTTCTCGTCGCCAGTTTCCAGATAAGTGGGGCACGCGGACGTACACAGCCCACAATGGACACAGTCCAGAAATTTTCCGTAATCGATGCCGGCTCCCAAGCGAGGCAAGCCATCGGACGTCGTGGGAAGGGGGGGAGTTGGAGTCATGAACCCGTCTGTGGAGCAAGGCCAGGAGTTCGGAAGGCTAAGTGGACTGCACTCGGTCCCGAAACTGCGATCTCATTCTGATCGTCTGGATGACACTGGGCAACCATCACGACAAAATGAAGGGCGGGAGACTGACACTTGGCAATTAGATTCTAGAGCTGACCGGGAATCAATCCAACAACCAGAGAAACCGCCGACAACCGGCACTGACGTTGACAGACAGCACGAGTCGCTGACAATGGACGTTCGTCGCGGGCCCGTGTCCGCGAAGACTTCTTGTTCCGTCGCATAATGGATGAACCGATGGCCAGTGCTCCCGTCGTCCCCGTGGCTGTCATTCAGAGGGCCGCGGGAGTGGACTTGGCAGCCAATCTGGCGGGGACGCTGGCGGCGATTGAAGAGGCTGCGAAGCGCGGCGCGAAGATCATCTGCACGCAGGAGCTGTTTCGGTCGAAGTATTTTTGTCAAAGCGAGGACTACCAGTACTTCGACTACGCGGAGTCGATTCCGGGACCCAGTTCGCAGGCTCTCTGTGCCGTGGCCAAGCAGCACAAAGTCGTCGTCGTGGGGTCGTTGTTCGAGAGGCGAGCTCCGGGGCTTTACCACAACACCTCGGTCGTGATCGACGCGGATGGCGAGTTGCTCGGCCTGTACCGGAAGATGCACATTCCAGATGACCCTTTGTTCTACGAAAAGTTCTACTTCACGCCGGGCGACCTGGGGTTCAAAGCGTTCACAACGCGTTATGCCAAGATCGGCGTGCTGATCTGCTGGGATCAGTGGTACCCCGAGGGCGCGAGAATTACCGCACTGAAGGGGGCCGAGATCATCTTCCTCCCCACGGCAATTGGATGGCACCCTGATGAGAAGGAGGCGCATGTGAATGCCGCTCAACACGAAAGTTGGGAGCTCATCCAACGGTCGCATGCCGTCGCCAACGGAGTCTTCATCGCCGCTCCCAACCGGGTCGGGCACGAGACCTTTCCGGGGATACCGGGGGCCGGAATCAAGTTCTGGGGTCAGAGCTTCATTTGTGACCCTCGTGGTCAAATTCTGAAACTCGGGAGCGATCACCAAGAGGAAATTCTGATCGCGGATTGCGATCTCTCCCAGATTGATGAACAGAGGAAGCATTGGCCGTTTCTGAGGGATCGTCGCATCGACGCCTATGGATCGATCACCGAGCGATATCTCGGCGACTGAAGGGTTATTGGGTTTCCGGAGAGTTTAACGCTTCGGCAAACCCTGCCCGCGAATGGGGCAGGATACAACAGCCACCCGGAGCACTCCGCAACCGGTCCCGCTGAGGCGAGTTTCCATCGAATCGGCGAACACTGCCGTCCGATCAAAACTGTACGACCGCCCCTGCTCTTCCCCTCTGCATTCCATGTCAAACGGCTATTCCGGTGCCAGTCGAGATCTCAGTCGGCGTCGGCGTTGGCTTTCACAGTTGCCGGAGGACTCTCCTCTGGTCTCTGCGGAACGACCACGCCGCGCTCGCGCTGAAACTGAAGACGAGGCGTCCACCTCTGAGGTGAGCGGATCCTCCGAGGTGCCCATATCGAGTCTGCTCCCGCGGCGGACCTGGGTGTTGGTCGCCATGGTCGCGTGCGGTCTACTCGCCTGGGCCACGGTCGTCGGCGGCGGGGCTTGGCTCGATAGCGAGCAGATCGATCCGTGGAGGGATATCTTCGGGCTGCAGTCGGGCAGACTGCTGCAATTCTATACAACGATCTCCCTACTGACCTGTGCCCAACTGTCATACTTGATTCTGTGGCGACGGTCGCGCAGCCGCAAAGATTTCTCCGGCAAGTATCGTATCTGGTTTTGGGTCGGAGCCGTCTGCTCGATCTTTTGTGTAGCCACCGCCACGCGTTTTCATGAGAGAATGGCGGCGAACCTGA
>Ga0105047_10008897_pt1 | contig 16647 bp, 12 predicted proteins | sample MAT04_FD_78384 | JGI IMG/M metagenome (GOLD analysis project Ga0105047, IMG submission 78384) | Freshwater microbial communities from Lake Fryxell liftoff mats and glacier meltwater in Antarctica - MAT-04 (megahit assembly) | ecosystem: Environmental > Aquatic > Freshwater > Ice > Liftoff...
TATTAATTATAGGACAAATTGATTATCCTCATTTTTGGTAATACTACACTATTTTCAGCGTTTAACAGAATCAGCAATCAAGTCAACTGGAATAGAATATCACGTGTATTTACATTCTTACAGCAACAAAAGGAAAGCTATCAAATCAGATTTCAGAATTTTCTGCAAGTAAATCCGTGTATGGCATATCCAGCTGTTTAATATCCTGTATTGCACTTCCGGCAATTCCTTTAATTGAACCGTACATATCAATGGTATTGTCAATTACTTTTTCAATTTGTTTCTCGCGCATTTTCCAGCTTTTTTGCATGGATCGTTTCTCGCTGTCCAAATCTATTTTCATTTGCGTAAAACCTTCTACTATGGCTTCAATTTGCATATGAAATGTATTACTAGTCAGATAATCGTATAATATGACCATTTTGTCGCCTTTATTCTCCTGCGAAGCTACAGCATTGCTAACCTGAACGATTGATTCACGTAAAACCTTACACAATCCTTTGAATTCATCATATGTACATATCCATATACTTTCTTTCAAACCCATACGCTCCATGTCCGAGGGTAAAACTTCGGTAACGAGGACTCCAATATTGGCACCTTTAATACGGATATCGCTTTTGAATTTCTCAATCCAACTAGGCTGAAAGTCTTTGGTACGCTTACTTTCATAGTATATTGTACCACAATTCTGCCTGGTTCGTGTGTTAACAGTCTGAATGCAATCGCCGCCCCTGGCACCTTTTTTTATTTCTTCGATACTATCGAGAGGAAAATTGGCTGCCAGCCATTCCTCAATGGCTAATTCCTGTACTTCTCCCTGAAGTTGCATGGAGCCTTGCTCCTGCTTACGTTTCATCTCTTCAGTAAGGCGTTTCTGGTCTTCTAATTGCTTTTGTAATTCTCTTATAGCCAGTTCATTACGATCTTGTTCACTTTTCCTGATTTTTTCTTTTTCTTCGGTAAGCTTTTGGTTCAGCAAGCGTTCGGCATCAGCTGTAACGCTTTCTTTTAATTCATCCTTCTCACGCTTGAGTCTTTCAATTTCGGCTTTGCTCCTGCTTAATTCTTTCAATTTCTCTGATTGATCGAGCAAGTCCTTCCGCATGGCAGCCATCAGTTCGTCCTGCTCTTCGGTGAGTTTTGCCTTTAACTGCTTTTCAATTAAAAGTTTCTCTTCCTTTAGTCTCAATTGTAATTTTTGCTGGAAGAGTTCATTCTCCTTTTGCTTCTTCTTCTCAAATTCATCCTTCTGTAGGTTAAGGAGTTCGAGTTCGGCATTATATTTTTTCTTTTCTTCAGCCAGTTGAGCTGAATATTTTTTTTTGAGATCATCTTCAAGCTGATGAGAAAGAACCTCATTCACATTAATTTCGGTACCGCAATTCGGACATTCAATTTTAGTTTCTCTTTCCATTCGACTGTAAATGTACTAGTTAGTTGTTATTCACTATTCAAATTTCAATAAGCATCTGAGCCACTAACTTACAAAAAAAAAGCCCCGCATAGCGAAGCTTTAACCATAATGTGTCAACTATCATATGGGTTGCACAATCACAAGTCTGAATGAATTTGTTCCCGGGTTCTGGGTTTGGAAATCACTTTCATAATAATCAATGGAGAAAACACCCCTTTCCATTCTGTAAAAGAAACCTCCCTGGTACAAAACATCTCCACTTAGATAATAAAAGTAAACAGGAACTGGTATCCATGCGTCGCCTGATTTCATGTACAAACTAACCAGGCCATTTTGGAATACATTATCAGTAAGTTCAGGAAAAACCAGGTCCACTGCATATCCGTAACCCTCTTCTCCCTGATTTCCATACAATACCCATTCGTTACTTTGCACGGTAAAATCAACCGTCGACATATCAGCATTTCCACCTGTATATTCATTTGTAATGTACTCCTTGGTACAGGATGTTGAAATTAAGAATACTGACAACAGCGTTATAAACATGAGCTTTTTCATAATGAAGATTTAAATTATGTTTTCTTTAGATTTATCAAAAATCATTCCACAATCATGCTTTAGGAATCTCTCCCTTTTCTTCATTAATAATTCCAATTAATGGCTGTATTATATTTTGATGTGCTGGAAAAAATAAGGCATCATAATAGTTCCATGAATTAATCCGAAAATTAATTTAAGAGAGCTTCCTCTTATGGCAACGTAGCGGAACAACGATTTGGCATTTATAATGATTTTCAGGGTCTATGGATCGGCCTAATAGAAATTTTACAAAAGATGTAGACGAAGGTAAACAGTGCGGGCACGTGTGTAGCAAAACACAGCTTCACGTGCTGTCAGGATGAGGTTTCCCAAGCTCTAAAGCCCGTCCCCATTTATTGGGATCACGAGCCTTACCGAGGCGTACATTTGTGTGAAATTTATATAAAGCCTGGACTTTTTATTCGCCCATTGCTTATTTTTAAAGGAGCTCATGAGATCGCTGCGCTAAGATGGTTCTTTTGTGTCATGACAAAAGAACAAGAAAATAACAAAAAAAACAGAATATGACTTATATATTCGTTTCCAAGCTCATCAAAATAATATTTAGCCCAATTAATATGTAAAAATAAAAAATCCTTATTATTTCGTATTTTTACCCAACTAATTGTTTCTGCAATCAATGAAAATTTTTCGACGCATTTTATTTATTATTCTTTGTATTGTCCTGGTTTTACTATCCATTGGCTTTCTTCTACCCCATAAGGTACACGTTGAACGGAGTTTAAAAATTGATGCATTCCCCGGTACTGTTTTTGATCAGGTGAACACATTAAAAAATTGGGAAAAATGGTCTCCGTGGCCGGCATCGGATACATTTATACAACTAACCTATTCAGGACCCGAATCAGGTGTTGGTGCTGCTTTTAGCTGGTTCAGCAAGGAGAATAATGTTGGAAAAGGAAGTTTGTCAATTATTTCCAGCTTTCCTTACGATTCACTGATTGTGTTGATGGATTTTGAAGAAAAAGGCAGATCAACCAGTAAATTTATTTTCGTAAAGCAAAACCAAAGTACAATAGTTACATGGAGAGTCGGGAGTAATCTGGGTATAAACCCGGTATCCAGGTGGTTTGGACTTTTTATGGATCGAATGGTTGGGCCGGATATTGAAAGTGGTTTAGGTAAGCTTAGACTGGTTGCAGCCTCCAGAAATATTAATGGTTTCGAAATTATTGATTTTGAAGCACCTTCACGTATTTTATTGTCAGTCCGCGATACCGCGTCTCCGGCTTCGCTTAATTCCAAACTGGCTTCAATGTACAATAAAATTTCAATTTTTTTAAAAACAAGGAACCTCTCTCCTACCGGAAATCCAACGACCATTTATCATAATTTTGCAACACAAATTTTCGATATTGAAGCCTGTATTCCAGTTGCTAATAAAGTTATTACTCCTGTTGGAATGTTTTGTGTTGAAACCGGAGTTCAAAAAACAGTCATGGTTAAGTATTTTGGATCTAATAACTCAATTTACGGAGCGTATGAAGCTATTCAAACTTATATTAATGACAAGGGATTGCAGGTAACCGGTCCATCATGGGAAGAGTACATCAGCGATCCTACCCGGGAAACCGATTCAGGTCAGTGGCAAACAAATATTTATTTTCCGGTTAAATAGAGGCATATATATTTATTAGGTATACTAACTTTCAGGAATCTTCGATACGTTGTTTTTTAGTAATCTAATTGATTGATAATATGTATTTAAAGTGAAAATTAAAATAAGAGTTGTGATACTGATTCAAATAAAAAATATTTTTCATATATTGCATGAATAAAACTGAAGAAACACATACTTAATACAACGCGAAATGACAGAAAACCCGTCTAAAACACCCAGGATAATTGAACAGGACCCATGGCTCGAGCAGGCTAAGGACGACATCATTGCCCGGCTTGGAAGGTTTAAGACAAAGCTCAGTTACTTAGAATCAATTTCAGGAAGTATTGAGCAATTTGCACTTGCTTATCAGTATATGGGAATACATTTTATGCCGGAAGAAAATTGTTGGGTTTACCGCGAATGGGCACCTGCGGCTAACGGGCTTTTCCTTACAGGCGATTTCAACAATTGGAACAAATATTCTCACCCATTGCAGAAAAAAGAGAAAGGAATATGGGAAATAAAACTGAACGCTGAATATTATAAAACTGTGTTTGTGCATGGGAGTAAAATTAAAGTATTGGTGCAGAGTGCAATAGGCGATCAGCTTAGAATTCCTGCTTATATCAGCAGGGTTATTCAGGACGAGGACACTAAAAATTTTAGCGGCCAGCTTTGGTTTTCACCTCAATTCGACTGGGGAAATGAACACTTTGATATTAAAAAACTGGGCGATCTTTTTATTTATGAAGCTCATGTTGGAATGGCCCAGGAAAAAGAAGGGTTGGGAACCTATACTGAATTTACTGATAAAATTCTCCCACGGATAAAAAAAGCTGGTTATAATGCTGTTCAACTTATGGCAATACAGGAGCATCCGTATTATGGATCATTCGGATACCATGTGTCAAGTTTTTTTGCACCCTCTTCGCGGTTTGGGACTCCCGAAGACCTCAAAAACCTGATCAGTACAGCGCATAGCATGGGCATTGCAGTTATTATGGACCTGGTGCATTCACATACAGTAAAAAACCTGAATGAGGGCCTAAATCTTTTCGATGGAAGCGAAACGCAATATTTCCATGCCGGAGCCAGAGGCGAGCATCCAAACTGGGATTCAAAGCTGTTTGATTATGGAAAAACTGAAGTCATACAGTTTCTCCTGTCGAATATACAGTACTGGCTTAAAGAGTTCCATTTTGATGGGTTCCGGTTCGATGGTGTGGGTTCGATGCTTTATTTCCATCATGGTGACGAAAAAATTGATCATATCGACAAATACTTCAAACAAGGGGTTGAGTATGATGCCGTAACCTATTTACAACTGGCTAATCACCTGGCTCATAGCATTAACCAAAATGTTGTTACTATTGCCGAAGATGTTTCAGGAATGCCAGGGCTGGCTTCGCCCATCGAAGACGGAGGAATAGGATTTAACTACAGGCTTGGAATGGGAATCCCCGATTTCTGGATTAAATACCTGAAAGATGTGCCAGATGAACAATGGAGTATGGGCGAAATGTGGCAGGTACTCAATGATAGACTTGCCTATGTTAAAACTGTAACCTACTGCGAATCGCACGACCAGGCTTTGGTTGGTGATAAAACTATAGCTTTCAGGCTGATGGATAAGGAAATGTATTTTAATATGCAATCCTCTGACGAAAACATTATTGTTGAGCGGGGCATTGCACTGCATAAAATGATCCGGCTTATTACTCTCACTTTAGGAGGACAGGCCTACCTGAATTTTATGGGAAACGAATTCGGACATCCCGAATGGATTGATTTCCCGCGCGAAGGCAACAACTGGAGTTATCTTCATGCCCGCAGGCAATGGTCGTTAATGGATAATCCAATATTACGGTATCATTATCTTTCCGATTTTGACCGGGCCATGATCAAAACTGTTAAAGAAGCCAAACTACTCAGTACTTTGTTTGCCAACCAGATCAACTGCGACGAAAACAATAAATGCCTGGTTTATGAGAGAGCCGGATTAATTTTCCTTTTTAATTTCCATTCATCCGGATCAATTCCAGGCTATGAGTTTACTGTTCCCCAGCCAGGCAAATATAAAATTATCCTTAACACTGACAATGTGAAGTATGGCGGTCATGGCAGGATTAACGAAGGGATGCTTTATGCTACGCAATCGGATGAAGTTAGTTCAACTAACAGGTTGAGTTTGTATTTAACAAGCCGGACAGCCATTGTGCTCAAGAAAGTAGACTAAATCCATGAAAATGAAAATTCTTGTTAATTTATTCTAAAAAGTGTGATTTTTTTCATTTTCTTCCGTATAATTGCACCGATAAAGGAATAAAAAGCTGTAATAACAATGCAAATAAATCGTAAAAAGCTGATAATCAACTATGCAAGTGTTTCTCCAGAATTAATGGAGGCCATTCGCAAAAAATATCCCATGGGTTGGATAAATCATACCATTAAAGTACCTATGTCAGGGGGTGCTTTCTTTTTTGCCATAACACTCGACACTGAAGAAGCAAGTTACCTCATTAAAGTACCGGTAAAAATCGATACTAAATCGGATAAAGATGAAGATTTTTTCGACTCAGCGCTCGATCTTAAAGAAACAGATGAGAAAGAAGAGGATGACGATGAAGACAAAGATAAAAATCGTGAAAAGGAGGATGAATAGTGATTTATCCTTCAATTAACATCTTTTAACAATGATTTTGGCTGATTATTTATGAGATAATAATACTTTAGCCATACAAAATACAACAGCTACTGTTTTCTTGCAAATAATTAAAAAACACTGGAAAGAGAGGAATTATCCCTCTCTTTTCTTTTTTATTGGAAATTCGATTTTTTTCTGGTTCTACAGGTACTGAACCGCACCTGCTTCTGGCACTTATAATGCAGACCGAAGAAATCAAATTGCTGCTGTTATCCAACCAGGACATTAATTTCCGAATACCTGTATTTTGAATATACAATCCGTTTAGTTATTGCCAGGGCAAGAGTAAGTGTGCCTATTCTTCCAATATACATAGAAAGTATAATAATGCTTTTGCCTGCGATGCTTAAGGAAGATGTAATACCCGTTGATAGTCCGACAGTTCCGAAGGCCGAAATCTCTTCAAAAAGCAGTTTCGTGAAATCAATTCCCGGTTCAGTTACAGTGAGTAAAAATGTTGAAATAAAGATCAGCGATACTGAAAACAAAGCTATTGAATAGGCCCTGTTGATTGTACTGTTCGAAATGGTATGTTTAACAATCTCAACATTCTGCCTTCCTTTAATCGTGCTGATTGCTGATCGGAGTATTACTGAAAAAGTGGTAGTCTTAATACCTCCGCCAGTCGAGCCGGGAGAAGCACCAATGAACATAAGGAACATCATGAAGAAAATAACCGGCTGCCCAAGATGCGTAAAATCCACAGTATTGAATCCTGCGGTCCGGCAGGTAACAGATTGAAATATGGAAGATACTATACTGCCATATATCCCATAACCCGAAATCGAATGGTTGTATTCAACCAGGTAAAAAATCACAGTTCCAACCAGGATGAGTATAAACGAAGTATAAAGTGCAATCCGTGAGTGAGTCTGAAGCCTTTTCCATTTAAACTTTCTTCGCTCTCTGATATTTCTGATCGCAAAAATATCCTCTAAAACGATAAAACCAATACCTCCCAGGAAGATAAGTGTTGCTATTACCAACTGAAGATTGTAAGCATGCCTTATAGTTATATCGTAAAGATTATCAGTGAGTAAGGCAAATCCTGCATTATTAAAAGCTGAGACTGAATGGAAGATCGAGAAATATACCCTTTCGCCTAAACCGTTAAACATAAGCTCATTTGGCCAGGTAGCAAATAATAATACTGCACCGACCAACTCAATAAAAATACTATAAAGAAAAATCTTTCTTAAAAGGCCCCTTGTATCACTCAGTTTATCAGTCGAAACAATATCTTTGATGAGTGATTGCATTCTGATACCGGCGGAATTGCGATAAAAGGTTGCAAACAAGGTCGCAAAAGAAATAATATTTAACCCACCCACCTGTATCAGCAACATGATAATAGTTTTTCCCTTCAAGGTAAAGCAAATTGAAGTATCGACAACTGTAAGTCCTGTAACGCAACATGCACTGGTTGAGGTAAATAAGGCATTCACAAAACTGATACCTGAAACCGTCATCTCAGGCAATAATAATAATCCTGTACCTGCCATAATGATAAATATAAAGGAAAGAGCAAGCAATCCTGAAGGGCCTATGTGGATATGATCAAGAAAACGTCCTGCTTTACCAAGTTCAACGGCAATAATCAGAAAGAAATAGAACTGAATAAACAAATTATAAAAAGTATGAATTCCAGGGAAGCCTATTATTCTCATAAACTGCTGCACAACATGTGCGCCAGTAAGAATACTTACCAGTTGATCAAAAGCTATTAATGATAATAATACAGCCTCGAACCTGTTATCTTTAATGAAATCAATTGGATGGAATTCGTAGAAAATTCTTATCAGAAATTTCAACACATAAAATGCAAGACTAATTTCAATAATTGAAGCCGTAATTCGCAAAGAATCAGGCGTTTCTGGAAACCCATGTTGTATTATTATGGCAGTTATTGCTACCAACGAAACAATAATACTGGCAAAATGTAACGCTTTTATAACATAGGCTTTATGTTTATAGATGCGTATGTTAATAAATTCCCGAATCCAGAAAACCCTGTCCCTGAACATACGTTAGGTATTAATTTCAAGAAACCGGTCGATATCGTGAACATGACCGAAAATTACGAGCCTGTCAGAAGCCTGTAAGGATTGCTTTGAATCAGGCACTCCTATAATATGATGCTCAATTGTTTCCTTACCATCCTTTATTACCCTTAATTCTTCCTTTACCGTTATTAAGCTTAGCTTATATTTATCACGAAGGTCAATTTCGCCAAATGTTTTGTTTATGCAGTTTTTAGGACTTAGCAGTTCAACAACACGATGGTTATCAGGTAATTGCAAATAACTTACAATATTTGGGTTAAGCATTCGCTCTGCCACAATAATGCCGACTTCTTCTTCAGGAGAAAGCACCTCGGTGATACCCATTTTTTCGAGGATAATACGCTGAGCTTCACCATTGGCACGCGTTATTATTCGTTTGACATTCAGGTCGAGAAGTATAGAGGAACACAGTAAGCGCTGCTCGAAATCGGATCCGATTGCAACAACTACGGCATCAAATTCTTCGATTCCCTGCCCTTGTAAGGCACGTTTATCAGTTGCGTCAAGTGTTACGGCATAGGCAACATCATCGCCAATGCTGTCGACTATTTCCGGGTCGCTGTCAATAGCCATAACTTCGTAGCCCTTTGCTGAAATAGCTTTTGCAATAGCTTTGCCAAACTGACCGATGCCAATTACGGCATATTTATTACCCGCCATAATATTTCCTGGATTTTAAAACCTGCAAATTTACATTGAATAAGGAATAAATATCCCAAACAGTAAAAATATCTTAAGATTTGTTGAAAAATAAAGTTAAAACGGAGGGATATTGCCCGTTTCTTATAAAAAAAGCAAAGGGGAACAACCCTGTCGGATAGTTCCCCTTTTCACTTTCAACAGCCGTAGCTGAAGATTGTGGCCGGCGTTTGCTTCGCAGAATTCACAGATTGGCAAACCATAAGTAATGCCCTGCTGTTGTTCAAAGTCGGTGACAAGCACCAAACTTTGTTTTTTCCGGCACTGGTTTCAAACTGTAGTTTTCTTCACGAGGAAGATCTTTCAGGATGATCCCGGGATTCAGGCTTCGTCCTTTTCAGGATTTCAGCATTTGTCCACGCTTTCGCGTTGTCGGTTCCTGCATTCGAAGCGGTGGTTGTTGCCTTACCCGTAGGTTTGGTAACTTCTGTAGGCATCAGGAATTTTTACACTCCCGGTAGCCCCGGTACGCATGGTTGGCATTCGGCCTTACGGTTTTTTGCTTCTCCCTGCTTCGACCTGCTAACTCATCTGTTTCCAGAATTGTTTTGCTTGTCGTACACCGCGCTTCGGCGATCCTGGGAATTTGGCATCCAGACACCTTGCGGCCTCTGTTTGTTGCATTCCTGCACAATGAGTATCATTGGGAACTTACTGCTGCGAGGGTCATAACTTTCTTACTTGCCAAACTTTACAGCTTGATTTTCATTAGTTTAAGGTGTCAAACATTTTTCGTTGCCGAATCAGTTTTTCAATCCTTTTGCCCTAAGCACCTTGCGGTGCGCCTGTTCTTCAATTCCTTGCGGTCAATCGGTTCAGGATGCTACATGCCCTTTGACTCTTTCATGCATTCCGGCTTTCGGTTCAATATCCGTAATCAATTCCTGCGAATCAATTTCTTCAATTTCTCCGGGGTCGGTACTTCTCTCCTTCTCAGAAGTTCGGTAGCCTCTCCAGGGCCGTTTACCATGATCTCGTCCGGTGAAATAAAATTACAACTTTCAGCACCCCTAAGTCAAGTGTTTTTAGAAAAATCACTACACAATCGTCAAACATAAGTTATGAACAATTGTTAATAACCAATCAACTTTATATTATTAAGATAATCAATATTATAACTATACAACTAAACAACCGGAGGAATAAATTCAAGTATAAGCTCACCTTTTTTTATATTTTGAACAATGCACTCAACCTCTTTTCGCACAATAACATCTATTATTTTGTTTCCGTAAACAGGTACTTCAATACAATTACCAGAAATATCTTTAACTAATAAGCATTTATTGCTATCGTTTTCAACCAGCATGCAAACCTCAAAAAAGTACTTTTCACCTTCACTATAATATGGGTGTTTCGGTTCAAGGAAGATTCTTCCTGTACAGTTTATCCTGTCAATCCTGCAAAGAACCTCATCATCAATTTTAAAACCATAGTTTTTATAAAACTCAGCAGGAAGGAAATGTTTTAACCCGTTTATATCCTGTAAAATGAAATAATACTCCCGATCCTGCAGCTGAATATAATTATAAACCAGGAAAGGGAACCAATCTCCTTCTGATAAAACAATTTTTCCCGAATTATACCCTGGATACTGCATTGGTTTGTTCAACGATTCAAAGATAAAGATTCTGAAAAGAATAGAGTTAAAGAATAGATAATGTCAATAAGAAAACGAGTTAAAAATGAGTTCTGCCCACGCGCACCCCTTTGCTTCGGCTCCGCTCAGCAGCCGGAAAGGGAAAGTCCTCGCGTACCGAAGATTGAGTTTTGTATACCAAACCTAGAAATAAAGAAAATGAACATGTTTACGCAAAATGATGAGTTTTCTTACATACACCAGATAACTAAAGATTCAAACTGCCTTCAGATTATTTTTCGCGGCTGACTTTCCTGATTCCTTTAAGTCGGGCAAGTTTACCGATTATTAAATTAAGGTGTGCTTTCCCATCAACGTTAACCATAATGTAACCGTCGAATTTCCCATTGCGGCTGTTCAGGTTAATGGATCTGATATCTGCTTTCAGATCGCCGGAAACAATATTGGTAATATCATTCAGTATACCTGACTGATCGTTCCCGCTCAAACGGATTGTAGCTACATAGGAAGTCAATTCCGACATTTCGGCCCACCTGGCTTCGACAATCCGGTAATGGTAGCGATCGAGCATTTCCGATGCATTGGTACAATTTTGCCTGTGTATCTTAATACCTTCTGAAACTGTTACGAAGCCAAAAATCTCATCTCCGGAAACTGGATGGCAGCATCGGGCAAATTTGACATCAGCCAGAGGAGTTGTGTCATTGATAATTACAAGAGGTTTTTGGCTTGCAGGTCTGCGGGTATTATCAACTTTAGTGAAAGGCTTGGGCAGAGGTTTCGCTTCATCAGTTTTAACAGCAGGCAGGAAAGCTTCTTTAATCTTCTGAATATCATATTTCCCTTCAGCCAGGCCATGAAACAAATCAAGAGCACTGGCAGCTTTGAAAAAGGTTACGAGTTTATTGCCGATATCATCGCTGTAATCGACCTTTATCTGACCGAGCTTACGCAATAATAAGTCCTTGCCAGCCTCTGATTGGGAAAATTCGGCATCCTTGAGAATCCTCTTTATTTTGGTAATTGCTTTGGATGATGTCACCCAATTCAGCCAGTCAATATTCGGTTTTTGGTTTTTAGCAGTAATAATCTCGATATGATCACCTGTGTTTAAAGTATATTTTAGCGGAACAAACAGGCCATTAACTTTAGCTCCATTGCAATGCTGACCAATTTCGGTATGAATATCAAAGGCGAAGTCGAGAACAGTGGCTCCGTTGCGCAGCTTTTTCAGATGACCCTCGGGTGTGAATACATAAATATGGTCTGAAAAAGCCTTCATGCCGGTATTGAGAGAGAATTCGTCATTGCCGGGAGTGTAGTTTTCGATCAAAGAACGGATATTTCTCAACCATTTATCGGCAGAGGATTTGCTTCCTTTCTGTTCCTTATACCTCCAGTGAGCAGCCATTCCTTTTTCGGCATTTTCATCCATACGACGGGTTCTTATCTGAACTTCGACCCAATTTGTGCCCGGAGCTTCAACGGTGACATGAAGCGATTCGTATCCATTTAGTCTGGGAGCTGAAATCCAGTCGCGCATGCGTGAAGCATTAGGCGGGTAAATATCAGTAACATGGGAATAAGCTTTCCAGCAATCAGCTTTTTCATTTTCAGGCGTACTATTGAGAATAATGCGAATGGCAAAGAAATCGAATACCTCATCGAATTCAATCTCCTGCTTTTTCATTTTGGCATATATCGAAGGAATAGCTTTGGTTCTGGCTTTTATTTCAAAATCGAGACCGGCACTTGTCAAATTCTTCCTGATAGGCACAATGAATTCTTCAAAATATTCTTTTTGCTCGTCTGCGGTATCCTGAATTTTTTTCCTGATGTTGTTATATACTTCAGGCAATGTATGTTGCATTGCAAGATCATCGAGTTCGGTTTTTACCTTGTAAAGGCCGAGACGGTGAGCGAGAGGTGAATAAAGGTTGGAAGTTTCGACAGAAACCTGCTTTTGCTCAAGGTCGGACAGAAGGCGGATATGACGCATCAGGTTGATCCTTTCGGCCAGTTTTATAAGTATGGTGCGGATATCGTCAGACATATTCAGCAGCAGCTGTATGAAATTCTCAGGCATGATGGATATTTTATCCATTCTTATACCAGAAATCTGCTTGAGTTTCAGCACGATATTTAATGTATCATTTCCGTATTTCTTTTTGAAGACATTACTATCGGCTTCTGTTAATACCGGCATATTATGCAATAAAGCAGAAATAATACTGGTAGTATCGAGACCAAGATCATCTGCAATTATACGCGCAACCGAAACAGCATTAGCAAGGTGAAACTCACCCTGAGTGTTTTTCGCAGTACCGAAATGACGCAATACATCTATAAATGCTTGTTTGATGAGCATACGGTTACTGCGTTCATTAATATATCCGTATGAAATTATGAGCTCATTATACAATAATTTGTATTTCGGTTCATCCGTTAGTTCATTTACTTTCATCTTTTATTATGTAATTCGGAATTATAACAATTGAGCAATAGAAAAGGTAAAAAAAAGCCCGGTTAATTGCCGGGCTTTAATCTGTAATTCTAATTTGAAACTGAATTTATTCGCCCTGTTTTCCTGTTTGCCCTGAAAGATGCTGGTTCGGATCGCTGATTGAATCGCGCATGCGTGTATCAGCCTGAATATTCTGGAACTTGTAATAATCCATGATACCTAAATTGCCTGTCCTGAAAGCTTCAGCGATGGCTTTTGGGATTTCGGCCTCGGCAAGAATAACTGCTGCCCTTGCTTCCTGAGCTTTGGCTTTCATTTCCTGTTCGTTTGCTACAGCCATAGCACGACGTTCTTCGGCCCGGGCCTGTGCAATATTTTTATCGGCATTAGCCTGATCCATCTGAAGCATTGCACCAATATTTTTTCCGACATCAATATCAGCAATATCAATCGAGAGAATTTCGAAGGCTGTTCCTGAGTCCAGACCTTTTGCGAGTACCACTTTTGAGATAGTATCAGGATTAGCAAGAACTTCTTTGTGAGTGTTCGTGCTACCTATTGACGAAACAATCCCCTCTCCTACCCTTGCCAAGACTGTTTCTTCGCCTGCTCCTCCAACAAGTTGTTTGATATTAGCCCGTACAGTTACCCTGGCTTTTGCTATCAACTGGATTCCATCTTTTGCCACCGCTGCTACAGGGGGAGTATCAAGAATTTTAGGATTTACTGACATTTGCACGGCTTCAAAAACATCGCGACCTGCAAGGTCAATTGCAGTAGCAGCTTTGTAATCGAGAGGAATATTTGCTTTATCGGCCGAAATCAAAGCATTTACAACTGATTTCACTCTTCCACCTGCCAGGTAATGAGCTTCGAGCTGATCACGCGAAAGTGATAAGCCTGCCTTAGTTGACGTGATAAGTGCCGAAACTATCACTGACGGCGGTACTTTACGCCAGCGCATAAATACGAGTTGCAGCAACGAAATTCTTACATCAGAGAGCAAAGCCGTAAACCAAAGGCGTACCGGGATAAAATAAAATATGATCCATAACCCGACTATGCAGGCTACGCCAATGGCAACAAATGAATACATAGGGGTCATGAGTTTGAATTTTTAAGGGTTACGGTTATTTTATTGTCTTTTACTGATATTACGGTAATTTCTTTTTCCTGGTCAATAAATTCACCATAGGTGTGAACCTCAATTATATCGTTGTTTATCATTGCCTTACCTGCCGGTGCGAGTCTCGAAACTGTTATTCCGTTGTCACCTTCTTTTATGTTCATCCCTTTCAGCTGATCCATCTTCCCATCCACTGTGGTTTTGAGGGCCATTCGTTTCCAGGTGCCGGCTTTGAAGGAATAATAAAGGACTGCCACTGTTATAACCAAAGTAGATACTAAAGTTATGTGGCCTTCAATAATGCCTTTGCTTGCATAAGCCTGCCATATGCCAACAAACAGCAATCCAAAGCCAACAATGCCAGCCAGTGTTGTACCGGGGATTACAAGGATTTCAAGGAGTAGGAACAATAAACCCAGAAAAATAAGCATTATTATCAATAACCAGGACATATATCTGTATTTATTAAGAGCCTGAATTCACTTCAAACCTGAGTTTGAGATTCTCCGGCTAAATTAGCATTTTAAGTTTAAGTATTCACTATACTCTCAAAAATCTATGATAGTATTATTTTATTTTAATACCTAGTTGTTTGGCTTTCGGAGATGGAGTTGTATTTTGCCTGCCAGAAGGTGCTGCTGAATTACTTTTTACACCAGTTCCGTTTCCGGCAGCATTTCGCTTATAGTATTTCTGTGCCTCTGGCAAAAAAGCTTTAATCTGCGCTATGCGTCGCTCATCACTGGGGTGGGTACTTATAATTTCAGGAGGTTTGTTTCCGCCACCTAATTTCGACATTTCCTGCCAGAAACTAACAGCCCTCTCAGGATCATATCCCGCCATGGCCATAAAAACCAAACCCAACTTATCTGCCTCAAGCTCATGCTGACGAGAGTAGCCCAACATTCCAAGCTGTGATCCAATACCAAAGGCTGACATGAAAATATCCTTAGTTTGCTGAGGCTTCTGCTGCATGTATATATCCAACCCTATTCCAGCAGCCTGAATTGACAATTGTTGGCTCATACGTTCGTTTCCATGATCGGCAATGGCATGAGCAATTTCATGACCCATGACAACAGCCAAACCTGCATCGTCCTTGGTAAGAGGAAGAATTCCAGTATAAACCACTACTTTACCACCTGGCATGCACCATGCATTTACATCCGGACTATCAACCACGTTAAATTCCCATTTATATCCTTCCACTTTTTTTGATAACCCGTTTTCTCTAAGAAACAGTTCAACTGCCTGGCTGATGCGGATTCCTACAGCAGTGACTTCTGCTGATTGTCTGGTAGGAGGATTTACGGCAGGATTTTCTTTTAAAAAGGAGGAATATCCTGATTGACCCATTTCCAGCATCATGCTGTTAGGCATCAATTTGAGTTGTTTACGACCGGTAATCGGAACTTTTGAGCAGGAAACAATTGCAATTCCGAGGAAAATAATAAAAATGTTCCTTAATGTTTTATTCATAGATTCGGGTATTGTTAGGACAGAACAGTTGAGATTCCTCTGCTGTTGAGCTCATTGTTCATAGGTGTAAGTTCAGTAAGGGTACCGGATTTAACGCCACATTTCCCTTTGAAATGAGCAACCAGGGCACATTGTTCAGCTTGAACAACATCGTGAGAGCAGACTTCTACAAGGCATTCGATTATATAATCAAATGAATTTACATCATCGTTGAACAGGATAAGTTCCATCCGGTTAGTAAGTGTTTCGGATGTTGAGCCGGAGGATTTAAGTTGATGTTTTTTCATGAAATTTGCTATTGCTACAAAGATACTACTAACTTAAAGATAAAGCCCGATAGTGAAAAATATTTTTCTGGATTTAAAACAAATAATCAGTATCGTAAGTTTATAAAGCATGATTTTAGAGTTGTTGAAATGAATAGCCTTACTGCTTCGGAAACTCAGATCCGGAAATTTATCGAAATGCTGAAAGCGGAACTTCTGGCGAGCTTACCCGGAGTGGAAGCGCATTTGCGACTGGCACCTGAAATGAGGATAAAAGATCTCAAAACCAATACTATACCAATTCATGCGCTGGAAAGTGCAGTACTTATATTATTATATCCTGTCCAGAGCCGACTGCATACCGTTGTTATTCTGCGAAATGAATATGATGGGGCTCATTCGGGGCAAATCTGCCTGCCAGGAGGGAAAGTTGAACCGGAAGATATTGATTTTAAACATACTGCTCTGCGGGAAGCAAAAGAAGAAATTGGGATTTTACCTGAAAACGTTGAAATAATAGGTCAATTGAGTTTGTTTTATGTTATGCCAAGCAATTTCATCATTTATCCTTTTATAGCATACACTCCAAAAAGGCCTGAATTTCATCCTGATCCGACTGAAGTTAA
>Ga0105047_10008898_pt1 | contig 16643 bp, 12 predicted proteins | sample MAT04_FD_78384 | JGI IMG/M metagenome (GOLD analysis project Ga0105047, IMG submission 78384) | Freshwater microbial communities from Lake Fryxell liftoff mats and glacier meltwater in Antarctica - MAT-04 (megahit assembly) | ecosystem: Environmental > Aquatic > Freshwater > Ice > Liftoff...
ACTCTGCATTCACCAACCGGATGGTGACAAACAGTGGCGCTGGAAGCCAAGCAATCCGCCGCGGCAATCCCCGGCGGACTCTGGCTCGCGATGCGGCACGCGGAAGCCCGCGTGCGCAGCACCGTTTTACCCGGGCAGTGACGTGGCGGCGGGCGCGGTCGGCGGACAGCGAGTGGTTATTTAAGCCCGAGCGGGAGCAATCCACGGATCAAAAATATCCGCCCCGGTTCGCCGCCGGCAGCGATGGCGCTTTTGCTTCGCTATGGCGGCGCGGGACTGGTTCAATCTCCCGGCCTGCTCGCGCGAACGGGGCCTCATAGGATCCCGGCTGCGCGGGGCGGCTTTGCCCCATCCGAGATGGCCGAAACCAATCCCATGCCCAGCCCAGCCTCCCGCGGCGTCAGCGTGCTCTGCGCTTCGCTGGTCGGGTTGGGCTTTACGCCGTTGCTCCTCCTTTACCTGGCGGAGTTGTGGGCGAAGCCGTGGTATCGCGGCTGGCCGTTGGCCGTGTTGGGCGCCGGGTTGCTGGCCGGGCGCGCGCTGCGTTGGCAGCCCGCCGCTGCGGTGCCTGGCAATCCGCGCGTGTGGCTGCCGTGGCTGGGCTTTGGCCTGGCGTTGCTGGCGGTGGCGACGCTGCGGTGGACGCCGTGGCTGGGGGCCTGCGCGGCGCTGGTGGGTTTGGTGGGCGTCGTAGGCGCTGGCGGCGGTTGGCCGCTGACGCGGGCACTCAGTCCGGCGTATGTGCTGCTGCTGACGGTGATCGAACTGCCGCTGGGCGGGGACGCGCGCCTCATGGAAGGGCTGCAAACGTTCGTCCTCCAGGCGGCGGACCAGTTGCTGTTCACGTTTCAAGTGCCGCATTTGCTGGGGCCGAATGGGTTCGAGTTGACCACGCGCGTCGTGCCGCGCACGGAGTTGTTCGCGGGCCTGCATGGTTTGCCCGCGGTGCTGATCGTGGGGCTGGGTTGGCTGCTTTGGTGGCGTCGGCATCCGCTGCGCATCGCCGTGGCGTTGCTGGCGGTCCTGCTGTTTGCGGTGCCGGGCGAGGTGCTGCGCGTGGCGTGGGGAGTGAAGGAGTGTGAGGCGGGCGGGGTTGATTTCTTCCGGACCGTCCGGTCGGACGCCGTCACTGCGGGCGCGTGGCTGTTGTATTTTCTCCTGCTGTTGAGCGTGGACCAATTCACCGGGTTCCTGGCCGAGCCGCGGCGGCGCGCCGGCGAGTCGTTGCCGGTCGGCCCAGAGCCGCCGGCACCACGGAGTTGGCAAGCGGTCTTGGGACTGAGTCGCAGCGCCTTGGGACTGGTGCGGGGGCTGGCGGGAGTGGCGATCGTGCTGGGGTTGCTGCAAATCGGCCTCGGCTGGCTGCGGCTGACTGCGCGCGGGGACGCGGAGGTCGCGGCGGCGGGGTTGAGCCCGGACATGGTGCTCCACGTGCCAGCGGTGGGCGGAGCGTGGCAGGCGATTGCGCCCACGGACGTGATTGCGGGCGTCGCGACGAAAGCGGCGGACGCGCGCGTCTGGCACTGGCAGAGCGGCCAGATGACGCTTGCGCTCGGGCTGGATGGGCCGCTGACGAGTTTCGCAGATCCCAGCGCGGGCTACGTCGCGGAAGGGTGGAAGCTGGGGCGCGCGACGCCCAGGGTCTCTGCGACGAATGCCGCGCCACCGTGTGTCGAGGTCGAATTAACGCGAACGCCAATGTTGCACGCCGTGCTGTATTACGGGCTGCTCGATGAAGCGGGCCACTGGCTGGAGCCGCCTGGTGCGGCGGCCCCCGCGCGCGCGTCCGGCGGGGGGAATCCGCTCAGCTATCGCGTGCAGGCGTTGGCCGTCAGCGCCCGGCCACTGACGCCGGAGGAACGCGCGGCGGCGCGGCAGGCGTTCGACGTGGGGCGGCTTACGTTGGCCGGCCAATTGACGCCGCTCCGGGAACGCAAATAGGCAGGCCATGCAGGACGAAACTCAATCGCGCACCTTTGGCGAGGCCCTTTGGGACTGGCTGGAGAACCGGAATTATTGGCGGCTGTTCCTGGCGGGCCCGGCGTTTCTGGCCTGCGTGGGATTGGCCGCGTTTGCCGTGTATCACTTTGGCTGGCGCCCGGCGCGCGCGGAAGCGCAATGCCAGAAAGCCGGCGGCGAGGCGCTCGCGGCGGGGCAGTACCAACGCGCGTCGCTGGCGTATCAGAGTCTGATCCGGCTGCGCGGCCAGCCCGAGCCGGACTCCTTGTTCCGCATTGCCCGGTGTTTCGGCGAACTGGATCGCCGCCCCGAGGCAGCGGCCATGATTTCCGCGCTGGCGCCGACGAATCGGCCGGGCTACGCCCCCGCGCATCTCTTTCTGGCGCGCGTGCTTCTGGAAAGCATCGGCGCCGACCCGCGGGCGCTGAGCGTGGCCGAAGCCCATTTGCGGAACGTTCTGCAGCAGGAGTCGCAGAACACGGATGCGCACGAGGCGCTGGGGCGGATCTATTTGCAAGTGGGCCGCTGGGATGATGCGCGGCGGCACCTGATGGAGGTCGTGGCGGTCCGTCCGGAAACCGCCATGCTGCTGGCGGTCACGCAGCGGGAGTTGGGCGATGAGCCCGGCTCGAAGGCCTGGGCGGGTCGGGCGGTAAAGTTCTTTTCCGCCCGTACCGAGGAAGCCCTTCAGGACGATCCGCGGGCGCGGCTGGGCTGGGCCAACGCGCTGGCGATGCTCAAGGAATACGAGCCCGCCGCCGCCGTGTTGGAAACCGGTCGGGAGAAGGCGGGCAATGCGGTTTACGGTCCCGCGCTGGCGCAGGTGTGTGGCCAGTGGGCGCTGCATCTGGGGCAGGAGCAACCGGCGGATCGCGCGGCCCGGCTGCGCATCCTGGAGCGAGGTTTGGAAGTGTCGTCCTCGGACCCGGTGCTGCTGCGGGAGCTGGCCCGGTTGGTCCGGGCCCGCGGCGCGGAGGCGGAGCCCACGCGGCGGGCGCTCGTCCCGATGCTAGCCGCGGGCACGCACGCGCCGTGGTTGCACTTGTGTCTCGCCGCGCTCGCCCACCAGCGCGGCGACGCAGCCGAGGCGGGCATCCACTTCAAGGCGGCCTACACCGCGGCGCCAGGCATCCGTGATCTCGCCAATAACCTGGCCTCCACGCTGATCGAGGAGGGGGAGCGCGACCCCGGCCTGGCGTCGGCACTGATGCAGCCGCTGCTGGAACGCTATCCGGAACATCCCTTTTACCGCGACACCCGCGGGCAGATTCTGCTGCGGCAAGGTCAGCCCAAGGCGGCCCTGGCGGATTTGGAATTCGCGCTGTCAAAGCTGCCGGACAAGACCGGAACGCACCGCGCGCTCGCCGATGCCTATGGCCGGCTGGGGATGACGGAACTGGCGGCCGAACATGCGCGTCAGGCGGAAGCCGGCGGCGCGGACGGATCGAGGGGTCGGCCGCCGCGGACGCCAAAGCGGTGAGTCGGAACCTCGCGCCCGCGCGCTATGTTCGCAGCGCCGGCTCCGGTGGGCTGCTCCGCACGAGCGGCCACGGCAGCCGGCAGCGCACCTCGGTGCCTCCGTCGGGCAGGGGGTTGATGTCCAATTCGCCACCCAAGGACCGTGCGCGGCAGGCCATGATATGCAGCCCCAGGCCGGGGCCGCTGCGCGCGTTGGGGGGCAGCCCGACGCCGTCGTCGGTCACCGTCATCGTGAGCGAATCCGGGGCCTGCAGCAGCCGGATCGTGAGTTGGCAGGCACCGCTGTGTTTGACCGCATTGTTGAGGGCCTCCTGCGCGATGCGGAAGAGGTGGATGGCCGCCGGATGATGGTTCAGCAGCACCGGCCCGCCCTCCTCGACGAAGCGTCCGCGGAGGCCGCCTGGCCGGTCAGGTGACTCGGCGAGTTCCCGCAGGGCAGCCGCGAGCGCGGAGTTTTCGAGAGTTACCGGGAAGAGTCCGCGGGAGAGGCGGCTGGCATCGGTGATCGCTTGCTCCAGCACGCGGGAAAGCCTCGCCAGCGCCGGCGCTTCAGCCGGGAGCAGCGGGGCCAAGCGCCGGTGCAAGGCGCTGGCGTCGAAGGCGGCACCGACGAGCACCGGGCAGAGGCCGTCGTGCATTTCCTGGCCGAAGTGCGCCTGCATCCGGTCGCTGATCTCGATGATCTCCGGTTCGAGGCGCCGGCGCTCAGTGATGTCGCGGGCCAAGGTGATGAAGCCGTCCGGTGCTCCCCCGGCGTCCCGCAGAACGATCGTGGTTACCTCCGCAATGACGGGGCTGCCATCCGCGCGCTGCAAGGTGTAGGCCAGCGGCGGCAGGGGCTGTCCCGCGGCGGCCTGGGTCAGGCGGGCCCGGGCTCTGGCATGTTGGTCCGGTCGCACGAAACTCGCGAAGGACTGCCCGATCATTTCTGGTACCCCAGCCAGCCCATGCAGCCGGGCGGCGGCCGGGTTGGCGGCGGTGATTCGGCCCTGCGAGTCGAGTAGCAGGCAGGCATGGGGGAGCAACTCCAGCAGCTTGCGGTGCCGTTCCTCGCTGGCCCGCAGCGCCTCCTGGGCACGCTTGCGCTCGGTGCGATCCAGCACCGTGACGACCAACCGGGGCGGACCTTCAGCACGCAGCGGGCTCAAGGTGGTGAGGCTGGGGAAAGCGCCGTCGCAGCGCTTGCGCAGCGGGAGTTCCTGCGACCAACGGCCCGTGCGCAGCGCCCCGGCGGCAGCCTCGCGCACCAGCGTCTGCGCGTCCTCCGTCGGCCGGTCAATGAGCGTCCATCCTTCCAGCCCCAGCATCTCGCCGTGGCTGTAGCCGAACATCTGGTCGAACGCAGGGTTGGTGAGGCAAATGGCACTGTTGGGTTCCACGAGGGCCACGCCTTCGGTGAGGCAGGCGAGGATTTGCGCCTGGGTTTCCAGCCGCTGCTCGACCTCCTTCCGCGCGAGCAACTGACTGAGGTTCATGCCCACGGTGGCGAGGGTTTCCACGACTCCCGCGTCGGCTGGGCGCACGACCCGGCTGAAACACTCGAGGGCACCCACGACCGCGCCATCGCGGACGATCGGGAACGCCGCTGCGGAAAGCAGTTGCGCCCGCTGGGCTTCGACCCACAGGCGCGGCAAATTTTCCCGGTTTAGCTCGGCCAGCCAAATCGCGGACCCCGAGGCACCCACTCGCCCCGGCAGGCCCACACCCGGATCCGGCGCCGAGGCGCGGACGGCTGCCGCGAACCGCTCCAACGTGGCGATGGGCCGGTGCCAGGCAGCGCGGATACCCATCATCCCGTGCTCCGGTTCCCGCAACCACAAAGCGGTGAAATCCCAGCCCAACTGCTGGCCAATGGCCTCGAGGAGGCCGGGCGCAGCCGACTCCACCGTGCGTGCCGCAGCCAAAGCTTGGGCCGTGTCATGTTCCAGCCGCAGGCACCGCCGGGCTTGTTCCCGCTCGGTGACATCCGTCGCCACGCCGATAACGCCGGTGACCTTGCCCGTGGCGTCGAACTGCGGTTGGTAGCGGTAGTGAAACGAATGTTCGCCGAAGTCCACGACCTCGTCCACCGCCTCACCGGCCAGGGCGCGGTGCGCGTTGGCAATCGCCTGTGGGACATGCGGGCAGGCTTGCTCCGTGGTCAGGCCGAGGTCAGCGCCGCCGCTCACCCCGGTGCGGGCCAGACCCTGGCCCTCCTGGAAAGTGATCCGCCCCGCGGCATCCAGCGCAAAGAGGATTACCGGCGCCGCCTGGACCACCGTGCGCAAACGGGCCTCCTGTTCCCGGAGCGTCCGCTGGGTTTGCACCAGTTCGGTGATGTCGGACGAAAAGCCGACGAGGCGCTGCACGCAGCCTTGCGCGTCGCGGACCGGGAAGGCGCGGTCGCAAATCCAACGCACGGTCCCGTCGGGCTGAACGATGCGGTAGTGCTCGGCGTAATCGCCTTCGACTTGCCGAGGCAGGCGCTCCGTCACCCGCCGACGGTCTTCCGGGTGGACGGATTGCAGCCAGCTTTGCGCGTTGTCGTAGGCGCTCTGGCACGGCAATCCCCAGATCTTCTCGTAGGCCGGGCTGAGGTAAAGCATGCGTTGCTTGGCCGGGTCGGTGATCCAAAAGACTTCAGGAATGTGCGCCGCCAATTCCTCGAAGCGCTCCAGGATCGAGCGCAATTGCACCTGCGTCTCGCGATGCTGCGCCACCTCGGTCGCCAGCCCGGCGGGGCGCGCGGCGACGGTCTGCTCCAGGCTGCGTTTGTGGGCCGCCACCCGCGCCGCCAAAGCGACAGCGACGGCCGAGCCGGCGAAGCGGGTGATCCAGTTCAGGCTGACGATCCACCACGCCATCCCGCTCTTGAGCAGTTCTTCGGCGCTGCGGGCCGTCACCGTGAGCAACGCCAAGGTCAGCCCCCAGCGCAGCCCCGCGCCCCAGGCCGCCAGGACGCACACCAGCACGTAGGGCAAGGTGTAACTGATCTGCGTGGTAAAATGATCCAGCAGTGCTAGCGCGGTAACCGCCACCAAGCTGGCAATCCTCACGCGCGCCGGCGTGATGGAGGACAGCCACTCCTCAAATTTTCGCATAACGTGATTCCATTTCTCCGAACGGGGGGTGGCAGCTTGCCACGATCACGGCCCGTCGCTCCAAGTTGAAGTTAATTCAACCACCAGTAGCGCGGTAGCGCAAATCCGGGCCAGGGGGCATGTAAATTGTGTACTGAGCAGCGCGTATCTGCTGCGCCAGGCGCGGTCGGCCGGGTGGAATCAACCGGCAGGGAAGCCAGCGCGACGCGCCATCAGGGCAGCGCTTTTTCCGTTGGTAGGGCTGGCCGCCTCGGTCACATTTCGGCCGTGCTGGAAACTCTTTCATTCCGTTCCGTGGCTGGCCGCTTCTGTGCGCTGATGCTGGTTGCCAGTGCGGCCATGAGCGCCTTCGCCCAGAGCTCAACCAACGGCGAGCCGGTGCCTGCATGGACCAATCTGGTGGTCGGTAAAGGCTGGGGCACGAACACCCACTCCACTTCCGGTCTCGTCACGAACCTCATCGCCGCCCCGCACGATGAGACGGCGCAGGCGGAACTGCGCCGCGTGCTGGCCGACGACGACGACGCGCAGGCCGAGGCCGATCGGTTGCTGCAGGAGAACCGCCGGTATCGCGCGCAAGGCTCCGGCTTGACCGAGGAGGAGCTGCAACTGCGGCTGCGGGCCCGCTTCATTGCGGTGCGGGGCGCCTATCAACAGTTCCTTAGCCGCCATCCGGCGAACGTCCCGGCGCTGCTCGCCTACGGCAGCCTGCTCGACGATCTCGGTGAGGACACCGCCGCTGCTGAGCAATGGGAAAAGGCCCGCGCGCTCGCGCCGGAAAACCCGGCCACCTGGAACAACCTTGCCAACCACTACGCCGGCAGCGGCAATGAGTTGAAGGCCTTCTCCTATTACGAAAAGGCCATCGCCCTGGCCACGAATAGTGTCACCTACCAGCGCAACCTTGGCAGTGCCATCATCAACCTGCGCTCCAACGCGATGGCTTACTACTCACTCAGCGAACCCGCCGTGCTCGACAAGGGACTCCAACTCCTGCGCATCGCGGAGCAGGCCCAACCTGACGACTTCGCGCTCGCGACGGAGATCGCGCAGACGCTTTACGCCATCCGTCCACCGCGCCCGGGCGAACTCCAGGCCGCGTGGCGACGAGCGCTCGAACTGGCGGGCGACGACGTCGAGCGCGAAGGCGTGGGTCTGCATCTGGCCCGCGTGCAATTGCTCGCCGGCAAGCCGGAGGAGGCGCGACAAATCCTCGGCACGGTGACGAACACGGTGTTCGCCCCACTCCGTCGGGAGCTGGAAGCTCAACTTGGCAAGCAGTCGCCCGCGGGCACAACGAACGCGACCGCACCCACGCCAGCAGGGACCGGCAGCAAGCACGCGCCTTGAAGCCAGGGCCGCGCGGCGGGCGGGGGAGAAGTTGGGAAGCAAAGCTGCGCGCCGTGAAAAACTTTGTCGGATTTCTCCTTCGGCGGTTGTTTTATAGGTGAGATGCAAGCACTGACCGATGCCCAATTGCTCCACGACTACGCCGCCAATGGCAGCGAAGCCGCGTTCCGCGAGTTGGTCGCCCGGCACACGGACTTCGTCTATTCCGCCGCGCTGCGTCAGGTGGAATCCTCGGCAACTGCCTGCGACCTCGCCCAAAGCGTCTTCACCGACCTCGCCCGCAAGGCTCCACAGATCGCGGCCGGCAACGCCGCCTCTGCCTCGCTCGCCGGTTGGCTCCACCGCAGCACGCGCTTCGCGGCGCTCAACCATTTGCGCGACACCCGCCGTCGCCTCACCCACGAAAGGCAGGCCATGGAACAACTCCTCACCGACTCCGCCCCCGCCGTGGACTGGGAACAAGTCCGCCCCGTGCTCGACGAAGCCCTCGACCGCCTGCCCGACGACGACCGCGAGGCGCTCCTGCTCCGCTATTTCCAGAATCAGGATCTCCGCTCCGTTGGCCAAACCCTCGGCGTAAGCGATGACGCCGCCCAGAAACGTGTGAGTCGCGCGGTGGAACGACTGCGCGAGTTCTTTGCCAAACGCGGCGTCACCGTTGGTGCGGGCGGGTTGGCCGCCGTCATCGCTGCCAACGCTGTCCAGGCTGCGCCCGCCGGCTTGGCGCTGACGATTTCCACCGCCGCGGCGCTGGGCGGACCCGCCATCGCCACCACTGCCACTGCCGCTGCCATCAAGACCATAGCCATGACCACCCTGCAAAAATCCATCGTCGGGGCCATGCTAGCCGCCGCCATCGGCACTGGAATCTACGAAGCACGCCAGGTTTCAAGCGCACGCGCCCAGATTCAAACTCTCGTAAGCCAGCGCGAACAGTTCACCGAACAAATTGGGGAACTCACTCGCGAGCGTGACGACATTGCCGGGAGGCTTGCCGTGCTGCAAGGAAGTGACAGCGAACGCCTCAACGGTACCACTCTCGAATTGCTCAGGCTGCGCGCTGAAGTGTCGCAGTGGCGAAGGCGGGCAGAGGCAACCACTCCGACCACGGCGACTAATGAAACCGACTGGGCCGATGCAACGCTGCAGACCTGGAGGACCAAACTCAAAATGGTCAAGCAGCGCTTCGACGAATGGCCCGGCAAGAAGACGCCGGAGTTGCTGCTCTTGACCGAGGCGGATTGGATGAATGAGCTATCAAAGCGTCCGCTGGACACCGAAGAACAAGTCCGTGAGACGTTGAGCGCATTGCGTTTTGCCGCAAAGTGTAAGTTTGAAAAGGAAATCCAGAAGGGGTTGACGAGTTATGACCTGGACAACCCTCAGCAGTTTCCTTCCGATCTCGGCCAGCTTGCCCCGTATCTCAGCGCCGAGGTGCAACCGATGCTTGCAGGGTATGAAATCGCGCCGCCCGGCAAAGTGCATATGTATTCGCCGGGCCCACCGAAATTCGACATGGCGAAAAAATGGGCCTTGGTTGAGAAAGGCGCTGGGTCTAACCCGCATGACGGGACCATTCACTCCGACTCGGACTATGACTGGTGGATCATCATTTATCCCGGCGGTCACGCTGGCTACGGGCCCGGTCGTCCGGCGGCTGCGAAAAAGTGATTGCCCGTTAGCTGCTGAAAATGCCGCGCGCCTCTGGTCGGCGAGAGGCATTCGGGTTCCACAAATCAAAACTCCCGGCTTGGAGTTTCCCGCGCGGTTTTGGGCATCGGCGGTTGCTCTTCCGTGGGAGAACAATGTGACCTGCCAACAGCTCTTGCGCCGTTACTCCCCGGACTGCTCCGAGGCGGCGTTTGCCGAAGTGGTCGGGCGGCACGTTGACTTGGTCTATTCCGCCGCGCTGAGCATGGTTCTCCGAACCGCCTCCGCCGCGATGTCGCGGCGGAAATGCGCACCGTCGAAACGGCATCGCCGCAACGCGGTAACCGACCGGGATGCTTCACGCTATGGCCATGACTCCACCCCATGCACCGTCGGCCAGCAGCCGCGCACGGAAGGCGCGTGCAGCCGCAACGTGGGGTCGCTGCCCAGCCAGCCAGGCTTGCCCGTGGCGTCCACGAACGCCACACCGATGGGCAGGTCCGGCTGTTCATCCGCCAGGCGAATCATCTCCGCCTCCGCCGCGTCGCTCATTTCGATCCATGCCATCTTGAGGGCCACGGGATTCATCGCCCGGGCTTTGATTTTGTCCAGTTTGGCGGGATCAATCTTCGCAAAACGCCGCATCATTTTGAGCAGCGACAGTGGGCTGAAGCCGGGATCCTTGCCGCACGCCGCCCAACAAATCGCCGGCAGAGGGAAGGTTTTGTGCAGTTCCACGATGTCCACGTAATCGCGCGTTTCGGTGCGGGCGGAGAGCGCCAGTGCCTTGTTGGTGGCGATGTCGAACCGATGCAACCGCCAGCCCAGCAACGAGTCACGTTCGATGGGGAAGAATCGGAAAGCGGAGTCCGCGGCCCAGTCAATTTCCACGGACTCGCTACCGCGGCTCACCCTGGCTTTGCGGAACATGGCATCCTTCTCCCATTCGCCGTAACGCGATGGCGTTTCCACCGTGAAACCGGCGGCGCGGAGGTTGGCCACATCGGCATTGCTGGCACGCGCCACTTCCTCCGCGAGTTCGTGGAAGATGTCGAAGTCGTGCGAGAAGCGGGCTGAGTCCGCGGCGGCGTTCAAGACGATGCCGCCGGCAAAGTGGCTTTCCTCACTCCGATTCCTGGCCAGGACAGCTAGGACGTCTTGCTGTAAAGCGGTGAGAGGCATTGGTTAAGTTCCTGGGCTTCCCACCACGCGCGGCGGTCGCCGTACTCTCGAAGGTGATGCACTACCAACCGCACGTCCTCCCAGTGGCGGACACGTGCGTCCGGGTGCCAAAACCAAAAGCACTCCGGGTGCTTGCGTGCCAGCGCCATGGCGCGCGCGCACAACTCCGCCGGAGCCGGGGTGGGCGGCGGCAGTTCGCGCAGTTCTTCGTGGTTGGCAGGCATGGGGAAAAGCTAGGCAGGGCAGGGCGCAGGGGCAAGGCATGGTTCCATCGAGCGCTGCGTCGCCTCCGTACTGCCGCCGGGAGGAGACGCAGCCACCACTTAATTGCCAAACGCGATATTGCTCGGAGACACGTCCACCATGTGGATGTCCAGTTCCTCCAAAGCTCCCAAGACACGCTGGACGGTCGGCCAATGCACGTCGAACTGCTCGCGCTTTTCGGCTTCCCACTCCCGCCAGACTGCTTCGGGAAAATCGGGTGGCTGCCCCAGATAAGCCCCGGCGAAATCCAATACGAACGGTCGTGTGACGATGGTCATCTCGATCACGAATAGCTCGTCGTCCGCCCGGATGAGTTGCGGCACATTGAACCCGATAAGCTTGAGCACCGCGGCCTCCCGCAATCGCTCGTAAGCGGCAATTTCCCGGAAGTACGGCTTGCCCTCACGATGCGTTTTGACGGCTGTCTTGCCCCCGCGGCACTTGTTTTCCGCCACATGGATAATACCATGAATCCCGAACCCGAGCCGCTCGGCGAGCCGCAGTTGATGCTGCGCCGCATAGGCCAGGGCCCTTTGCATGAACGATTCCTCACCCATATCCTCGTTAGGTCGCAGCGGCCATTCCACCCGCGTGACCATGCGGCTTCTGGTGAGCGGCCTTTCGCTGCCGGTCCTGCAAATGGGTGAGGATTTCCTCCTCGTGGATCACCCCGTGAACCATCCGCCCGCAACTGCCAGCGTGGTGCTGCGGGTGGATGAGAGCGAGCGCGGGTGGCCAGTGCGATTGCCCAATGGCATCTCCACAGACACCAACCGGGTGGAGATTGCGACCCTGGCGTAAGCTCGGTGGCGCTTGGGTGTGGAGGTAGTTCTTCACGGCTGCGCTACAGCGCCTTGGCGGCGATGTCCCGGCGGCAATGCGCGCCTTCAAATCGAATCTTCTCCACCGCGGCGTAGGCGGCGGTCTGCGCAGCTTTCAAGTCCGCGCCCAGCGCCGTCACGCCGAGCACGCGACCGCCGTTGGTGAGGACTTGGGCCTCTTTCAACGTCGTGCCGGCGTGGAAAACCTTCGTCTGCGGTAGCGCGTTCGCGGCGTCGAGACCGGTGATGACTTGGCCTTTCGCGTAAGTGCCAGGATAGCCGCCGCTGGCCAGCACGACACACACGCTCGCGAGCGGACTCCATTTCAGTTCCACGTTTCCGAGCGTGCCGCTGACGCTGGCGTCGAGCAGTTCGACGAGGTCATTCTCCAGGCGCGTGAGATAAACCTGCGTCTCGGGGTCGCCGAAGCGGGCGTTGAATTCGAGCACCTTCGGCCCGGACTTCGTGAGCATGACACCGGGATACAAGATGCCGCGGTAATCAATGCCTTCCGCCGCGCAGCCGCGCAGGAAGGGATCGAGTATCCGCTTGGCAACGTCGGCGAGTTGGACCTCGGTCAGGAACGGCGTAGGGCAGTAGGTGCCCATGCCGCCGGTGTTGAGGCCGAGGTCGCCGTCGAGGGCGCGTTTGTGGTCTTGCGACGTGGGGAAGAGCTTCGCGGTCGAGCCGTCGCAGAGGGCGTGCAAGGAGACTTCGATGCCTTCGAGAAACTCCTGGATGACTACCCGCGCCCCGGCTGCGCCGAAGGCTTTGCTGACCATGATTTCGTCCACGGCGCGCTCGGCTTCCGCCTGGCTGGCGCAGATCAGGACACCCTTGCCGAGCGCGAGGCCATCGGCTTTCACGACGCACCGGCCGCCGAGCTTCGCGCAAAATCGCTTCGCGGGGGCGGCGTCATCGAACGTCCCGGCGGCGGCGGTGGGGATGCCGTATTGCTCCATGAATTGCTGCGCAAAAGCCTTCGACGACTCGAACTGCGCCGCGCGCTGGTTCGGCCCCCAGATGCGCAGGCCGTGCGACTGAAACAGGTCCACGATGCCCAGCGCGAGGGGATTATCCGGGCCTACGACTGTGAGGTCCGCGCGTTGCTCCTGCGCGAAAGCCAGCAGCTTCGGCAAATCCTCCGCGCTGAGCGGCAGGCACTCCACCGCTTCGCCGTTGCTGGCCAATCGCTCCCCGGCAATGCCCGCGTTGCCCGGCGCGCACCAGAGCCGGGTGACGTGCGGCGATTGGGCGAGTTTCCAGACGAGGGCGTGTTCGCGCCCACCGGAACCGATGACGAGGAGTTTCATGTGGCGCGGATTGAACCAAGCAGGGCAGGGCGGGGAAACAGAAATCCGGCCGCGGCGGTGTGCAGCGCCCGCGCGCCGAAACCCTGGGCGCGTGCGAGCCTCAGTCCCGTGACAGCAGCACGGACTCGCGTGGGCGGAGAAGGAGTTGCAGGCGTCCGCCGTTCACGGCGACGTCGCCGCTCTGGCCGAGTCGGTGCTGGAAGCGCGTGCCATCCGCCAGCCGCAGCAAGCTCACGCCCAGGTCCAGTTTGAACTGCTCACGCCCGTTGTTCATGGCCACCAGCACTATTCCTTGGGGCGAAGTCCGGGCATAGACCAGCACGTCGCTGGACGCCAACAGCGGGAGCATTTCCCCGCGCCGCAGCGGTTCCAGTGCGCGGCGGAGTTGCAGCAGTTGCTGGACGTGGTTGAACACTTCGGCCTGCTCCGGCGTGCGGCTGCCAGCCTCGAAGGCATTTTGCGAATCGCCGGGAAATCCGCCCGGGAAGTCGGCGCGGTTGTGAGGATCGCCGCCGCCGCGCATCGCCACTTCGTCCCCGTAGTAGATCAGCGGCGTGCCCCGCGCGGTCAGCAAGCAGGTGAACGCCAGCTTCAGCCCGGCGAGATCGGCGCCTTCTTCGTTGAGGAAACGCGGTGTGTCGTGCAGGCCCAGGAACGTGACCAGCACGCGCGGGTTCACGTAGTTCGTGTCCGCGGCGAGCGTATCGGTTAGGCGCGTCATGGGCTGACGCTTGGCGAACACGTCGCGCATCGCGTAGAACAGCGGGAAGTCGAACAAGCTATCCACGCCGGTGTCCACGCCGTCGAACGCCTTGCGCCCGCCCTGGAAAAACGAGACGAGCTTCGGGTTGCCGTCCCACATCTCGCCGAGGATGGTGACCTGCGGATGCTCGCGCTTCACCGCGGCGGTCCAGCGCGCCCAATGACTGCGCGGGACATAGGGCAGGGTGTCCTGGCGCAGGGCGTCGAGGCCGGTCTGGCCCAGCCACCAGAGCGAGTTTTGGATGAGGTAGGCGCTGGGCTCGGGATCGTTTTGGTTGAGGTCGGGGAGCAAGTTGATGAACCAGCCTTCGAGCGTCTGCTTGCGCTTCTCCTCCGGCGCGCTCGGGTCGGCAATGGTCCACGTCTCCCACTTGTTCTCGGCGTGGCTGGCGACGGTGCCATTGAACCACGTCGGCGTGGGGGAATTCGTCGCCCAGCGGTGGTAAGGCCCGGTGTGATTGGCGACCTGGTCTTGCACCAGCTTCAAGCCGTCACGATGGGCGGCGGCCACGAGCTCGCGCAGCTTCGGCAAATCACCGAAGCGTTCCTCGACACCGTAGAAATCGGTCGCGCCATAACCGTGGTAATCGGTGGAGGCCTTGCCGCTGCGGTCGCGGCGGTTATCCGCAGTGTATTTTTCCAGTTGGTTGAAATGGTTCGCGTTGTCATACCACGGCGTGAGCCAGAGCGCGGTGACGCCGAGGTTGGTGAGGTAAGGCAACCGCTGCATGACGCCCGCCAGATCGCCGCCGTGGTAATGGCGCGGCTGGGTGCGGTCCAGCAAGCCCGGCGACTGCGGCGGATGGTCGTTGCTCGTGTCGCCATTGGCGAAGCGATCAGGCATCAGCAAGTAGAGGACGTCGTCCGGCGAAAAGCCCTGATAACGACCCGCCGCCGCCGGCTTGGGCAGCAGTTCGAAAGGAACTTCCGTCGTGCCGCCCAGGGTGGTGAGCTGGAGCGCGCGGCGACCGGGCTTTGCGTCGCGGGCGATCGTGAGGTCCACGAGCACCCAGTGGCCATTGCTGGAAATCGTCACCGGCCCGAGACTGACGCCCTCGGCGCTGGCGAACTTCGCACCTGTCAGCCCGCGGCCTTCGATGAGCAGGCGGACTGGGTTCCAAGAGTGGCCGAGCCACCAGTTGGGCGGCTCGACGGTGGTGACCGCGGGTGGGGCTGGCGCGGCGGGCAGCAGCGCGAACGCGGAGCAAAACAGGCTGAAGCAGAGCGTTTTCATAGGCGGGGGTTGGAGCGGTCAGCCAGCTTCAGTGGCCGCCGACCGCGGCACCCACAGAGCCAGCGCGGCGGCGATGAGCAGGAAGACGCCGCCAGCCATCACGGCATGAACGAGGTTGCCGCCGAGGAGGTTTTTCACCAGCGGGCCAAAGGTGAGCGCGGCGAGAATTTCCGGCAGCACGATGAAGAAATTGAAGATGCCCATGTACACGCCCATGCGCTCCGCCGGCAGCGCGCCGGAGAGAATCGCGTACGGCATGGAAAGAATGGAGGCCCACGCCACGCCGCCGAGCGCGAGGGCGACCAGCAAGAGGGGCTTTGTCTGCTCGCCGTGAATGAAGCCCACGGCTACCAAACCCAAGCCGCCGAGCAGCAGACACACGCTGTGGATGTGTCGCCGGTCGAAGGTGCGCGCCAGCGCCATCAGGCCGAACGCGGCGAGAAAGGTCACGGCATCCTTCACCGCGTAACAGACGCCCGCCCACTCAACGCCGCGCTTGAAAGGTTCGGAGTTGGGGTCGCTGGAGCCGAAGATCACCGGCACGGCGTTGGAGAAATGCAGCCACATGCAGAAGAGGCCCAGCCAGGTGAAAAACTGCACCAGCGCCAGCCGGCGCATCGTGCCGGGCATGTGCGCGAGCGCGTCGGGAATTTCCTTCAGCAGATGCGCGAAGCCGCTGCGCTGGGCCTTTTGGCGGCGGAATTCGGCCAGGTCTTCTGGCGGATATTCCTTGGAGGAAATCACCGTCCAGAGCACGGCGGCAAGGAACGCGGCGGCGCCGACATAGAAGGAGATTTTCACGTTGGTCGGCACGCCGTTCGCGCCGTCGGTGTCGCTGCTGACATGGAACCATTCGCGCAGCATGAAGGGCAGCAGGCCGGCAATCACCGCGCCGACGCCGATGAAAAAGCTCTGCATGGCGAAGCCGGTGCCGCGCTGCTCCTCGGGGAGTTTGTCGGCGACGAAAGCGCGGAAGGGTTCCATGGAGACGTTGATGGAGGCGTCGAGCACCCAGAGGAGGCCGGCCGCCATGTAGAATTTCGGCAAGTGCGGCAGGAGCCACTCGGCCAGCGAGCCGGAGTTGGGCATGAGAATCAGCGCGATCGAACTGAGAATAGCGCCGACGAGAAAGTAGGGTCGCCGCCGGCCGAGCCAGCCCCAGGTGCGGTCGCTCAGCGCGCCGATGATGGGCTGGACGAGGAAGCCAGTGAGCGGCGCGGCGAGCCAGAGCTTGGCGATCTGATCATCGGCGGCGCCGAGGTACTTGTAGATCGGGCTCATGTTGGCCATCTGGAGGCCCCAGCCAAACTGGATGCCAAGAAAGCCGAAGGACATGTTCCAGATTTGCCAGAAGGAGAGGCGGGGCTTTTGCATGGGGCAGGAGTGGTTGGATTTGGGGTGCGCGAGGCTGGGCAGAACTGCGTGGGACGGCAAGCGGTTTGTCCGGGCGGGCCGCGGTTGGTTGGCGCTGGGCCGATACGCCGCTGCGATCGGCGCGAGTGGCGGGTGCCTTGTGGCACTGCCATTGAGTTAAGCCGGAAGAGAGTCG
>Ga0105047_10008900_pt1 | contig 16643 bp, 9 predicted proteins | sample MAT04_FD_78384 | JGI IMG/M metagenome (GOLD analysis project Ga0105047, IMG submission 78384) | Freshwater microbial communities from Lake Fryxell liftoff mats and glacier meltwater in Antarctica - MAT-04 (megahit assembly) | ecosystem: Environmental > Aquatic > Freshwater > Ice > Liftoff...
AAAAAGCCTCGAAAAACTCCGGCGAGAACCACGAATCGGATTCAATATGTTCCATCCGATGGGTCGCCAGAGTGCGGAGCTTCGAGTAGGCACCCCCAGGCTCAATCACCAACTGCGCCCGCGAAATGGTAGACCCGGGCGTCTGACTGCGCGCCAAATGCGCAAGCCGCTCTTGGAGCGCCGCACGGTCGAGGTAAACATCCCGCGCAAAGCGCAGTGGAATAATCTGCCGACTCGGATCAACCTGAATGTTCCGAGCCCCCGCCCGGTCGAGCGTTGCACAAAGCGATTCCAGCGCGGCGAGATAGCCGACTGTGAAGTTGGCGCGAAGACGGTCCCGAATCTGGAGCGGAACTTCGCAGTCCCTGACGACCACCGGAATCAGAAAGTTCCGCTTCATTTCCTCTTCCTTGAGCAAGGCAGCCGTCAACTCCCTTTCGACCCACGTGGAGTGGACGCTGTCAGGTGAAAGTAGCAGCAGCACCAAGAAGCTCTGGTCAAGGCTGCCGTAAATGCTTTTCGTCAACCCCACCCCAAGTTCCAGCTCCCAGCTATCAAACCACACTGGGAATCCCCGGTTCACGAGATCAATGGCGAGTTTGGTGACGAATGCCCTGTCGTTGGAAGAGTGAGATAGAAATATGCCGGGCATGATGGGTCCGTTCTTGGGAGTTTAGATCGGGAGCGTCTTCAGGATGTGATTACCGTAGGGGTTCATGATCCTGGTAGCAAAACCTCCGTTGTTGAGGCGGGGAAGCGGGCGGCCTTGGGACGAATCGGCGTCTGCCAGGTAGCTACATTGGGCCTAGCTGGGGTGCCTTGTTTGAGTTCCGAATGGTGCCTTCAGGCTGGGAAATTAGGCCTGGCGGTGTCATCAGGAGATGGCAAGTCCGAGTGTGCAGGTTACTCGCCGGGTGTTCAAAACCAATGGGGGTACGTTTAGATATTTTACGTTCCTCCGCTTCATGAGAACAGATGCGCGTCGGAAGGCTTCTGCGCTTTGCGACTCGCCTCCGCGGGCAACTCGAAGGCTCCCGCCACGCGCAGCTCACCCACCGGGACCGTCGGGCCGGAGCAGATCTTTTCCAGCAGGGTGGCTTGGGCGGGTTCGAGGGCGATGAGGCGGCCGAGGACGTTCAGGCCGTTGAGGAGTTCGGTGGTGTATTCGGCGAGCCAGTGGTCGGGCTGGAGGTGGCCCAGCGGCGAGGGCGGGCGGCGGTCGCCGATGAGGGGACGCTCGCGGTTCTGCTTCCGGTAGCTGAACCATTGCAGAAGCACCTGCTTGCCGGAGACTTCGTAGCGCCACACGGCCGGTTCGACGTTTCCCACGTAGCCGGTGCCGATCAGCAGGCGCTTTTTCGTCGCGTCGTAGGTGATCGTGTCGGGCATGGCGTCGGGGTCTTCGGAGATCGCGCCGTCTTTCGGGAGGCGCGGGCGCTGGGCGGTCGGGAGTCGCAGCGGGCCGGCGGGGCGGTCTTTCCCAGCGTCGGCCATACGCTCGCCGAAGGTGTGCAGCCAGATGACGGTGCGGCCAACCTCCGTCGCGGCGGCGAAGTTCTGGGCGTCAGCGGTCAGCGGGATACGGAGGCCGGGCGTGGAGAGGTCGTCCTGGAAACGCGCTGTAAAGGTCATTCAGCCTCCTCTCACAAAGGCTCAAATTACGGGATCATCCGGGAAGAATAGAAGTTTCAACCAAGCCACCAGCACGTCCACCTGTGCCACATTGGCATCGAGGAACTTCGCGGTGATGGCTGTGCCGAACGGTTTGCCAGACTCTTTCTGCCATGCAAGCCAAGTGTGGATTCTGGCTTTTGGTTCATCGGCTTCCTTGAAGCGCCGTTCTCCCCCTGGAATCGATGACACGCTGGACTTGACGTGTTCGTAAAGCTGGCTTTCGGATGGGACCAAGAAGTGCAAGAAGTCCTCCAGGATACCCCGGGTTTGGTTGTCTGGCATTATCCACACCCCAAAGCGCGGGAGCAGAGTGTTTGGCGGAGCTGGAAGGATGGTGCCGGTCGGTGCGGGCTGTTGGGGAACTTCCGTGTATCCGGCCTGGGTCAGCCGGTGCCGCAGTGCCTCCCATCGGCCTTGGAGGTCGGTGTCCGCATCCAAGACGATGCCAAGAACTTCAATGTCGCTCTCCTTCAGGCGGACTGGGAGGTTTTCGAGCAACTGTTCGACACTCTCCTGCGGTGCGATTTCATCGAGGTGGTGGACCCCTCGGTTACCGCAGATATGCATGATGACGTTCTGGTCATCGATGCCCTCAACCAACAGAACTTTCCTGGCAGGCATACGTCAGCGCACCTCGATGTGTTCACGGGTTGCCACCGCAAGTTCGTCTTCCCGGAACAAGGTTGGAATGACTGAATCCCCCTTCCTTGACAAGCGGATGAGGAGACCTTCGGCTGGGTCTTCGGCTGCCGCTTTTTGGAAGGACTCGACCGCATCCCAACTGTGGGACGTGGCAAACACCTGAATATGGAGTTGACGCGCAAGGCGGAAGATGGCACGCCATACATCAAGCTGGACGGTGTGGTGCATCCCGTTCTCGAACTCATCAATGAGCAGGAGTCCGTCCTTGGCGTTGACCAGCGAGAGCACGATGCCAAACAACCGGTTCAGACCGTCTCCGAAAGAACGGAGCGGGATCGGGCGTTTGAACCCGCCCGACCGAACTATGGCAGTCCGCATCTGCCTTTGCCCCTCGCCGCCAACCATTGAAATCGCCTCGACGTCGCCGACAATGATTCGGAGGGCCTTAACAACATCCTTCTCGCTGTCGGTGAGGGCGATCTTGTCCCAAAGCGCGCCCAGAGTGGCTGTTCTCTCCCCACCGTAAGGGCTGACGAAGACGCAGGGAATCCGTGGTTCCTCCGTCAAGTCGGAGCGCATCAAGCGGCCCCGGACGCCAAACCTCCGGAAATAGTCGGGCGTCATGACTCGGCGCCCAGCGGGAGACTCAATGACCAAAGCTGGGGTCAAATCCTCGGTTCCGAAGAGTTGAGTTTGCTGCGGAACAAGTTTGCGGCTGCCTTCCTGATCCCTTTCCTCCGAGAACCAGCGAAGGGAGATGCTCAGGTGAAGTGGGCGTTCGCCCCCATTGCCTGAGAGAATGATTGGTTCCCGCATTTCTGACAATGAAGGGAATCTAGTGAACAAAGCTGCGAACTGGCCGAAACCCTCTTGCTCCACCGTCCGGGACATTTCTTCGGCTTCCGCAAGGTCTTCTTCGCGAAAGCGCAGGATGCTGGAGGGGATGGATGGCGAAGCCTCGGAACGTCTCAGAGCAGCCTCCGCGCGGCGGACCATGCGAAGGTTATCTTCAGGTTATGAAAGAAAGCTTGTCGCCCCGCCACAGCGGCCCAGAATCGCCGCAAATGTGCCGACACAAGAGGGGCTCGCCATGAACCGCCGCACGTTGAAAAACACGCTATGAAAAATTCCTGTCTGCTGCTGTTGGGTTTGCTGACCGTGATCACCGTCAGCACTGTGAATGCCGTTGCCGCCAACCTGGTCGGGCGCGTGCTGGACGACACTGGTTTGCCCGTCAGCCACACTTGGGTAGTCGCCTACGAGCCCTGGCAGGGGCTGGAGGAGGAGACCTTGACGGACGCGCAGGGACGCTTTGACCTGTCCCTGCCTGGGGCACCTGGCAATTCCGCGGCGACTACGAGGAATTCGATCTGCTCGGCCTTTTCCCCACTCCGGCGGCGGTGGTGCTGACCAACAGCGAAACACGGACCAACTTTGTTTGGACCTTGCGCCGCGCCAACGCCCGCCTGAGTGGACGGGCGGTGGACGTTGCCGGCACGCCCGTGCGCCACACCTGGGTCACGGCTTGGGAGGGGCATCAGGGCTTCAACCGCACCGTCCTGACCGATGCCGCCGGGGGGTTCGATTTCGACCTGGCCGGAGGCACCTGGCAACTTACCGCTAGCGACTTCGAGAGCCTCAGCGCTCAGCACCTGCTCGCCTCTCAACCAACGGTCGTGCTGGCCGATGGCGAGACCAGGACCGAGTTTGTCTGGGTGATGCGGCGCGCGAACGCCCATCTGCTTCTTCGGGTGCTGGACGACACGGGAACCCCGGTCAGCCGCCTGCGCATTTTCGTCTATGAAATTAATCATAACCAAGTAGGTCTTGCCTGCATGGGTCGGACTGACGCCGACGGGTGGTGCGACCTGGGGCTGGTGGAAGGCTCCTGGCAGTTCAGTTGGGACGACTACTTCCTGCGCGAACTCAACCTTTTCGCCTCGCCAACGACCGTGACCCTGACGAATAGCGAAACGCGCACCAACCTTTGGGTGCTGCGCCGGGCGAACACGCACTTGCACGGCCAACTGGTGGATGATGCGGGGATGCCCGTGAGCCATCTCGAGGTCTATGCTTCCGAAGGTCCGCAGGGCTACGGCCGGCAAGTGCTGGCCGATGCCGAGGGAAGGTTTGACTTCGACTTGGTGGGCGGGGCTTGGCGTCTCGAATTGGACCCGCAGAAATCCTCCTGGCTGAACCTGGCTGTCCCGCCAATGGCCCTGGTCCTCACCAACGGCGAGACACGGTCGAACGTAGTCTGGGTGCTGCCCCGGGCACGGGCACAACTGCGTGGGCGGGTGGCGGATAATCAGGGCATTCCGGTGGGCCACCTGCGAATCGTCGCCTGCGAGCAGAATCAGGGCGCAGTGAGGGAAGGGATGACGGACGCCGACGGGCAATTTGACCTGCCGTTGGCAAGTGGGCTCTGGCAGATCCGCGGCGATGACACCCAACTCGCGATTCACGGCCTGTTCGCCCCGAAACTGGAAGTGGATCTCCGCCAAGGGCAGATCCCGACAAACGTCATCTGGACCCTGGCACGCGCCAGCACGCGCTTGCGCGGGCAGGTGCTAGACGATGCCGGAATGCCGGTGGGTCGCTCGCAAGTCTCCTTCTATGAGGGGCCGCAAGGTTTCTTCCGCGCCAGCCTGACGGATGACGCAGGTTGGTTTGACGTGAAGCTGGTGGGCGGCACCTGGCAGCTTGCCGGCGACAGTACAAGGTTGAAGGCCCTCAATCTCTTCGCTACCCGCAGGGAAGTCGTCCTGGCCAACGGGGAGCCACAAACGAATGTGGTATGGAGGCTGCAGCGGGCCAATGCCCGCCTGGAGGGACGGGTGCTGGACGATATGGGCGCTGCGGTGGGCGGGGCCTGGCTGTCCGCCTATGACCCGCAACAGGGGCTAAACAGATCGCTTGTGACTGCGGCTGACGGACGCTTCGAGTTCGCGCTGGTGGCAGGCACCTGGCAATTCCACTTCAACCCGAGCACGTGGGATTCAGTTCTGCTAGCAACCAACCTGGTGGTCGCGGTTACGAACGGCCAGGCCATTACCAGCTTCATTTATCCTGTCTGGCGAGCACCGTGGCGCATTACTGGCTTCGTGCGAGATACCCAGGGCAAACCGCTGGCCGGAGTTTTGATTTCTGCCTCGTCAAACAGCAACTCCCGCGGCACCCGCACTGATGACCACGGACGTTACCAATTGCCGGCAGTTGATGGGGTCTGGTCGGTCTCGGTCTCGGCGAGTGACTTGGAACTGAATGGGTGCGAAACACCCCTGACCCGCTCCGCGACGATTTCTGGCGCCGATGTTGAACTAGATATTACCGCCGTGGCCAAGCCGACTGCGGGGTCACTGGTCCTCGTTGGCTTTGACCCTCAGCGGAGTGCCTGGCTCCGGTTAACGGGGCGGCCGGGGCTAACCTACCAATTCCAGGCTTCCACGAACCTGATGGCTTGGCCCAGCGTGCGCTCGGTCACCCTCCCAATAGTTGGCAGCAGCGACCTGAGCGACACGGAGGCAGTGCATCTGCCCCGCCGGTTCTATCGCGTACTGGCGGAGTGAATGTGGGCACCGAACGCGTTTTCGACCCGGTAGGCGATGGGTTAAGGAGTCCTTGATTTGCCGTGGAAGCCAGCCTCGTTACCTCGGCTCCTACAGGGTTCTGGTAGAGCCTCACCAAATCCACCAGTTCGCCGTCCTGCCAGAGGCTGAAGGCGTTGCCGTCGGTGTAGAGGAGGTTCGGCAGGGGAATGGCGCTTCTCCCACTGCGCCTGGTCGTGCGGGTCTTTGAACTTGCGCGGGTCCGCGCCTTTGCCGGGGGATTTGAGTTCGATGAAGCTCGCGAGCGCGCCCACATCCTGCGCGTGTGCGAAGCGACCGGCTGGCAGATCAAGGGCGCGGAGGGTGCCGCGCGGAAGCTGGGCCTGAACCCGGCGACGCTTTACTCGCGGATGAAGAAACTCGGAAGCCGGCGTCCGGTAGAATGGTGAGGTCCCGAAGGCCCAGTATGGCGTCCGCTCCGTCCAGCCCCACGGCCGCGGATTGGCCGACAACCCGGAACACTATTCCATGGGATCGCGCCAAACCCTTGAGCCTGCCCAGCATTGTGTGATGGTGGAACGGACTACAGCCAGAAATAGCGGCTCTGGACGGGGGGACGCAGGCCAGCGGATTGCTTCCCCCCCTCTCTTTCCGTGTTTCCCGTGTCTTCCGTGGTGCCGATTTCGGAATTCGGGTTAAGCCCGCAGGGCGAAAGAACAGAGCCCAGCGACTCATCGCTGGGGTGAGTGAAGCCCGCGACCCCAGTCCCAGAGGGAGGGCAGAATGCGGTGGCGCACGGCGGTCCACGGGGTTTCTTTCGTCCCTGCCGGACTACCTGCGGCTTTTCCCGGCCCCGCCGTCCATTGCCGCGCGCAACGCGAGTCGCCGGCCGAGTGGCGGCTATGGAGCGGGGCTGAGGCGCACGAACACGACGGCGTGCCGCGGCACACTGGCCTTGAACTCGCCGCTGAAGGTGCCGAGGTCCTGCTGCCGCCAGAGGTCGCGGACCGTTTGTTTGCCTTGCACGCCGAGGACGGCCCAGGGGGCGGTGATTTCCGTGGGGAATTCGCCCCGGTTGCAGAGGCCGACGGCTTTGCCGCCGTCGGCGAGGTCTTTGACGAGGAGGAACCGCGCGTCGTCAACGGTGGCCAGCGCCGCGCCTTGCCCGAGGGAATCCTGGTTGATCTCGATGACCTCGGGATTGCAGAGGATGTTGAGGGTGAAGGGGTCGAGTTGGCTCAGGTCGCCGCTGTAGATGAGCGGGGCGGCCATGAGGCACCAGAGGGACATGAAGGCGTATTGCTCGTTGGGGGTGAGCGGGCAGGGCTTGGGCTCGCCCATGGCGTTGGCGTTGCCGACGTAGCCGATCTGGATGTAATCGGGGTCGTTCCACGCGCCGGGACGGGACCAGGCGCGGTGGGCGGTGTTGGCGAGGGCGATGTCGAAGATGCGGTTCAACTCGAAGCCGAGGTCGCCGGCGGTGCGCCAGCAGTGGCCGCCGACGTCGGCGCCCCATTCCCAGACGTTGCCCATGCCGTATTGGCAGAGATTGAACACCATGTCGCGGGGCTGCTCCTGGAGGAGTTTGCCCATGAACTGGTAGGGCTTCATCAGGGCCGCGCGACTGTGGTCGCCCTTGGCAATGTTGCCGTAGGAGCACCAGTCGTATTTCACGAAGTCGAAGCCCCAGTCGGCGAACTGCTTCGCGTCCTGCGCCTCGTGCTGATAACTGCCGGCGAAGCCCGCGCAGGTCGTGGGGCCCGGGGAAATGTAGGTGCCAGCTTTCAGGCCGACGCCGTGAATGTAATCGGTGAGGGCGCGGAGGTCGGGGAAGTGTTTGTTCGCGAGTAAATTTCCCTGGGCGTCGCGGTGCGGGCCGACGCGGAGGGGATCGTTCTGCTTCGCGGCGTTCATCCAGCAGTCGTCAATGTTGACGTATTGGTAGCCGACGTCGGCCATGCCGCTGCGGAGCATCACGTCGGCCGCCTGGCGCATCATTTTGTCGGTGACGCGGTCGTAGTGGGCATACCAGTGGTTCCAGCCCATCGGGGGCGTGAGGGCGAGGGTGTCGCCGCTGACGAGCTTGAAGGGGCGCGCGCTGGTGCCGCGGGTGTTGGTGGCGCGGAGGGTGACGGGGTATTCGCCGCGGGGTGGATTGACGCCGGTGATGATGCCGGTGGCGGGGTCGAGCTTGAGCGAGGCGGGCAGGCCTTCCGCCGCGAAGGTGAGGGGGCGGTCGCCCTGGCAGGGGATGCGATAGAGGAAGGGGTTTCCGGGACGGCAGCCGAGGACTTTCGGATTGTTGAGGCGCGGGGCGGGCGTGGGCTTGGGCGTGAGGATGACGGCTTCCTCGCCGGGCGGGGCAATGGCCTTGGGCTGGGCACCGCTGACGACGAACCTAGCCTCGGCCCAGTCGGCGTGATCGAAGCTGTTGCCGTCGCCGGCGTCCTCGACGAGGAGGAGGAGGGTCTTCACGCCGCGGACATCGAGGTCGAGGGACTTGGGTTGGTCGGCGGGCTTCATGACGCCGGATTGCCAGAGCGTGCGACCATCGGCGAGCACCTTGAAGGCGAGCGTGGCGGGACCATTGGCCGCGTCGTCCACGCCGACCGTGGCGAGGAAACGCTCGCTGCCACCGGCGAGGTCGAGCCAGAGCGTGCTGCCGGCGTGCGTGCCGACGCCGGTGGGGAAGGTCTTGCCGCCGAGGGTGAGCGGTCCGCCGCGGATCGCGCGGTTGGTCTGGGGTGCGCCCCAGCCTTGGGTCATTTTGGTGAGGTCGAGGGCATGCAGGCCGACTTCCTCGGCAGCGCGGGCGGGGGTTGCAGAAAGCAGGCAGGCAGCGACCCAGTTGGCCGCCAGTGCGGAAAGGAGGAGTTGCATTGGGGGGATTGCAGGATGCGGATTTGGGGTGGGTTCGTCGCCGTACTGAACGCCGTCAGCGAGAGCTTGGACAGGAGAGCACGCCGAGCGCAACTCCACATTCGCTCCGCTAGCCGGAAGCACAGGGCCGCCCCGGGCAAGAAAACAGCCGATAAAAGGGTTGACAGTCTGAGACCGGTTGGAAACAATGTCCCGCGTTCCGTCCAAATCACTGTTGGAAAATTCAAACACTCAAGAAAAACCAGTAACATGAAGACCAAAAATCTATTGGCCAGTTTTGCGTTGGGGGTTGGCGTAGTCCTTTCCGCAATGCCTTCGGCGCAGTCGGCTGTGCTTTACAGCAACTACGGCAACAGCCAAATCCTTAATTTCTTTCCCGGAGCGGGCCTCGAAGGCTCCGAGTTCGGGGACGAAGTGATGCTGGACATCTCGGGTGGGGCACCTGCTGCTCTGCTCAGCCGATTCCAGTTCAACGCGGTGGCCAAGGGTTACACTGGCAACCCAACCATCAACGCTCAGGTGCGTTTTTACGCCAATGACGGCCCGCCCCTCGGCACAACTCCCCGCCCTGGCACGCAGATCTGGGACAGCTTGGTCTTCCCTATTACCCTTGGAATAATGCCACCAGGTTGGGTGCCAGGTGACCCGCTCGGCCCGATCCCGAACGTGGGCACGGTAACCGAGTACAACTTTGATTTTAACTCCGCCGATATCGCGTCTCTGTTGCAAGGCGTGATCGTGCCCAAGGACTTCACTTGGACCGTGCAGTTCTCCAACCTCGGCGGAGGCACCGCGGGGCTCCCCATTTTCGGCCCGCCTAATATCGGCAATGGCTACACGGACTACTGGCTGAAGACAGATCCGACGTGGTCCCTTTTCGGTGGCAAACCTGGCGACAATACGGACTACAGTTTCGCCGGTGCCTTTGAAGGCACCCCGGTGCCGGAGCCTGGCTCCATCGCCATGGCCTGCGTAGTCTGCTTGGGTGGCTTGGTGGCGTGGCGCAAGCGCTCCAAGGCTAACGTCGCGAGCTAGTCTGTTCTCGATTTCCGCTTCCATGCCCTCCCGACCGGGAGGGCATTTTTGTTTCTAGCAACTCCTTCTCGGGTGGCACCTTGGCTCGCGTGCTTGCGACCGAAGCAGCGCGCCAGATTTTGCGGGTGAACAGAGATTGCCTATTTCTGGGCCGCTCGGGCCGCTTTCTTTCGGCCCGCAGAATTCTGATTTCGGATTTCTCGATGTCAGGTTAGTATCGGGCGGATGCGTTTCCAGTTCACCCATCCTTGGCTCCTTCTCGCGCTGCCGATCGCAGTCGCGTGGATGGTTTGGCTTTGGGTAAAGTCCGACGTGCAGATCAGTGCGTGGCGGCGATGGATTTCGCTGGCACTGCGCTTGGTGGTCACGATTGCCGTCTGTCTCGCCCTAGCTGGCTTGCAGTGGCTGCGACCGCAAGAGGGCCTGAACGTGTTCTACCTCCTCGACCGCTCCGACAGCATCCCTTCCGCGCAACAGGAGCAAGCCCGCGAAATCGTCAACCAGTCCGCCGTGGCCCGCAAGGCCCCCGACAAAGGCGGGGTGGTGGTGTTCGGCTCGGAGGCCAGCATCGAAACCATGCCCAATGCGGCGGTGGACTTGAAAAAAATCCAGGCTGTCATCGGCACCGAACGCTCCGACCTCGCTGCCGCCGTCCAGTTGGGCACCGCCGCCTTCCCTGAGACCGGCCAGAAGCGCCTCGTGCTGATGTCCGACGGCAATGAGAATCTCGGCGACGCCCTCAATGCCGTTCTCTCGGCGCGCACGCTGGGCGTCACGCTAGATGTGGTCCCGATGGGCGTGGCTCGCGGCGGGGACGTGTCAGTCCAAAAGTTGGGCGTGCCCGCCAAGCTCAAGAAAGGCCAGACATTCGACGCGAAGATTTTTCTCCAATCCGATGTGGCTCGCACGGCGACCGTTCGCCTGTATCGCAACGAACAGTCCATGGGCGAAACCACCGTCAACCTCCAAGCCGGCAAGAACCTCTTTACGTTTCCCCAGACCCTCGCCGAGCCCGGTTTCTACAGCTACGACGTGCGGGTCGAGGCCGCTGGCGACCAACTTCCCCAGAACAACCGCGGCAGTGCCTTTGCCACCGTGCAAGGTGATCCCCGCGTGTTGGTCGTCTCCAGCGACCCTCCCCTGGATGCCGACCTCGTTGCCGCGCTGCGCACCACCAAGCTCGACGTGAAACTGGTCGGCCTCAACGGCTTCCCCGCCACGCTGGCCGAGATGCAGAGCTATGAGTCCATCTTCCTCAGCAACGTCGAAGCCGCCAGCATGGGCGCCGACGGGATGGGCCAACTCGAAAGCGCCGTCCGCGACTTCGGCGTCGGTCTCGTGTGCATCGGCGGGGACAAATCCTTCGCCGCCGGCGGTTACCGCAACACTCCGCTCGACACGACCTTGCCCGTCAGCATGGAATTGGACAGCAAGAAAGTCCTTCCCCCTGGTGCCCTTGTACTCGTCATGCACGGGATGGAGTTTGCCAATGGCAACCAGGTCGCCCGCGATTGCGCCATCGGCACTCTCAACGCCCTCGGCCCGCAGGACGAAATGGGAGTGCTGCTTTGGGATGGCACCGAGCGCTGGCTCTTCGAACTTCAGAAGGTCGGGGACCGCAAAAAACTCGGCGCGATGATCGCCGGCATGAACCAAGGCGACCTCGGCAGCTTCGAGAATATCCTCCTGCAAGCGCACACGGCGCTGAAGAAATCCCGCGCCAGCCTCAAGCACATCATCGTCTTCAGCGACGGCGACCCCGCCCCGCCGCGGCAACAGACGATGGCTGATATTGTGGCCGACAAGATCACTCTCAGCAGCGTGTTGATCTCCGGCCACGCCGGCCCGGAGACGATGGTGCAAATGGCTGAGGACGGCCGGGGGCGCTTTTACGACGTGAAGTCCGTGGACGACTTGCCGCAAATCTTCATCAAGGAGGCCGCCGTAATCTTGAAGACCGCCATCTACGAGGAGCCTTTCAAGGCGCAAGTCCGAAGCCCGGGCGACGAACTCATCCGCGGTCTCGGCCCGGCCAGCGGCTATCCCGAATTGCTCGGCTACGTCGCCACCTCCGCCAAGCCCCGCGCCGAGACGCCGCTGTGGACCCCGCAAGGCGATCCCCTGATGGCCCACTGGCAATACGGCTTGGGCCGCGCCGTGGCTTTCACCTCCGACGCCCGCGCCAAGTGGGCGAAGAACTGGCTCGGCTGGTCGCAGTACCGGCAGTTCTGGTCCGGCGTCGCCCGCTGGAGCCTGCGCCAACTTGAGAGCGCCGATCTCCAACCCGAGGTCACCACCGACCGCGGCGGCGGCCTGGTCACCGTGGAAGCCGTGGATGACGCTGGCAACTACCGCAACTTCCTCAACCTCACCGCCATCGTCGCCAGTCCCAAAGGCGGCGCGCAGACCGTGCGCCTCGAACAGACCGGCCCCGGCCGCTACGAAGCTCGCTTTCCGACCAAGGAAGTTGGCACCTACATGGTCAACGTGCAGGAGAAGACCAACAATGTCGTCCGCGGCGCTGCCGTCGCCGGGGCCAGCGTTAGCTACTCGCCCGAATTCAGCGAACCAGAGCCGAACCACAACTTGCTCCGCCGCCTCGCTGAGGCAGGCGGTGGTAAAGTCTTGGATCCCAAGAACCCCGCGGACAATCCCTTCACGCACGACCGCCGCAAGACCTACCAACCGCGCGACGCCTGGGAATGGCTGCTCAAGTTTGGCTTGCTCCTGTTCATCGCCGACATCGGTTTCCGTCGCGTGCAGATTGAGCGCGCGGAATGGCTCAAGGCCACGGCCACCCTGCGACACGCGTTGTTCTTTTGGAAACCCGCGGCCCGACCGCAGCAACCCGAAGAATCCCTGGCCGCCCTGCTCGCCCGCCGCGCGGAAGTGCGGCAGACCACCACGGCTGCGGGCGAAACCCGCGCCGAGCTTTTCCAACCCGCGGCACCCGGCGACACGCCCCTGCCGGCCGAGTTTGGGGAATTCACACCGCCGACGGAAGCCGCACCCGCCGTCGAGCCGCCCACCGACACCGCTCCGCCGCCCAAGCCCGTCAGTTCCGCGGGCCGTTTGCTCGACGCCAAACGCCGCGCCCAAGGCCGCCACGGTCGGTGACTGGCGGACGGATCGCTGACCTCCAGCCTCCCGCGGACCTTTGCCCTCTCCAGTGCGCGGGACGAGCCACCAAGCGTTACGCCGTCTGCGTCCCTGCGCGCATCCCATTCTATTGCCGCGGCCAGTCCAGGGCGGGAAACCCGAAGTCCGAACGCCGCAGGCCAAACCGGTTCGCCAGAGAGTGACCGCACTCGCAAGCGGCCCTGGCCACCGCAACCTGCCTTGGCCCGTCGCGCAGCGGGGCTGGCGAGACGACCGTTTCGGGCTTCGGGTTTCGGACTTCGGACTTCTGCCGCCAGTGGTGCAAGCAGGTGATCTGCGCCGCGCATTCCTCGCGCACTGCCTTCCGCATTGAGTTTCTCTATCGGTTGCCAAAGAATATCAACTCACGAGCGGCAGGTGGCTGTGGATAGAGTGCGCGACGTATGAACACTAATCTGTTTCCAGTGGCTTCCCGCCCGGGGGCGAGGGGAAGTGAATCCTCCGCCGCATCGGCCAGCGCCCGCTTCATCGGCATTGATGCCGGCGCGGAGACGATCAAGTTGGTCGAACTCCGACGTGCTGGGGACGGCTTGCGCGTCAGCCGGCGCGAGATTCTCGAGCACGGCAAGAACCCCGGCCCGGCGCTGCTGGAAGCACTGCGTCGCTGGGATTGGGGCACGGCTGACGGCGCGGCGGTGAGTGGCCGTTTCGCCGGCCAGACCGGGCTGCCGCGCGTCCCCACCAAGCAGGCGTTGCTGCGCGGCTATCGTTTCTCCTTCGGCGACGAACCGGCCACCATCGTCAACATCGGCAGCCACGGCTTTTCCGTGCTGGAGTTGCGCGCCAGCGGCCAGACGGTTTTTCGCGAGAACAGCCGCTGCTCGCAGGGCACGGGAAACTTCCTCCGCCAACTGGTCGAGCGCTTTTCACTCACCGTCGAGGAGGCCAGCGCGCTGTGCGCCGACGTGGCCAATCCCGCTCCCCTGTCCGGTCGCTGCCCGGTGATCCTCAAGACCGACATGACCCACCTCGCCAACAAAGGCGAGGACCGCGCGCGCATCCTGGCCGGCTTGTTCGACGCCGTCTGTGAAAACGTGCTCGTGCTCATCAAGCCTGGCGTCAGTCCAGCGCGTGTGCTCTTGACCGGCGGGGTAAGCCGTTCGCCGCGCGTGCGCCGGGTGTTTGGCGAAGCGTTGGCGCGCCAGGGCATGAACCTGATCGTCTCCCACGAGGAGGAATCGCTCTGCCTGGAAGCGCTCGGCAGCGCGCTGGTTGCGGCGGAAACCCCCGCGCCCTTGCTGGCCTTGGAAGCGCTGTTGCTGCCGCCGCGGGAGCTAAAACTGGAACGTCTGCCCGCCCTCGCGGAGTCCCTCCACCGCGTCCGCCGGATGCCGGCTCAGCCGCTCGCCCCACTCGATGGTCAAACCCGCCGCCTCGTGCTCGGCTTCGACATCGGCTCCACCGGCTCAAAGGCGGTGGCGCTGGACGCGGCAACGTACGAAACGATCTGGGAGGCGTATCGCCAGACGCTCGGCGATCCCGTCGGCGCTGCGCAGGATTTGCTGCGTCAGTTCACCAACGGTCCCGCGGCCGGGTGCGCCGTGGTTGCGTTCGGGGCGACGGGCAGCGGGCGCGAAGTCGCCGGCTCGCTGCTGACCTCGTGCTACGGCAAGGACGCGGTCTTCATCGTCAACGAGATCGTCGCGCACGCCACCGGCGCGCTGCATTACGATCCGCGCGTGGATACGATTTTTGAGATCGGCGGGCAGGACGCGAAATACATCCGGCTGGCGGAGGGCCGCATCATTGACTGCGCCATGAACGAGGCGTGCAGCGCCGGCACCGGCTCATTCATCGAGGAGCAGGGCCGCAAGTTCTCCGGCGTCGGAGATGTGCGCCAACTCGGCCAGGCCGCGGTGGCCGCGCCGTCCGGCGTGTCGCTGGGCCAGCATTGCTCCGTGTTCATGGCCGAGGTGATTGACGAGGCGGTGTCGGCGGGCATCGAGCAGCCGGCCATCATCTCCGGCCTCTACGACTCGATCATCAAGAACTACCTCAACCGCGTGAAGGGCAACCGCTCCGTGGGCAAGGTGATTTTCTGCCAGGGCATGCCCTTCTCCGCCGACGCGCTCGCGGCGGCGGTGGCGCGGCAGACCGGTAGCGAAGTGATCGTGCCGCCGAACCCCGGCACGGTGGGCGCGATGGGCATCGCGCTGCTCGCGGCGCGGGAATTGGCTGCCGCCCGGCTGGTGCCGCTCGACCCGGCGCAGTTCCTCGCCGCCAAAGTGGAGCAGAAGGACACGTTCGTCTGTGGCTCCACCCGTGGCTGCGGCGGCGCGGGCAATCACTGCCGCATCGAGCGCCTGCGCACGCTCGTCAACGAGCAGCGGTCGAACTTCACCTGGGGCGGCGGCTGCGCACTGCACGACAAGGCCACGCGCAAACGCAAGTTGCCCGATCGGGCGCCCGACCCGTTTCGCGAGCGCGAACAGATGATGCAGAAGCTGATCGCGCCGTTCACCGCGGCGCGCGGCAAACCGCAGATTGCCCTGAGCGACGAGTTCATGCTCAAGGGCTTGTTCCCCTTCTTCGCCGCGTTTTTCCACGCGGCGGGTTTCGATCTGGACATTGTCACAGACGCCGGCCACGCCACGCTCAAGCGTGGCATCCAGGCGGCCACCGTGCCGTTCTGCGCGCCGATGCAACTCTTCCACGGGCTGGCGGAGAACCTGGCCGCGACCGGCGCGGATTGGATCTTCGTGCCGATGCTCCGCAGCGTGCCGCGCGCCGAGGGGCAACGCTGCTCCGTCGTGTGCCCGATCGTGCAAGCCGGCCCGGACGTGACGCGCTGGACGCTGAACGGACGGCTGGCGTCGTCGCCCAATCCGACCGGGTTCCTGCGGAGGTTCCCCGCTCCTGAAATCGCGCCGCGGGATCCCCAACCGAAGCTCGACAACCTTTTGTTGCATATGCAACAAAAGGTTGCAGCAGGAAACCAGCGTTTGTCCGAGAGCGATGCCTTCAACACGCTCGTGCCGGGCTCCGCCGCTCAGAATCACGCGCCACGGATGCTCGCGCCGGTCATTGACTTCGGGGATGGGAATCTGGAATCGAAGCCCTTCCTCGACAGTTGCCAGCGGCTCGCGGCGGAACTGGGTTTGCGCGACGGCGAGTGGCGCGCGGCCTGGCGGGCCGGAGCGGCGGTGCAGCGGGAGTTTGACGCCGCCTGTCCGGAGATTGGCCGGCGCGCAGTGGAGTTCTGCCGCGCGCATAACATTGTGCCGGTGGTCGTGCTCGGCCGCAGCTACACGATCTACAACCCGGTGCTGAACTCGAACGTACCCGCCATCTTGCGCGAGCAGGGCGCGCTTGGGATTCCGGCGGACTGCTTCCCCGTGGACGCCGACGTGCCGTTGTTCTCCGACATGTATTGGGGCTACGGCCACAATCTCCTGCGCGTGGCGCACCAGGTGCGGCGCTCGCCCGGCGTGTATGCGCTCTATTGCAGCAATTATTCCTGCGGGCCGGACAGCTTCAGCCTGCACTTCGCCGCCTACACGATGGAGGGTAAACCTTTCGCCGTCATCGAAACCGACGGTCACTCCGGAGATGCCGGCACCAAGACGCGCGTCGAAGCCTTCCTGCATTGTGTTGAAGAGGACCGGCGCGCGGTTCAGACCATCGCCGTGGTGAACCAGTTTGATGCCGTCCAGTTCAGCGGGCTCGGCATGGCCGATGTGCGTCGCAGCCGCGGCCAGGGCGAGC
>Ga0105047_10008901_pt1 | contig 16641 bp, 8 predicted proteins | sample MAT04_FD_78384 | JGI IMG/M metagenome (GOLD analysis project Ga0105047, IMG submission 78384) | Freshwater microbial communities from Lake Fryxell liftoff mats and glacier meltwater in Antarctica - MAT-04 (megahit assembly) | ecosystem: Environmental > Aquatic > Freshwater > Ice > Liftoff...
ATTTGATGAAAAAATATGATGTGCCTCCAGAAATGTATCGATTCGAAATCTTTAGACAGTCGGACACGGTATGTGATGATTTGCCTGACTTTCTGCCCGGTGACTGTCTGAACTTTCGTTTTGAAGATGGTGACTATGGTGCTGCGCTTGTCCTAAAACGTGGAAATGAAGACAAATCTAATTCTCAAGTTGGCAAACCTCCTGTTAATCCTTTATCTGATGAAATACTGGTGGGGGTTCTCGATTATAAACAGTCTGCGCAACCTGCGATCGCAGTATTTGAAGAACGCAATTGGTTACATAGCATACATAGGGAGAGTGAAGGCCAACCCTATCTTGTTTGGTTAGGTTGCTTTGGCGGTTTGGAAGTTGAAGTAATTACCAGAACTGATCTGCGAAGCGATGATCCTATGAAATGTCGTTTTCACCTATCTTGGGAAGATTTACCCGGGAATGTCGTTCATAATAAAGAGCTTGACGACACAACTAAGTCTGTTCAAGACGTGTTTCCTGTCTACGAGGTTGGTACTGGAATCAGTTATCAGTTTCCAGATGGTGAATACGGTGCTGCTCTGGTTTTGTCAACATCAACTGAAGGCCCGAACACGGGTGAGACATTGCTTGGCGTGTTGCATTACAAAGAGTCACATTTGCCGCCCCCAAATGTATTTACAGAACGTAATTGGCAAAGGGTCGCGCGAGAATGGCGTAAGAACCAGCCTTTCCTCGTTTGGGCACTTTGGACGCCTGAAGATATTGAACTTCAGGTGATTACCCAAACTACAATTAGTGATGACGATCCGAAATCTTGTAACTTGAACTTGAACTGGTCGGACATTCCAGAGTTTATGCTTCTAGAATGTGGAATTCAGAGCATAAACCAGACAAAAGATGATTAGCACGGCGGGGTGCCGGGCATTTACTTACAGATCAAAATCCGGTGGCAGTGGCTCGACTTTCGACTCATCCTCACCTTCATCCAGCTTCACAAACTGCTGGATCGGGTCTGTGTACAACGCCTCCGCCGCGATCCGGGCATTGCGCTCGGCGTTCGGGTTATAGGGATGCCAGTCTGCTGGGGTATTATCCCCCATTATTCCCCTACCGTCTTGGAAACCATGCGTCCAGGTCGTCGGGTGCTGGCTGTTCCGGTTCAATTTCCAGTTCTTCGCGTAGAAGCTGCCAGTCAGGTCCGACAATGCGATCTAGGGCTTCGCTGAAATGACGACTGGCAATTTCGCGGAACAACACATCATGCCCGCGCTCTTTGTTGTTGTACACCGCTGCCCGGTCTACCCCGTCAAGCGGCGCAGTTCCGGGTAAGACAACGTGCGTGTGAAGCTGCTGCAACGGTTCGCTGCCATCTTCGGGTTTGGTCAGACGGTCATGCAGCACATAGCTGTATTCGGGTACTTCAAAACCGCGTGAGGTGTAATATTCTTCCACGATGCGTTCCGTCAGGTCGAGAACAAGGTCGGGTCGCTGATCTTCCGGTACTAGCGCCATCAGGTCGGGGGCAGGTGAAATCACCCATGTCCAGGCGAGAACGTGTTTGCTTTGCAGCTTGTCGCAGTTCTCGAAGATAGCGCGGTAGTGCTGTCCCAATCCATGATCAACCCACCGCTCAGTCTCTTCACCTTGCTGAATGTGCTGGTTGCGGTTGTCCCGATACTGTAAATATTTGAGTGTGGCACGCAGCCCCTGATGACCTGTCCCACGCCCTTTGCGTTTGGGGCCTTTGTAGGCAAAATCCGTCACGATTATGGCTTTCATTTCATCTCGCGCACGGCTTTAATCTGCGCCAACAATGTATCGCCATCGCGTCGTGCGGCGATGATGGCATCCGTAATCAGCTCGTCACTGGTTTCAGGTTCGAGTGATGCCAGCAGGTAAATAAGAACATTGAGATGAAATGCCAGTGCCGCTTCGAGGGTGTCCAAACGCTCTTGAAGCGATTTCTGGAAATGTTTGCGGCTGCCGATGATGTCTTCCTGGTTGTCCAGATACAGTCGGACTGCTTCGCGGATTACATCAGATTCAGTGGTATCACGCGGCTGCTTGCTCACCAGCAGTGCCAGACGATATCGCATTTCCTGCGTCATGGTGATGCTGCGCTGCACCGATTTCTTTGCCATTGCTGGTCTCCACACATGCGAACTTCTAGCTCATTATCGCAAAGTGAGGTGCAGTGACCTGTGAAATTTTGCAGTTTGGAGTTGGCAATATTGACAGAGACAGGGGAAATTTGCACTGATTACGGTAGCTAAAACAATAACAATTTCTAGAAAGAAAATAATTAGGATAAAAAACCTGTTACCAGATCGCTGATTGATTACAACTCCCCAGGATCAGGCAGGTCAAAATGGTGATATTATGCGACAATAGGTGTGAACAGAGTCACAATAATATTGTTCCTAACCTGACAACACGGGTCTCCAGCAGATTGTTCCTTGCGAGAGACAGACCGATTTACTCAAGGATATTGGTGATGGATGTATTTGCCTTGCGGGATCGCTTGACCGAAGATTATGCTACTTATGCCAGCAGTTTTATTCAAATCCGCGATCAGCGTATTTATAATGATGTGCGCCAAAGCCTCAATGCCGGTGTCTTCTGGCCCAACCCCCTCATCCAGCTCAACCCCAGTTTTGCCAACGGCGGCACCGTGCAGGAACTGCTGGCGGAGGGGGTGCTGCACCCTGAATGCAACCGTATCTTCCTGAAGAACAAACAATCAGGCGGTCAAACCTTACGCCTCCACCGTCATCAGCGCGAGGCGATTGAGATTGCCCACCAGGGACACAACTATATTCTGACAACGGGTACCGGTTCGGGCAAAAGTCTGGCTTACATCGTGCCGATTGTGGATCATGTGCTGCGGCGGGGGAGCGGCAAGGGTATTCAGGCGATTATAGTCTACCCGATGAATGCGCTGGCGAACAGCCAGGCGGGAGAACTGCATAAATTCCTGAATGAAGGCTATCCACAGGGGCAAACTCCCGTGACCTTTGCCCGCTACACCGGACAGGAAAGCGAGGATGAGCGCCGCCAGATCATGACGCACCCGCCGGATATCCTGCTGACCAACTATGTTATGCTCGAACTCATCATGACCCGTCCCCGTGAGCGTCAGTTAATCGAACGGGCGAAAGGACTGCGCTTTCTGGTACTGGATGAACTGCATACCTATCGCGGACGGCAGGGTGCGGACGTGGCGCTGCTGGTGCGGCGCGTGCGGGATCGGTTGGAAACACCCGAACAGGGTCTGCTGGTTGTGGGTACATCGGCGACGTTAGCGGGCGAAGGCAGCTATAGCGAACAACAGGCACAGGTGGCGGAAGTCGGTACTCAGATTTTCGGCGCACCTGTCAAACCTGAGCATGTGATCGGTGAGACCCTGCGCCGAGCAACACCAGGCAACACCGATCTGGAGGTACTCCGGCAAGCGGTGGTATTGGCTGATGATCTGGTCGCCCCCACCGGCTACGCTGAATTCGTCGCTCATCCACTCTCGGCGTGGATTGAAAGTACCTTCGGCTTGCAGGAAAAAGAAGGTCGATTAGCACGGCAGGAACCACGCAGTATCTGGGATGCCGCCCATGAACTCGCCGATCTCACAGGCGTGGACGAAGCATCGTGTGTTGCGGTGATCCAAAAGTGGCTGCTGGCAGGCTACCAGTGCGAATCCAACCCGGACACCGGCTTTGCCCCCTTCGCTTTCCGGCTGCACCAGTTCATCAGCCCCGGTGATACGGTCTACACGACCATTGAACCAGAAGCTGTGCGCTATATCACGCTGCATGGGCAGCGTTTCGTCCCCGGTGAACGCGATAAGGTGTTGTTCCCGCTGTGTTTCTGCCGCGAATGTGGACAGGAATATTACACAGTGCGGATCACGACGAATGAGGAGAATGAGCAGCGTCGCGTGATGCCGCGTGAATTCAGTGACCGGCTGCCGGACGACGGCAGTGAAGCAGGCTATCTGTACTTAACATCAGACCCAGCCAGAGCGTGGCCGGATAACGGTACCCTCATTGACAGTGAGCGCCTGCCGGATGACTGGCTCGAAGAGCGGAATGGGGTCCGGCGCATTCGTTCGCACCGCAAAGAAAAACTGCCGAAACAGGTGCGTGTTTTCCCATCTGGGGAAGAGGATGCTCAGGGGCAGGAATGCGTCTACCTGTCGTCGCCTTTCATGTTCTGCCTCAACTGCGGGGTGTCATATGCCGCTCGTCAGAGCGACTTTGGCAAGCTGGCAACGCTGAGTTCCGAGGGGCGCAGCAGCGCCACGACCCTGCTCAGCCTATCGGCGATTCGATCCCTGAAAACAAGCGACCTGCCCCAACAGGCGCAAAAGTTGTTGAGTTTCACTGACAATCGGCAGGATGCCTCCCTGCAAGCTGGACACTTCAATGATTTCATCGAAGTCAGTCTGCTGCGCGGGGCGATTTATCGGGCCGTCGAAGCGGCAGGCACGACTGGATTGACCCATGAGCTGATCGCCGAAAAAGTTTTTGAGGCACTCAATCTACCGCTCGCACTGTATGCCAGTGATCCGGGGGTGCGCTTTCAGGCGTTACAGGATACCCAAAAGGCACTGCGACAGGTACTGGGTTATCGCATTTACCGCGATTTGCGCCGGGGCTGGCGTATCGCACTGCCCAATCTGGAACAGTGTGGTCTGCTGGAGATTGGCTATGCCGATCTGGATGCGGTCAGCGCAGCAGAGGATGTCTGGGCGGGAGGTCATCCAGCACTGGTGACGGCATCCCCGCACGCACGCATGACCATCGCCAAAACGCTGCTGGATTACATGCGGCGTGAACTGGCAATCAAGGTCGATTATCTCGACAGCGGGTATCAGGAACGCATCCAACAGTTGAGCAGTCAACGCTTGGTCGATCCCTGGGCGATAGACGAAGACGAGCGTATGGAATATGCTTCAACCCTGATCCCGCGCTCATCGGGTGGGGATGATGGACGCGGCAATTACACCTATGTGTCGGCACGCGGTGGCTTTGGTATCTATTTACGCCGTCCGGGAACGTTGGTTGACTATGATGCCCGCACTCATGGGAAACTTGGATTGGATGAAACCGGCAGCATCATCCGCCAACTTCTGGAAGGATTGCGTGTCGCCGGGCTGGTTGAAATCACCCGTGAGCCGAAAGACGAGGACGATGTACCCGGTTATCAACTGGTAGCATCGGCGATGCGCTGGTATGCCGGGACGGGTGAACGTGCCTTTCATGACCCGATTCGCGTACCCAATGAATCGCAGGCAGGCGGGCGACCGAATGCCTTCTTCGTGGACTTCTATCAAAGCATCGCCCAATCGCTGGTCGGGCTGGAAGCGCATGAACACACGGCACAAGTCCCCTATGAGGAACGCGAAAAACGCGAACAGCAGTTCCGCAGTGGTCAATTACCCATTTTGTACTGCTCACCCACGATGGAACTGGGGGTGGATATTGCCGAACTCAATGTAGTCAACATGCGGAATGTGCCGCCGACACCTGCCAATTATGCTCAACGCAGTGGTCGTGCCGGACGCAGTGGACAACCCGCACTGGTCTTTACGTACTGTTCCGGGGGCAGCCCGCATGACCAGTATTTCTTCAAACGCCCGGAGCGTATGGTGGCCGGAGCCGTAACGCCCCCACGTCTGGACTTGAGCAACGAAGAACTCTTACGGGCGCATATTCATGCCATCTGGCTGGCCGAAACGGGCATTGACCTCAAAGACACCCTCAAAGAAATTCTGGATATGAATGGCGATCCACCACCGCTGGCATTACTACCTGAGATTCGTCAACAGGCCGAGTCAGTCACGGCGCGACAAACTGCCCGCCAGCGAGCGGAACGGGTGCTAAAAACCATCCCGGATGTCGCTGATCCTGATGGACTGCTGGAAGTCACCATGCAGAACATCGTTCGTGCCTTTGATGCCGCCTGCGAACGATGGCGCGGTTTGTACTGGTCAGCACTCAAACAGGTCAAGGTACAAGAGGACATCCGCCGTGACCCGACCCGCCAGCAGGCCGATAAACGTCAGGCAGAACGCTTGCGGCGGGAGGCACTCTCGCAGATTGACCTGCTGACCGAGGTGAGCAGTCTGGCGCAGTCAGATTTCTACAGCTATCGCTATTTCGCCACCGAGGGCTTTCTACCGGGATACAGCTTCCCGCGCCTACCCTTGTCGGCATTTATCCCCGCACGTCGCGCCAATCAGCGTGACAGCTTTCTGTCACGTCCGCGCTTCCTGGCGATTTCGGAGTTTGGACCCCGTGCCATCATCTACCATGAGGGATCGCGCTATCTAATCAATCAGGTCATCATGCCAGTGACGGAAGATGAGGACGGCCCGCTCACCACCCAAATCAAGCAGTGCAACCACTGTGGTTATGTGCATCCGGTGAAGTCCGGAATCAATTATGATCTATGCCAGCGCTGCGGGATGCCGCTCGACCCGCCGCTGCAAGCGCTGCTGCGCCTGCAAAATGTCGTCACGCGCCGTCGTGACCGCATCAACGCCGATGAAGAAGACCGCCTCCGCCTGGGTTATGAGATTCGCACAGGTGTCCGTTTTAGCGAGCGCGACGGTGTACCCGATATTCGCACGGCATTAGTCCGGCAGGGCGATCATGAGCTGGCGCGTTTGACCTATGCCCAGACCGCTACCTTATGGCGCATAAACCTCGGTTGGGCGCGGCGCAAGAACCAGCAGCAGTATGGCTTTGTATTGGACATTGAGCGCGGTTACTGGGGACGCAACGAACAAAATGAAGATGATCCCGATGATCCCATGTCGGAACGCACCCGGCGGGTTATCCCCTACGTTGAGGACAACCGCAATTGTCTGCTGATTGAGCCGTTGATCGGGCTGGAAGTTGAGCAGATGGCATCCTTACAGGCAGCACTCAAACGGGCCATTGAGACCGTATTCCAGCTTGAAGACAACGAACTGGCGGCGGAACCGCTGCCGGATCGGGACAACCGGCAGATGCTGTTGCTCTATGAGGCAGCCGAAGGGGGTGCCGGGGTACTGCGTCAGTTGGTGGACGACCCTTCAACATTCGCGCTCGTCGCCCGCGAAGCGCTGCGAATTTGCCACTTCGACCCCGATACAGGCGAGGATTTACGCCATGCGCCACGCGCACACGAGGATTGCGAAGCAGCCTGTTACGACTGCCTGCTGAGTTACGGTAATCAGCGTGAGCATCCCATCCTGGATCGGCAGGTCATCCGCGAGGTGTTGGGCATGTTCGCTAAGGCCGAGGTGCGGATCAGTCCCAGCAGCGCGACCCGGGATGCCCACCTGGAAACATTGCTCAGCCTGTGCGAGTCCGATCTGGAACGAGAATGGGTGTTGAGCCTGCACGAGCAAGGATTGCGCCTGCCTGATTCGTCCCAGGTTTATATAGAGGACTGCCAGACCCGTCCCGATTTCATCTATAACAGCGGTGGTGTGTATGCAGCCATCTATGTGGATGGTTCGCATCACGACTATCTCCAGCGTCAGGGACGTGACCAGCAGCAGACCAACTGTATGGAGGATTACGGTTATCGGGTCATTCGTTTTGGCTACCGCGATGATTGGTCAGATATTTTGCAGAAAAATAAACATATTTTTGGAGGTGGGGCTTGAGCGCGGATTTTCCGTTTACAGTCGGATCGCTGGTCAGAGTGCGCGGGCGCGAATGGGTGGTACTGCCCGAATCGACGGATGAGGTGGTGCGGGTACGTCCATTAGGCGGAACAGATGAGGAAGTCACGGGCATTTTTATCCTGCTGGAATCCATCGAACCGGCGCAGTTTGCCTTGCCTGATCCAGCCCATATTGGCGATTATCGTTCGGCACGGTTGCTACGGGCAGCAGTGCGTTTAGGCTTTCGTGCCAGCGCGGGGCCGTTTCGTTCGTTTGCCCGCATCAATGTTGAACCGCGCCCCTATCAGCTTGTGCCGTTGCTGATGGCGCTCAAGCAAGACCCGGTGCGCCTGTTGATCGCCGATGATGTCGGGATCGGTAAAACGGTTGAGGCATTGCTGGTTGCCCGCGAACTATTAGATCGTGGCGAGATTGACCGGCTGGCGATCTTGTGTCCGCCGCAGTTAGCCGGGCAGTGGCAAACTGAACTGCGGGAGAAATTCTATATCGAAGCTGAACTGGTGCTGTCTAGCACCGCTACCCGCCTGGAACGCCATCTGCGGATGGGCGAGTCGCTGTTTGAACGTCATCCTTTCGTGGTCGTTTCGACGGACTTCATCAAGTCGGAACGGCGGCGGGACGAGTTTTTACGTACTGCGCCCGATTTTATCATCATTGATGAAGCCCATACCGTTGCCCATACCACCGACAAGCGCGGGGGGAAGCATCAGCGCTATGAACTGGTGACGGCGCTGGCTGAAGATCCAAACCGCCATCTGGTGCTGGTCACAGCGACACCCCACAGTGGCAAGGAAGAAGCCTTCCGTTCACTGCTGGCGATGCTGAATCCCGACTTTGCGAATTTGCCGGATGACCTAGCGGGAGCGGAAAACGAGCATCTCCGCCGTGAGCTTGCTCGCTACTTCGTGCAACGGCGGCGCGGCGACATCCGCGCCTACATGGATGCTATCACGCCCTTCCCCGAACGCGATACCGCCGAAGAAACCTATAAACTCACTGACGAATACAAGCGCCTGTTTGACCGCGTGCTGAACTATGCCCGCGAAACCGTCTTACAACCCGGTGAAGGTTATCGCCAGCGGGTACGCTGGTGGTCGGCGCTGGCGCTCTTGCGTTCGTTGGCATCCAGTCCGGCAGCAGCAGCAGCGACACTCCGCAGCCGTGCCGCGACCACTGAAGCCGACAATGAAACCGACGTGGATGACATCGGACGGCGCACGGTGCTGGATCTGATGAACGATGAATCCGCCGAAGGCATGGATGTTATTCCCGGTAGCGACATCGGCGAACTGGCAGGGGATGCCAACAATCACCGCCGTCGCCTGCTCGATATGGCAAAGGCAGCCGACGCGCTTCAGGGCGAAGCCGATCACAAACTGCAAAAGCTCATCGTCATTGTAAAAGACCTGCTGCGCGAAGGCTATAATCCGATTGTTTTCTGCCGCTTTATCCCGACGGTTGATTATGTGACCGAAGCCTTGCGCGAGGCGACGCGAGGTGTGGAAGTTGCCGGAGTGACCGGTTTATTGCCGCCGTCCGAGCGCGAAGAACGGGTTACACAGTTGAGCAAGGCACCGAAACGCATCCTCGTCTGTACCGACTGCTTGAGCGAAGGTATCAACCTGCAAATGGGCTTTGATGCCGTCATCCACTATGATCTATCCTGGAATCCCACCCGGCATGAACAGCGCGAAGGGCGCGTAGATCGCTATGGACAACCCAGCCCGCGCATTAAAGTTGTGACGTACTACGGCATTGATAACCAGATTGATGGCATCGTTCTGGATGTGCTGCTGCGGAAACACAAAACCATCCGCAACTCGCTGGGGATTTCCGTACCCGTTCCCGGCAACAGCGAGGATGTTATCGAAGCGATCTTTGAGGGGCTGCTGCTGCGTGAGAATGCCAGCTTCAGCCAGACGACCCTGCCCGGTTTCGATGAATATATGAAGCCGCGTCAGGCAGAGCTTGATTTGCAGTGGGAAGCGGCGGCAGAACGGGAAAAACGTTCGCGCACCATGTTCGCTCAGCAGGCTATTCGCGTCGATGAAGTCGCTGCCGAACTGAACGCCGCCCGTGAAGCCGTTGGGTCAGGTATTGATGTTGCCGCGTTTATGAAAGACAGCGTGCGGATGCATCGTGGTGTGGTGTCCGAAAATGGTGCAATGGGCTTTGATTTGACGGAAACGCCGCGTGGACTGCGTGATATGCTGGGCAAAGAACAGTTCGCCGCCCGTTTTGAACTGCCTGTCAAAGAGGGACAGCTTTACCTGACACGGACTCACCCACTGGTGGAGTCACTGGCAGCGTATGTGATGAACACTGCGCTAGACGCTGCTGAAATCGAGGAGGATCAGCCGCGCGCCCGTCGTGCTGGCGCGATACGCACGACAGCGGTTCAGCATCGAACCACGCTACTGCTGGTGCGCTTCCGTTATCACCTTATCACCCGAACAGGCAGCGAGGAGCGCCAATTACTGGCAGAAGACAGCCTGACACTGGCATTTGAGAGTTCGCCGGACAACGCGGTGTGGCTGGATACAGATGCGGCTGAAGCACTCTTGCAGGCTGAACCTGATGAAAACATTCATCCGCAGCAGGCAGCGGAGTTTGTGGGGCGTGTGATCGAAGGTTTTGACCATCTTGCACCGACACTCAACGACATCGCGCAGCGGCGCGGCGATGAACTGCTGGCAGCGCATGTTCGGGTACGCGAGGCGGCGTACCGGCGCGGCGAACGTCGTCCACAGCATCGGGTCGAGGCGCAGCTTCCGCCAGATGTGCTGGGCATTTATGTGTTTTTACCTGCGATGGGGAGAAAGTAACCGATGGCAAGCCGTAACAACATCTTCACTACCATTCGCACGGAAGGCGCACTGCTGCCTGCCGATCTGCTGCAACGCATCAGCGAGGGCGCGACCCTCGATGGGCTGACACCGGAGAGCTACCATCGCCCCGGCGAAAAACTGAACGAAGCGATCAACCGTTCATGGAATGCCTTGCAAGGCGTATGGGCGAGCTTCCGCGCCGCGCAGGAACGCCTGCCGGAAAACGATCTCGGCACGACCATCACCCGTGAGCGCTGGCTGCTTCCGCTGTTCCGTGAACTGGACTACGGGCGTTTGCAGACGGCTACGGCTGTTGAGATTGACGGGCGCAGCTATCCAATTTCGCACGGCTGGGAGCATGTGCCTTTACATCTGGTGAGCTACAAGCTGGATCTCGATAAGCGCACCCCCGGCGCGGCAGGCGCATCCACCGCCAGCCCGCACAGCCTGCTGCAAGTTTTCCTCAATCGCAGTGAAGACAACCTGTGGGGCTTCCTCAGCAACGGCTATAAACTGCGAATTCTGCGCGACAACGTCAGTCTGACACGGCAAGCCTACGTCGAATTCGACCTGGAAGCCATGATGGAAGGCGAGGTCTACAGCGATTTTGTCTTGCTCTGGTTGCTATGCCACCAATCTCGCGTGGAAGGCGAGCGCCTGTCCGACTGCTGGCTGGAAAAGTGGATGAAAGTCGCCGAGGATCAAGGCACACGCGCCCTCGACCAACTGCGCGACGGCGTGGAAGCCGCGATTACAGCGCTCGGTCTGGGCTTCCTCGAATATCCCGCCAACGCCGCCCTGCGCGACAAACTGACCAGCGGCGAACTCAACGCGCAGGACTACTATCGCCAACTGCTGCGGATGGTTTATCGCCTGCTGTTCCTGTTCGTGGCGGAAGATCGTGATTTGCTGTTGAATCCCGCTGCGGATATTGCCGTCCGCGAACGCTACATCCACTACTATTCCACGCAGCGACTGCGGCACATGGCGGAGACCTTCAAAGGCACGCGCCATCCTGACTTATTCGAGGGATTACGGCTGGTGATGCGTCTGCTCAGCGGCGAAAGCCCTCATCCTAAATCCTTCTCCCAAGGGGAGAAGGACTTGCTCCGGCGCGGCACTCAAGATGCTGAACGGTATGAGAACATTGCGTCACAGACGATGGTTCACATCAGCCGAGAATTACGCCAGCGACAAACATCTGCCGAAGAAATCGTCTGGGAAGCACTCCGCGACCACCGCTTGAACAACCTGAAGTTTCGCAGACAGCATCCAATTGCGAATACTCAATATGTCGCTGATTTTATGTGCTATGAGGCTAAACTTGTTGTTGAAATTGATGGCAGTATTCATCTTGAGCAGCAGGCCGAGGATACCAAACGCCAATCCGACATTGAGACGCTCGGCTATCGGGTGATTCGGTTTACCAACGAAGTCGTTCAAACCGATTTCAAATGGGTATTAGCCAGCATCGCCCACGCTGCCCAACTCCCTTCTCCCAAGGGGAGAAGGGCTGGGGATGAGGGCTATCAGGGCTTAGGACTTGTGCCGCTGGGCTCGTTCCTGTTCAGTGATCGCGCCGTTACGGATGTCATCGGCTGCCAGATTGCCAACAGCCACCTGCTGGATGCCATTCGTGCGCTCTCCCTCACCTATGACGGGCGCGCCCAGGTCTATCGCACGGTGGATTACAAAAATCTCGGCTCGGATGAGTTGGGCAGCATTTTCGAGAGCCTGCTGGAACTCCATCCGCAGATCAATGTTCCGGCGCGGCGGTTCGCTCTATCGACAGCGGCAGGCAATGAACGCAAAACCACCGGCAGCTACTACACGCCAGAATCGCTCGTCCATGCCCTGCTCGATTCGGCGCTCAATCCGGTATTGGCTGAAGCGATAAAAGGAACGAATAAGCCCCCATCCCCAACCCTTCCCCCTCATGGGGAAGGGAGCAAAGAGCGCGTGCGTGAGATGGCAACCAAAACCATGCGGAATATTGCTCGTGATCTACGACAACGACAAACACCCGCTGAAGAAATTTTGTGGGAAGCCTTAAGGAAAAATCGGCTTGGGGGTTTAGGTTTTCGTCGCCAACACCCTGTAGCGAATACGAGCTATGTCGTCGATTTTTTCTGTTACAGTGAAAAGTTAATTGTTGAACTTGATGGCAAAATCCACCAGTTCCAGCAAAAACAGGATGCACAACGTCAAACGGAACTTGAAGCACTCGGTTATCGCGTGCTGCGGTTCTCCAATGAAAGCATCATCAATGACCTTGAGAATGTTCTTGTCGAAATCCTAAGCACAACGCAGCTAAAAGTCCCTCCACCTGAGGGGGAGGGATTTAGGGTGGGGGCGACGGCTGAGGAAAGAATCTTAGCCCTCAAAGTCTGCGACCCCGCCTGCGGCAGCGGACACTTCCTGATCGCCGCCGCTAACCGTATGGCGAAGGCGCTGGCATTCGTCCGCACGGGCGAGGAAGAACCGCCGCCCGCCGCCATTCAGGAGGCCAAGCGCGACATCATCAGCCACTGCATTTACGGCGTGGACATCAACCCGATGGCGGTGGAACTGTGCAAGGTCAACCTGTGGATGGAGGCGATGGAACCGGGCAAGCCGCTCAACTTCCTCGACCATCGCATTCAGGTGGGCAACAGTCTGTTGGGGACGACACCGAAGCTAATGGCGGGCGGCATCCCCGACGATGCTTTCAATCCGATTGAAGGCGACGACAAACAATACGCCTCGACCATAAAGAAGCTCAACAAAAAAGAGCGTGAAAATCGCAAAGCCACAGACGGTGCGCGTCAAATGGATTTGTTTGGCGAAGCACCACGCACAGCCGATTACAGTCACCTGACCGAAGCCATGCACGCGCTGGACGATACGCCCGACGACACGCTGGACGGAATCCGCCGCAAAGAAGCGCAGTATGCGGCGCTGGCGAGTGACCCCGAATATATCAAGGCGCGGCTGCTGGCGGATGCCTGGTGCGCGGCATTTGTGTGGGAGAAAAGAAGCCCTCATCCTAAATCCTTCTCCCAGGGGGAGCAGGACTTGCAGTCCACTGACTCGCCCCCTTCGCCCCTTGGGAGAAGGGCTGGGGATGAGGGCATTTCCCCGCTGCCCATGACCGACCTGCTTTACCGCCGCATGGAGGACAACCCCTTAGCCGACAACCTGCAAACCGTGCGCGAAACCGTCGTCGCGCTGACGGATCGTTACGCCTTCTTCCACTGGCATGTGGCGTTCCCTGATGTGTTTAGCGTGGAAGAAAGCCCTCATCCTAAATCCTTCTCCCAAGGGGCGAAGGACTTGCAAAGCGGCGACCAACTCCCCTCTACCCTTGGGAGAGGGGCGGGGGGTGAGGGCTATAACGAACAAACCGGCTGGCACGGCGGCTTCGACTGCGTACTCGGCAACCCGCCTTGGGAGCGCATCAAAATTCAGGAAAAAGAATGGTTCGCAGAACGTGCGCCGGAGATTGCCAACGCCTCCAATGCGTCTACCCGCCGCAAAGCCATTGCCGAACTTGCAGAAAGTAATCCGTATTTGCTGCAAGCCTTTGCCGACGACAAGCGCAAGGCAGAAGGCGAAAGCCATTTTGTGCGCGTGAGCGAGCGTTACCCCTTGTGCGGACGCGGCGATGTGAACACCTACACGATTTTCGCGGAAACATCGCGCTACATCATCAACGGTTATGGACGCGTGGGCATGATTGTGCCAAGCGGAATCGCCACCGACGATACGACCAAATTCTTCTTTCAGGACTTGATGCAAACACGCTCACTTGCCAGCCTGTACGATTTTGAAAACCGCGAAGGTATATTTGAGGGCGTACACCGCAGCTATAAATTCTGCCTACTGACTTTAACAGCCCCCATCCCCGGCCCTTCCCCCTCAGGGAGAAGGGAGCAAGTCTCCCCACCTGAGGGGGGGAGATTTAGAGGGGGGGCAGAAACTGAATTTGTCTTTTTTGCGCTCAATGTCGCTGAACTCAAAGATGATTGGCGGCGCTTCACCCTCTCAGCAACGGATATCGCCGCGCTGAACCCCAACACAGGGACAACAGCGACCTTCCGCAGCAAGCGCGATGCCGAAATCACCAAAGCGATTTACCGCCGTGTGCCTGTGTTGATGCGTGAAGAACCGCTGGAAAATGCGTGGGGTATCTCATTTCTGCGTATGTTCGATATGTCCAACGACTCTGGCCTGTTCCGTACCCGCGCCGAACTGGAAAGCGCCGGCTTCGCGCTGCAAGGCAATCACTTCGTGCGGTCAGCCCCCACCCTAAATCCCTCCCCCTCAGGTGGAGGGACTTCAAGCGCGGGCGCTAACTCCCTTCCCCATGAGGGGGAAGGGCAGGGGATGGGGGCTAAAACCGAAGTCTACCTCCCATTGTACGAAGCCAAGCTGATGCACCAGTTCACCCACCGTTGGGCAACGTATGTAGATGACGGCTCGACGCGGGGCATGACGCTCGATGAATTGGGCGATCCGACGACTTTGCCCATGCCGCGCTATTGGGTGGATGAAAGAGAAGTCGCGGCGCGGCTGGATTTTTGGAATCAAGAGTGGTTATTGGGCTTCCGGGATATTGCGCGCTCGACAGACGAACGGACTTCGATCTTTAGTTTGCTTCCGCGTGTGGCGGTGGGGCATAAAGCGCCGTTAGCTTTTATTGATTTCCAAACTATTTGGGCACCTGCTATTATGGCAAACGCAGATAGCTTTGTATTTGATTATATTGCGCGCCAGAAAATTTGCGGCACTAATCTTGCGTTCTTTTATCTCAAACAACTTCCCCTCATCCCGCCCCATACCTATACCCGCGAACTCTTAGACTTCATCGTGCCGCGTGTGCTGGAACTCACTTATACGGCGTGGGATTTGCAGCCCTTCGCGCAGGATGTTGGCTATGACGGTGCGCCCTTCGTGTGGGACGAGGAACGGCGCTTCCTCATGCGCTGCGAACTCGACGCGCTCTACTTCCACCTGTATCAGATTCAGCGCGACGACGTGGACTACATCATGGACACGTTCCCCATCGTCAAGCGCAAGGACATCAAAGCCACATCCGATGAAAACGGCGAAGGTGGGGAGTATCTGATCAAGCGTGTTATATTAGAGATATATGATCAGATGGCGGGGTTAGCCCTCACCCCCGTCCCCTCTCCCAAGGGGCGAGGGGAGAATGAAGGCACGTATCTTGTGCCGGATGTCAGCCAGTGGGTGACGTGGCTCAATCCGCCGCCTACTGATCCAAGTGTGGCGCATCAAGATACAAGATGAGACTAAAACATGAACGAAAAACGGGAGGCTGGCACATGAACATCTTTGATGAAGCGCTTCAACTCACCGAACGGATGAACCTGGTCGAAAAAGTACGTCTGCTAGAACATCTCAGCACCTCTGTCAAACACGATTTGGAGATTGAGGCATACAAACATATTCCCTGGGAGCAATTTCTGGATTTGACCTACGGTAGCCTCGCAGATGACCCAATTGAGCGTCATCAGCCTCTTTATCCCGACGTGCGCGATGAAATCGAATGAAATATCTGCTGGATACGAACACCTGTATTCGCTATATCAACGGACGTGCGCCTCAAATTCGGGAACATATGCGCCGCATTGCTGACACCGATATTGCCATTAGCACCATTACCCGGGGCGAAATGTACGCCGGATCAGCCCGAAGCGATACCCCGCAGCGTTCGCGTGCGAAACAGGATGCTTTTTTCATTCGCTTTGCGAGTTTGCTATTTGATGAAGCCGCCGCCGATCAATTTGGGCGTATCCGTGCTGCTCTGGAAACTGCCGGAACGCCCATTGGACCGTATGATATGCAAATCGCAGCGATTGCTGTTGTGCATGGCTTGATTGTTGTAACCCACAATACCAGAGAGTTCGGGCGTATCGCCGGACTCAAACTGGAAGATTGGGAAATCTAATACCCGTTCCATCTTTAACGCCTGAATCCGCCGCCCGCTGATGCGAGCGTGGCGCATCAAGATACAAGAGGAGGACTTTCGCTCACGCATTTACCCCACCCCTAAATCCCCTCCCCATTGCATGGAGAGGGGACTTCAAGATGCGTTTTTCTCCCCCTCTCCAAGTATTGGAGAGTGGGCCGGGGGGTGAGGTA
>Ga0105047_10008902_pt1 | contig 16640 bp, 13 predicted proteins | sample MAT04_FD_78384 | JGI IMG/M metagenome (GOLD analysis project Ga0105047, IMG submission 78384) | Freshwater microbial communities from Lake Fryxell liftoff mats and glacier meltwater in Antarctica - MAT-04 (megahit assembly) | ecosystem: Environmental > Aquatic > Freshwater > Ice > Liftoff...
CCAGAAACGCATTGGGTACGACCGTGATCCCGAACCCGACCGCGAGCGGGCAATCGATCCCGCCCGGTTGGTGCAGGTGCGTACCGGTGATCCGCGTTTCGTTGAGGAATTTGATCGCCTCGGCGGGCGAGTTGTCCAGGTTGATCGTCAGCAACTCCACGCCTTTGGGGGCGTATCCCGCGAGAATCCCCTTCAACAATGTGAAGTCCCGCTTGCACTGGTCGTTCTGGCCCGACCAGTAATACACGATCACCATCTTGCCCTTGAGCGAAGCGATGTTGAACTCTTCTCCGCCGACCGTCGGGCCGACGAGTTCGAGCGACTGTCCGTCGAGGCCCAGGCGGCGAACCGCACCGGCGGCGCGGGCCGCGAGCGGACTCGATTTGAAGTTATCCGCGACGGTTTTATAGGTCGCGATCGCTTCCTTGTCGCGTCCGCCGAACTCGTGCGCCATCCCCAACTGCATCAGGGCATCGGGGGTGTCCTCGGCGGTCGGGTAGTCCCGGACGAACGCCGTCAATCGGGTCCGCCACTCGTCCTGGATCTTCGCGGCTTCCTCGGCCTTGGTGCCGTTGAGCCGGATCGAGTATTCCGACTGCATGTCCCGGTAGGCGAAGTACGCCGCCAATCCGCTCCCCGGCGAGTCGGTGGCGAGTTGCTTCGAAGCGGCTTTGAGCTGGTCGGCGGCGGGCTTGTGCCCTTCCCCGCTCTGCGCGGCGGCGGACAGGCTGTCGGCGACCTGCTTGAGCCACGTCTCGCGGTCGGCCCCCTTAATGACGGCACCGATCTCCTGAAGGAGACCCGCACGCGCCATGTTGTAGGCGATCAGTTCTTTCGGAGCGGCGGTTCCCTTCGGAGCGGCCCCGTCGAGGTCCTGGAGCTTTTTGACCAGGGCCTCGGCTTCTTTGGGTACGCCGACGATCCCGGCTTCGCTGCCGCCGTTAGCGACTGCGACGTTCGACCCGGGGACCGGGGAATCGACGATGCGCCACGAGTGGCCGATGCGGATCATCTCGCCGGTCTGGAGCCAGTTGTGCTCCTTGCCGTCGTTGTACATGATCGTCCCGGATCGATGGCGGACGAGGTCGTATTTCGAGCCCAGCGAGTCGGCAGGGATGCACTGCGGGGCCGAGGTTTCCAGATGCACCCAGCGGGTCTGTTCGCCGATCTTGAGCAGGGCGGCGGTGGTCTTCTGGAACTTCTCGGGGGCGCGTTCGCGCACCGCTTTGATGCGGTTGAGTTCGCTCTCGGGGAGTTCGAGTGCGTCGAGTTCTTCCTTGGAGATCATCAGCGTCTGGAGGCGGGCGAGGTCTTTGGTGACCACCGCCGCGAGCATCTCCTGGGACACTTCCTCGGGGGAAATGTTCTTCCAGTAAGTGATCTTACCGTCTTCTTTGAGACTCATGCCCCACTTGGAGCCGTTGGCCCCCATCCAGCGGAACTGGTCGATCTTCTCGTTGAAGTTCGAGTCGGCTTCGCGGTAGGCTTCCTCGCCGTTGAGGAAGTAGGAGTAGACGTCGACTTTGCCGTCGCCATCGGAATCGACGAAGCGGCGGAGCATCGCGCCTTTGCCGTCGCGGAGGATCCAGCCGGAAGTGCTTTTGCCCGAAGCGAGTTTGACCGGGCGGACGGCTTCGACGCGGCAGGCACTGAGTTCCGCGGCGGTCGGCGTAGTGACGTTGACACCGGACTGGAGGGGTTTGAAACCCAGGACTTCGACGACCGTTGGAGGCGGGGCCGCGATCGCTTCGTTCGCACCCGCCCACAGAGTCAGGACCGCCAGCCACCGCATGCCGATGCGCATTTTCATCGGGATCTCCTTGACCGAAACGTCTGCCAACCCGCAGGGGCAAAGGGCATCCGGGCAATACCGATGCACCTGCGGGATGGCAGAGGGGAATAAAAACCCTCCGCTGCCGAACGTGCCCCCGGTTTCCCGACACGACCGACAGCAGGAGGATTATCCGTCTGAGTCCTTTAATCGGCACAATCGGGGCGAATATCGACCGTCTCACAAAAGAGGGCGAAATAGAGCATCCGGATAATCCTCACGGTCGTCCCGAATTACGCAAACTGCCGGAGTGATGGAAGTCAGGAAGACAGTTTGAACCGCCAAGCCGCCAAGCCCGCCAAGGAAGCCGCCAAGAAGAGCAGACACAGAAACGCAGGTATGAAGACAATCAGTCGGAATATACGCATGGCCAGTTAACAAGATTGCAGTGGTTGCCCTGGCGTTTTACTCATCGGTCAAAACGACTCTGCTGATCCCGGACTTCGCCAATACCGACTTGAAATTAATGAGCAATCCGAGCTTCAAGCCGGTCACTTTAAGGTAAGAAATCACTTGGGCTTTATAAATCGGCCCGACCAAATCGACTGCTTTCAGTTCGACGACCAACTCCTGACCGACCAGAAAATCGAGTTTTCCTTCCCCGCACACGTGCCCCTTGAAAAGGACCGCGACGGGATGTTGACGCTGAAATGGGATACCACGAAACCCAAGTTCGATGCTCAGGGCTTCCTCGTAAATCTTTTCCAGATATCCGGGACCGAGCAGTCGATGGACTTCGATCGCCGCGCCGATTACTGCGTGGGCCAGTTCGTCCGCTCTGGCAGATGGTTCGGTGGTCACAGGAAAACTCGGGGTTGTGGGAAGTGAAGACAGCAGACAGAATCACAGATCGAACACCCGAGTAGTCTATTGATTGTCTTCATACCTGCGTTTCTGTGTCTGCTCTTCTTGGCGGCTTCCTTGGCGGGCTTGGCGGCTTGGCGGTTCAAACTGTCTTTCTGATTTCCCGGCTTCCCGCGTTCTCGTCTCCCCACCCGTTTCAGTATTTCGCGGGGCGATCCAAAATAAGGTTGCTCGACTTTGAGCCGGGCTTAAGATATTTCACATCGGAACGAGGATCGAGATCCGCTCTCGTTTTATCGACCCCAGACCTCATCGGAGAACTCATCGTGCGTAATTTAACGGGTGTCACCCTGTTACTTCTGGTCGGACTGCTGACGCTCCCCTCGGCCCAGGCGCAGGAAAAGAAGGGCGACCGCGACGCCAGGATCGTCGCTCTGCTGCGGGATACCGTTTCCAGCGGGGCCGATATCTACAACAAGGGCAACGAAGAAGGTTGCTACCGCCTGTACGAAGGAACCCTCAAGGGCATCCTCGCGGGCCTCGACCCGGTCGATGACGCGAAACTCGTCAAGCTGATCGAAGACAGCAAAGCCAAAGCATCGACCGCCGTGCGTCCTTCGGACAAGGCGTTCGCGCTGCGCGAGGCGATCGACGGGATCTACCGTGCGCTCGCCAAACCGGTTCCGATGGCTGCCCCGAAGACCCTGTGGGACCGCCTCGGTGGCGAACCCGCAGTCCGGGCGGTCGTCAAAGACTTTATCCCACTCGCCGCCAGCGACCCGAAGGTCAACTTCACCCGCAACGGCAAGTACAAGGTCGATGTCAAAGACCTCGAAGAAAAGCTCGTCACGCTGATCTCGGCGGTCTCGGGAGGCCCCCTGAAGTACACCGGCCGCACCATGAAAGAATCGCACGAAGGCATGGAAATCACCGAAGCCCAGTTCAACGCGCTCGCGGGTCACCTGATCGCGGTGCTGGACAAGTACAAGGTTCCGGAAAAGGAAAAGAACGAACTCGTCACCATCGTCGCCTCGACCAAAAAAGACATGGTGTTCGCGCCGAAAACCCTGTGGGACCGCCTCGGTGGCGAACCCGCAGTCCGGGCGGTCGTCAAAGACTTTATCCCGCTCGCCGCCGGCGATCCGAAGGTCAACTTCACCCGCAACGGCAAGTACAAGGTCGATGTCAAAGACCTCGAAGAAAAGCTCGTCACGCTGATCTCGGCAGTTTCGGGCGGCCCGCTCGAATACAAGGGCCGTAGCATGAAAGCTTCGCACGAAGGCATGGAGATCACCCAGGACCAGTTCAACGCGCTCGCGGGTCACCTGATCGCGGTGCTGGACAAATACAAGGTTCCGGAAAAGGAAAAGAACGAACTCGTCGCCATCGTCGCCTCGACCGCGAAAGACATGGTCGTGGCGAAGAAAGAGATGCCGAAAAAGGAAGAGCCGAAGAAGGAAGAGCCGAAGATCGTCCTGCCGAGCGAAAAGACCCTGTGGGACCGCCTCGGCGGCGAACCCGCCGTCCGCGCGGTGACGAAAGACTTCATCGTCGCGGCCGCATCGGACCCGAAGGTGAACTTCACGCGCGGCGGCAAGTTCAAGGTCGATGCGAAAGACCTCGAAGAAAAAATGGTGACGATGATTTCGGCAGTCAGCGGCGGGCCGTTGAAGTACAAGGGCCGGGATATGAAGGACTCGCATAAGGGGATGGAGATCACCGAAGCCGAGTTCAACGCGACTGCGGGCCACCTGATCGATGTACTCAAGAAGTACAAGGTTCCGCAAAAAGAGATCGACGAGTTAATCGGTATCGTCGCCTCGACCAGGCCGGACATCGTCGAGAAGAAGTAACGCCGACGGATCGGGACGATTCCGGTCGTCGCCTGCGGCATCCGCAGGCGACGACCGAGGTGAACACTTCAACACTCGCCCACCTCATTCCGAGATCCGCCCGTCTTCCATTTTCAGGATGCGGTCGGCGATATCCAGAACGCGATTGTCGTGCGTGACCATCAGAATCGGGGTGCCGTGTTCGCGGGCGAGCGTCCGCAGCAGATCCACCACTTCTCGCCCCGAATGACTGTCGAGCGCGGCAGTCGGTTCGTCCGCGAGGATCAACCTGGGCTGTCCCGCGAGCGCGCGGGCGATCGCCACACGCTGCTTCTGTCCGCCCGATAACTCGGTGGGATACGCCGCCGCCCGGTCCGCGAGGCCCACCATCCCCAGCATCTCGACCGAGCGCGCTTTCCACGTCCCGGAGGGGATCTCCGGATGCAACTGCATCGACATTCGCACGTTTTGCGAAGCCGTCAGGAACCCCAGCAGGTTGTGAGCCTGGAAGATAAAGCCGATCTGCCGACGCACGCGAACCCGGTCCGCGGCGGTCGCCCCGTTCATCTCGGTCCCGAGTACCGACAGGCTCCCTTCGTGCAGCGAACGCAGCCCGCCGACGAGGGTCAGGAGGGTGGTTTTCCCGCACCCCGACGGCCCCGTGAGCAGCACGATTTCGCCCGCACGCACGGTAAAACGCAGGTCGTGCAGGACATCCCGACGCAGGCTGCCGGTCCCGAAGCCGAAGCGAACGTTCTCGCCCGCGATTGCGATATCGGCGGACATATCAGAATACCTCCGCGGGGTCGGCCGATTTGAGCCTTCGCATCGCCGCCAGCCCCGAGCAGATGCACATGATCGCGGTCAGAAGGAACACCTGGATCGCCCGGTTCCACGACATTTGCAGCGGCAGATAGATCGCTTCCGATGCCACCCGATAGACGATCATCGACAGCGCGCACGCGGGCAGGAACCCCAGCACCGACAATATCAACGACTCCTGAATTACCACTTTCCGCAGATAGCCGTCGGTATAGCCGATCGCCTTGAGGGTCGCGTACTGCGACAAATGATTCGAGACATCGGTATACAAAATCTGATAGGTGATGATGAAGCCGACGACGAATCCGAGAATCGTCCCGAGCGTAAAGATGAACCCGATCGGGGCGTTCTGAGCCCAGTACAGTTTCTCGAATGCGATGAATTCATCGACGGTCATCACTTTGTAATCGCTGCCCAGAAGTCGGCGAACGTCGCTCTGCACGGCGACGATATCCGCTCCGGGATGGAGGCGAATCAGGCCGACATCGATCGCCCCCGGATTGCGATTGGGAAACGTGCGGAAGAAGTTGCTGTCGCTCATAACCAGGTTGCCGTCGGCGGCGAACGAGGCCCCGACGGTCACGATGCCGACGACCTTCATGTGCCGTCGATTCAACTCGGTGACGACCGGCCTGCCGCTGTGGAACCAGCTCTCGACCGGTCCGAACTCCGGACGCGAAGCCCCGTCGAACAGGCAGACATCGGTTTCGCGCATCGCGGAAAAGTTCGCATCGATTCCCGGCACATTCAGGGCGGGGGCGAACGGCTCCATCCCGAAGACAAAGATCGATCGCTGCGTGCCGGTTTCGGGGTTGCGCCACGCGCCGACGCCGGTGTACAGTGGCGCGACCCCTTCGACACCCCGATGCCCGAGCAGGCGATAGAGTTGGCGGCGGGGGAACGGGTGCATCCGATACATCGCCTCGGACTGCGGGCTGATGACTACCAGTTGACAGCCGAGTTGTTGCTGCACTTTGGTCGCGGAGTCGTACAGCGCGTTGAGGAATCCCAACTGCACGAACATCAACAGGTCCGCGAACAGCACTCCCAGAAGGGCGACGAACAGCCGGGTCCATCCGTGCGACATCTGCAACCACGCGACCGGCAGGCGATGGAACACTATCGGCCTCCGACAACTGGTTCGAGGGTTTCGGTATCGATGGCGACCTGCACGCGGGCGTTGGACAACCCTCGCACTTTGACCGCGTCGCGGTCGCTGAGGCGGATGCGCACCTCGACCACGCGGGCATCGGTGTCGGCGACGGGGTCGTTATCGAGTACCACTTTGCGTCCGACCCGCAGACTGATTTCCTCGACTCGCCCGGACATTTCATCGGGATACGAACCCACTTTGAGCCGGACGTTCTGGGCGAGTTTGATGCGGGGAATGTCGGCTTCGTACACCTCGGCGACCGCGTACATCTGCGTCAGATCGCCGATATCCGCGACCCCCATATCGCCGACGCGCTCCCCGGCGCGGGCGTGGAGTTTGAGGATGGTGCCGCCGATCAGTGCCCGCACCCTCGCGGCTTCGAGGTCGGCCCGGGCTTTGAAGACCGAACTCTCGGCACTGAGTAACTCGGCCTCGGCGTATTTGATATCGACCGGGCGGACTTCCCGCAGGGCTTCCAGGACGTAGCGGGCCTGCGACAGTACCATCTTTTCGGACTCGACTCGCAAGCGACGTTCCTCGACTTCCTGGGCGGACACCGCCGCCGAGCGAACGAGCGATTCCGCGCGCCGCAGTTCGAGTTCGGCATTCTTCAGCCCGGTCCCGGCTTTGAGGACCATCGCATCCTGGGCGGCGATGTCCCCGGCCCTGGTCCCGGATCGCACCTGCCCGAGTCGGGCGCGGGCGACTTCGACTTTGGCCTCCGCTTCTTTTACCGCCGATTCGCGGCGGGCGAACACGTCGAGGAGCGCGACGATCTGACCGCGTTCGACGGTCTGTCCCTCGGCGACCATCAGGGTTTCGATCCGGGCCCCTTCCATCGAAGTCGGGGCGTGCAATCGCAGGACGCGGGACTGCGGTTCGATGCGTCCCAGGGCTCCGACGGCCGGGAACGGATCGCGTGCGACCGGGGAGGATGCCCGGATGTCGGACCCGTCCGAGGGGGGACGCGGATGGGTCAGCGCGGTCGCCCCCGCGCCGACGGCCACCCCGACCGCGATCAGCACCCCCGTCACGGTCGTTCGCACTTTCATTGGGCACTCCCCGGCAGCGAACTGCCGTAACTGCGTCGCCAGAATTCGCGGAGCATGGTTTGTCGCAGCGGTGCCGTCGATTCCATCAGGCCCAGTCGCCCCCAAAGCCACAGGCCGTCCATCGCCAGGATCGAGATCGTCGCCAGCAGCGGGTCGGCGGCATCGGATTGCAGGCGGGTGTGGACTTCGGCGGCGAACCCGCGCAGACCGATCATGAGGTCCGGCTGGACGATCGCCGCAGTGAGCATGGCGTTGAAAAAGGCATCCATTTCGCAGCCGAGGAAGGTTTCCGGCGGTTCGACACCCGTATGATTCGAGCCGATGCGCAAAAACGAACGCAGCCAGCGACCCGTCGGATGCAGGTCGGCGGCATAATGCCGTACGACTTCGGCTTCGACCTTATCCATGAAATGGACCAGCAGTCCGGCGATCAGCTTTTCCTTGGAAGGGAAGTGGTAGAGGACTCCACCTTTGCTGATGCCCGCTTCGACTGCGACAGCTTCGATGGTCATCGCCGATACGCCCGCCCGGATCGCCAGCCGATTGGCGGCATCGAGGATGGTTTCCCGGTGGGTAATACGTTTGGCTGTCATGAACACATTGTACTATACCGTCCGGACGGTGTACATACCGGTTCTGCGGAATTTCAGACGTTCGGCGTTCGCTTCCGGGCGTGCCGATTCGGGGTCGGTCGATTGCTTTGTCGTGGAGTTTGCGGTATCCTGAAGGGGAACCTTCCTGCCTGCACACATTTTGTCTCCTCTGCGGAGTCGATACGGATGATCCTTCGTTGTGCCGCGATTTTCGCGATCTGTTTTGCGTGCGGTATCGGCGCGATTTTGTTGCTGGTTTCGCCCGCATCGAAACGGTCGCCTTCGACCGGTCCCGTCGCCGTTGCCCCGATTGCACCTGTCCCGACCGTACCCGTCCCGGCGGTCCCGACTCCCGATCCGGGACCTACGATCGCACCCGCGCCCGCTTCCGTTCCCGCAGTTGTAGTTGCACCCGCCCCCGCCCCCACACCCGCGCCGATCCCGACTGCGGTCGCGGCTCCGACACCTCCGTCGGTCGCAGTCAAAATGGCCCCCGAGGCCGTGCCGGTTTTCGTACCCGTCGTCGCACCCAAACCCCGCGATAACGTCACCTTCGACGGCCAGGTTTTGCCGTTCGTGAGGAAGTACTGCATCGGCTGCCACAACGAAAACAAGAACGCGGGCGGATTCGCACTCGATAGTTTCAGGGATCTGGCCTCGCTCAAAAAAGAACGCGGCCTCTGGGAGAGCGTGCAGGCTAACGTCCGCGACCGCCTGATGCCGCCCAAAACCAAACCGCAACCGACGCAACTCGAGCGAGATATCGTCGTCGAATGGCTCGACGCGAATCTCGGAAAGGTCGAGTGCGGACTCGTCCGCGATGCCGGGCGCGTGACCATGCGTCGGCTCAACCGCAGCGAATACAACAACACCATCCGCGACCTCGTGGGCGTCAATTTTCAGCCCGCCGACGACTTCCCATCCGACGATGTCGGCTATGGGTTCGACAACATCGGCGACGTACTGTCTCTGCCGCCGGTCCTGCTCGAAAAGTACCTCGCCGCCGCCGAGAAGATCCTCGATGCCGCGATCGTCGAGGAGATCCCCGTAAAGGTCGCCCGCGAACCGTTCCGCATCCAGAACCTGCAAACCAGGCCGAAGACACTCAAAGACTCCAAAGACAACAAAAAACCGATCGGCTTGCTCGAAAACAAGCACGCCGCGTACATCGCCTACGAAGTGATCCACGAGGCCGAGTATATCGTCCGCGTCAAAGCCTACGGCGACCGGGCGGGCAACGAACTGCCCAGACTCGACCTTCAGGTCGATCAAAAGTCGGTCAAAGCGATCGATATCGATGCCACCGAAAAGCCCAAAGTGTACGAACATCGGCTCAAACTGATGCCCGGCCGACGCACGATCGATGTCGCGTTTATCAACGACTTTGTCGACAAAGAAGCGAAAGACCCCAAAAAGCGCGACCGCAACCTGTACGTGACTGAGATCGAGATCGAGGGGCCGTTTAACGTCGTGTCCAAACCGCTCCCGCTCTCGCACCGTCGGCTGATGATCGCCAAACCGACGGCTCCGGCAGAGTGGGATACGACCGCCCGCAATGTGTTGACCGCGTTCGTCGGCAAGGCGTGGCGGCGGCCCGCGACGATTCCCGAAATCGACCGACTCATGAAGCTCGTCGCCCTGGCGAAGGGCAACGGCGATTCCTTCGAAAAATCGGTGTCGCTGGCGATGCGTGCGGTACTGGTGTCTCCGAATTTCCTGTTCCGCGTCGAGATCGACCGCGACCCCAAAAACCCGACTGCGGTTTCGCTCGTGAGCGAATACGAACTGGCGACTCGCCTGTCGTACTTCCTCTGGTCGAGTATGCCCGATGAAGAGTTGACGACGCTCGCGGCTGCCGGCAAACTCCGCGAGAAGGGTGCAGTGGCCGCTCAGGTCGCGCGGATGCTCAAAGATCCGAAGTCCAGAGCCCTCACGGAGAACTTCGCGGGGCAGTGGCTGCAACTGCGCAACCTCCAGACGGCAACCCCCGATCGCAAAACCTTCCCCGCGTGGAACGACGACCTCCGCAAGGCGATGATCCGCGAAACCGAGACGTATTTCGACCACATCGTACGAGAAGACCGCAGCGTACTCGAGTTCCTCGACAGCGATTATACCTTCCTCAACTCCCGCCTGGCGAAGCATTACGGGATCGACGGAGTCTCCGGGGAAGAGTTCCGCAAGGTCGTGTTGAAGGACAAGGCGCGAGGGGGCATCCTGACGCACGCGAGCATTTTAACCCTGACTTCCAACCCCACGCGGACCTCGCCCGTCAAACGCGGCAAGTGGGTTCTGGATACGATCCTGAACACGCCACCACCGCCGCCGCCCCCCGACGTGGGCGAACTCCCCGACGACAAAAACGAACCTTTGAAAGGTACGCTGCGTCAGAGACTGGAAGCCCATCGCAGCAATCCGGTGTGCGCGTCGTGCCACCAGCGGATGGACCCCCTCGGGTTCGGACTCGAAAACTTCAATGCGGTCGGGGCGTGGCGGACGCAGGATGCCGGATTCAATATCGACCCGTCGGGGGTGCTGCCCGCAGGCGAAGCGTTCGCCGGTCCCGCCGAGTTGCGTAAGATCCTGCTCGGCAAGGCCGACCTGTTCCGCAAGTGCCTCGCCGACCGCCTGCTGACGTACGCGATCGGTCGCGGGTTGGAATCGAGCGATAAATGTTCGACCGACGATCTCGGCAGACTGCTCGGAACCCGAGGCGACAAGTTCTCGGCACTGGTTCTGGCGATCGTCGAAAGCGAGCCCTTCCAAAAGCGGAAGGGGCCGAAAAAGTGAGGGCTCGAAATGGAACTGCGAGTCGATCGCCTGCTCGATGAACTGAAACGCGATCCCGCTGCCGTCCTCGGACGGATCGAAGCCGACCCGCTGCTGCTCCACCGGCGGGTCGGTTCTCTGACCCTGTCGAACTCGTCCAAATTGCTGTTCGCCCCGCAGGAATCGCACCACCTTTACGCGAAGGGGATCGTGTACGAAGCCGCGACCCTGCGACTCGTATCGCTGCCCCTGCTCAAGATCTACAATCTCGGCGAAAAGAACATCACCGTCGATGACCTGATCGCACTGTCGGAACCGGTCGCGGGTCGGCGGACATCGCTTCACTTTCTGCGCAAGTTCGACGGGACGATGATCCAGCGGTTCCAGTACGGCGGTCGCGTGTGGTTTTCGACGCGGGGGATGCTCGAAGGCGGGCCGATCGCAGACGAACCCCAGGACGACGACACCCCCGAACGCCTCGGCCATTTCGACTACGTCGGCGAGGCGCGCCGATTCGCCGGTATCCGCTATCCGCAACTGCTCGAATGCCGGGCGGAATGGGACGGGCTGACGTTCGTCTTCGAGTTTATCCATCCGGAAACGAAGGTCATCACCGACTACGGAACGCGCGAAGATTTGATCCTGCTGACGCTGTTCGACCGCGTCGAATTCCGCTACCGGACCTTCGACGAACTGCGGACGTTCGCTGAGAAATTCCATCTGACGGCGGTCGATGCGCTTTCGCCGGAAGGCCATTCCCTACCGGAGCAGATCGACTCGCTGATGGCCTCGCTGAAGGAAACCGACGAAGAAGGGACCGTTTTGGTCCTGGAGCGGGATCGGCGGGTGGTATACCGGGTCAAACTCAAGTCGCCGCGGTATCTGACGCTCCTGCGCATGATGCTGTCGTGTTCGTACCGCAACACCGTCGAGATGCTCGACACCTTCGCGGAGGTGCCGACGTGGCCGGAGTTCGAGATTTACCTGCAAGCCAAAGGCAGCGATATCGTGCCGGAAGAACTGCTCGCGATGTACCGCGAGCATTACGAATCGTTCGCGGCCTACGTCGCTCTCGCGCACGCGGTTTTGCAGTCGGTACGGGTTCGCTTCGAGGTCGTTCGCGCGGAAGTGGAACGGACAGCCCCGCCGGGCGATGCGAAGGCGTTCCGGCGGGGCTTTGCGTTTGCGGTGATGCCCCTGCCGATGAGGGCATTGTACTTTACCGCGCTCGACGACAAACTCACCCTGGACCGGGTGCGATCCGTCCTCGACACCCCCGAGAAATTGCGGATGGCGGCGGACGAGATGGGTGTGGGACCGTAGGTTTCCATCGATTCAGACTCACTCACTTCGACCGGGAACCGGCCCGGCCCTCGATATTCGTCTATTGCTGCTTCTCATCGTTCGTGCTATGTCCGGTTCGCTCGTGGGTTCATTCCAGTTGCGACATGCGGGTATGATTCCATGCGCCGATCGATTGCCGGTTTCGTTCTGACCTCCGCTATCGTGCTGACTGCCAACGGCTGTCGTTCGCCGAATACGGCATTGTACAAGTCGCCTGCGGAGGCGGGGATCAACGCGCGCGATGTCATCGATGTCGTGGCCCAAAAAGAAGCCGAGGAACTCAATCCCTCGGATCAACTCGCTAAGACTGCCGAGCGGATCCGCCTCCAGCGTCAGCAAAAGCTCGAAGAGTCTGCCAAAGACCGGGGCGATGCCGCCGCGACCAGGCCCGATCGCCACGTGTTGTGCCTGTCGGGGGGCGGGTCGTTCGGCGCGTATTCCGCAGGCGTTCTCGTCGGCTGGTCCGAGCGCGGCGACCGGCCGGTGTTCGATGTCGTCACCGGGGTCAGTACCGGCGGTCTGATCGCCCCGTGCGCGTTTCTCGGGCCGCAATACGACCCTCAGATTCAGAAGTTTTATACGAGCGTCCGCAACAGGGACATTTATCGACTCCGACGCTGGTACGGGTTGTTCGACGAGTCGTTCGCGGACACCACTCCACTGCGCAAACTCGTCGAAGCCTTCCTGAGCCCGCAGGTGGTAACGGAGATCGCCGCCGCCCACCACAGCGGTCGGCGATTGTACATCGGTACGACCGAGGAAGAAGGCAAGCAATTCATCGTCTGGGATCTGGGGGCGATGGCGGTACGCGGTCAGCCCAAAGACCGCGAGTTGATGGTTCAGGTTCTCCTCGGCTCGGCGGCAGCCCCCGGTATTTTCCCGTCGTCCAAAATTGAAGTGACGATCGATGGTGTCAGTCACGTCGAACGCCACGTCGATGGCGGGGTATCGCAGGCACTGTTTTACCGCCCGCCGTACACGCCACCCGAGAAGCGGTCGGACAGTGCCGCCAACGACCTTGCGAGCACCAAAGTGTATGCGATCATCGCGGGTAAGATTTATGCGGACCCCGAGGTCATCCGCCCGTGGTCGCTCGCCCAGGCCGGCAAAAACATCTCGACGATCATTTACGCCCAATCTCGCGGCGACCTCCAGAGGCTGTACACGTTATGCCTGCTGACGGGGATGGACTACTTCGTCTCGGCGATCCCGGCGGAGTATCCCGCGCCGACTTCGAGTTCGGAGTTCGATCCGGTCACCATGACGGGGATGTTCGAGGAGGGGAAGCGCGTCGTCAAATCGGATGAGCCCTGGCGGACCCTGCCTCCGGGTGCGGGGCGTGGGGAAACCGTGCTGGAACGCATGGGGACATCGTTGAGCTATCAGCCGCGAGGCCCCGCCCTGGCGATCCACGGGCCGAAGGGCGTGAAAATCCCGCCGTTCACCGCCCCGGTTTCCGATCGGGGGGCGTTACCCGCAGGACCTTTGGATCTGCCTTTGAAGTAGACGAGTCGGCGACCGATCCGCGTTCCGGACATCTCCGTAGCACTTTATGTTCGGCACGTTATTTCCGGGTGGTGTCGTACCACCTGGACCAGTTCTTTCGGACCTCCGACAATCGGCCCGCTTTTTGCATTTCGGTCCCATCCTCCAGGTCGTCGTGGAACGAGTACGAGCGGTACGGTTGCGGAATCGACTGCCGGGAATTTCGCCTCCGGCGGCAGTCGCGGATCCGATGGAGACGATCGCTCCCGTTGTCCACCTTCCCCAACGCGGTTACGTTTCCCCCCTCCATGCGCATTCCGACGTTTTCGGCTGGCCATTTCGTTGACCGAACTGTATTACTTAGTTAAACGTAATAGACATCGGTGATACGATGCAGCGGATTCTACGATCCGCCGCTGGTCGAGGCAGGGAGGCATTCTCCGGCATCGACCGATCGTTTCAATCCCAGCGGAGCCATTGCACATGAGTCGTCAACTTCCGGTTACGGTCCTCTCGGGCTTTCTGGGCGCGGGCAAAACCACCCTGCTCAACCACGTCCTCAATAACCGCGACGGCCTCAAGGTCGCGGTGATCGTCAACGACATGAGCGAGGTCAACATCGATGCCCAACTCGTCCGCGAGGGTGGGGCGGAACTCAGCCGCACCGAGGAAAAACTCGTCGAGATGTCCAACGGCTGCATCTGCTGCACCCTGCGCGAAGACCTCCTGAAGGAAGTCGCCGAACTCGCCAAAAGCGGCCGATTCGACTATCTCCTCATCGAATCGACCGGGATCTCCGAACCTCTGCCCGTCGCGGAAACCTTTTCGTTCGAGGATGAGACCGGTAAATCTCTCGGCGAAGTGGCAAAACTCGACACGATGGTCACCGTGGTCGATGGGCTGAACTTTCTCGCCGATTACCAGTCGTCGGAAGACCTGCGCCAGCGAAACCTCGGCATGAGCGATGAGGACGAACGCTATATCGTGCAGTTGCTCGTCGATCAGGTCGAGTTCGCCGATGTCATCGTCGTCAACAAGGTCGAACTGCTCTCGGACACCGACCGCGAGACGCTCTTCGGGGTGTTGCGAAGCCTCAACTCGACTGCGAAACTGATCCCGGCTTCGTACAGCAAAGTGCCATTGGCCGAGATCATCAACACCGGGCGGTTCGATCGGGAAAAAGCCGCCGAGGCCCCCGGATGGCTGGCGACGTTGCGAGGCGGGGAGACTTCCGAAAGCGACGAATATGGCATCCGCAGTTTCGTCTACCGCGCCCGGCGGCCGTTTCACCCCGCGCGGCTGTGGGCGTTTCTCGGCGACCCGCAATGGACGCGCGATCTACTGCGGTCGAAGGGCTACGTCTGGATCGCCACCCGCCACGACTGGGTCGGGCAGTGGGCGCAGGCGGGCCGACTGTGCGAGATTAACCCCGTCGCTTTGTGGTGGGACACCATGGACGAGTCCGAATGGCCCGAAGATGCCGAGTCCCAGGAGTCGATCCGCGAGAGCTTCGAAGCGCCCTTCGGCGACCGCCGACAGGTGCTGGTGATGATCGGCCGACACCTCGACTGCGAAAAATATACCCGCCTTCTCGACGACTGCCTGGTGACCGAAGCCGAGATGGCGACCGGGCCCGAAGGCTGGTCGAGTCTGGAAGACCCGCTCCCGGAATGGCCTTCCGCCGAAGACGCGCTGGTCTCGGACGAGGAGGAAGACGGCGAAACCGGCGAATGCGCGATCGCGCCGATGGGAACCGGGGAGGGCCGATGAAGATCCTGCGAACGCCCGCGTCGGTAGCGTCGGTGACCGCGTGGGACCATCGCGCGGTAGGAAAACTGAGCCTGCACGGGTGCGACATTCTGATCGTCGAGCGGGAGCTGATCGACCTCGGAATCGGCATTCCCGCGAGCTGTCCGGTCGGAGACTTTCGCGCGGTGGTCACCCGCGCGGACCTCGGTTCGATCGTCGCGTCGAGCGTGCGGGCGATGGGACTGAACTGCGCCGAACTCGAAACCGATATCGTGCGGCTCGGCGAGAGTTTTTTGAGCCAGTTCCGGTTGCCCGAAGCGGACCTGCGGGTGGAGGTCGTCGATACCGCGACCTGCCCGAAGTTCCATTGCGACAACATTCACATCCGTCTGGTGGCGACTTATTCGGGACCGATGACTCAATACCGACGCACGGACCGGCCCGACGAAGTTTTGTCGCCTCCGGTGGGGTCGCTGGTGTTTTTGAAGGGGTATCGACACGTCGCGCACGACGACCGCATCCTCCATCGTTCGCCTCCGTTGGTCGCGGGCGAAAAGCGATTGGTCGTGGTACTGGATTACTGACACGAATCGGAGTTTCGACATGCGTGCGTTTCGATCGATCGGTGCATTGATGCTCGCGTTCGGGTTGACGGGGTGCGGCGGCCCGCGCGTCGCTTCGGTCGACGGGACCGTCCGTCTGGAAGGCCGTCCGCTGGCCGATGTGGAAGTCCAGTTTATCCCCGATCCGGCTCGGGGAACCGTCGGTCCGCCCTGTTCGGCGTACACCGACGCGGACGGGCGGTATCGCATTGCAGCCGCGGGGCGCGAGGGGGCGGTCGTCGGCAGCCACCGCGTATGCATCAATGACGCGACCATCATGATGCCCTGAGGCGGTGCTCCGTTCGATCCGGACTCGGGCTCGCCCCGCCCGTCCGGTTGCTATCCCCGATCCCAACTGAAATTGCTTCCGAAGCCCCGGAACAGTCTCGTCTGGCGGTTCTCAGAGGCTGTTTCCGGCGGCATCGCTGCCGATAAAGGCAGCGGCCCCTGTTGGCGGGCGCGCGTTCGACTCGCACTCCTCGCCTTCAGATGCAGTCGCTCCGGTGCAAAATCCCGGAGCCGCTTCTCATAATCGAGTTCGGGTGCTATCATAACCGAAGCCCGCCGCACGTTTTCGGAGTCGTACCGATGCACATTCCCGGCC
>Ga0105047_10008903_pt1 | contig 16640 bp, 14 predicted proteins | sample MAT04_FD_78384 | JGI IMG/M metagenome (GOLD analysis project Ga0105047, IMG submission 78384) | Freshwater microbial communities from Lake Fryxell liftoff mats and glacier meltwater in Antarctica - MAT-04 (megahit assembly) | ecosystem: Environmental > Aquatic > Freshwater > Ice > Liftoff...
ACCTTTACCAACAAGGCCGCGCGCGAGATGCTCACCCGCATCTCGGCGATGCTGCCGATCAACACCCGCGGCATGTGGGTCGGCACCTTCCACGGTCTGGCCAACCGGCTGCTGCGTGCGCACTACCGCGATGCCGGCCTGCCGCAGACCTTCCAGATCATGGATACCGCCGATCAGGTGGCGCTGGTCAAGCGCATGCTCAAGGCCAACGGCGTCAATGAAGAACAGTTCAAGCCGCGCGATACCGCCTGGTTCATCAGTGCGCAGAAAGATGCCGGTCTGCGCCCCTCGGCGGTGGAAGCGTTCGATGATCACAGCCGCCAGCTGGTGGATATCTACCGGATGTATGACGCGCAGTGCCAGCGCGAAGGCGTCACCGATTTTGCAGAGCTGATCCTGCGCAGCTACGAGCTGCTGGCGAAGAACGAGCCGATACGCGAGCATTACCGCGCCCGCTTCGCACATATCCTGGTCGACGAGTTCCAGGACACCAACCGCCTGCAATTCGACTGGCTGAAGCTGATCGCCGGGCCGTCCAATGCAGTGATGGCGGTCGGCGATGACGACCAGTCCGTATACAGCTTCCGCGGCGCCAAGGTCGCCAACATGCGCGACTTCGAGCGCGAGTTCAACGCGCACACGATCATCAAGCTGGAGCAGAACTACCGCTCGCAGGGCAACATTCTCGAAGCCGCCAACGTGCTGATCGGCCACAACCGGCAGCGGCTGGGCAAGAACCTGTGGACCTCGGAAGCACAGGGCGAGCCGATCCGCCTGTTCGAGGCCCAGTCCGACTTCGAGGAAGCGCAATTCGTGGTCGAAGAAGTGCGCGAGCTGCGCGCAACCGGCGTGCCGCTGACGGAAGTCGCGCTGCTCTATCGCTCGAACGCGCAGTCGCGGGTGCTGGAACATGCCCTGTTCTCGGCCGGCCTGCCCTACCGGGTCTATGGCGGGCTACGTTTCTTCGAGCGCCAGGAGGTCAAGCATGCGCTCGCCTACCTGCGCATGGTGGCCAACCCCGAGGATGATGCGGCACTGCTGCGGGTGATCAACTTTCCCACCCGCGGCATCGGCGCGCGCTCGATCGAGCAGTTGCAGGACAGCGCGCGAGCGAGCGGCGCGAGCCTCTGGCAGGCCGCCTGTTCGCGCGGCGGCTCGAAGGCGAGTGCTCCAGATACACCGAAGAAGGGTATCGAGGGTTTCGTGCTGCTGATCGAGCGGCTGCGCGCCGAATGCACCGGGGTAGCCTTGCACGAGATGATCGAAGCGGTGATCGAGCGCTCCGGCCTGCGCGCCCACTACGAGGCGGAACGCGAGGGTGCGGATCGGCTGGCCAATCTGGACGAACTGGTCAGCGCTGCCGCCCAGTTCGCAGACGACCCGATGCGCGCGCTCGAGCTGGAAGCCGACCCCGCTTTCCGCGCCGCGGAAAGCGGGCGTGAACAAGCGCGGCCACAGGGGCGGGAACAGGAGCAGGGGCAGGCGCAGGGGCAAGACCCAGCGCCGGCGAGCGCTACGCAGCCGCTCGCGCCGCCGGTCGATGGTGCGCCGGGCACCGCCGCAGACGCAGCCGAGACGCCTGCGGACCAGATGCTGATCCAGTTCCTGGCGCACGCATCGCTGGAAGCGGGCGACAACCAGGCGAACGCCGGCGACGATGCGCTGCAACTGATGACTGTGCATTCGGCAAAGGGGCTGGAGTTCCATACCGTGTTCGCCAGCGGCCTGGAGGAAGGCCTGTTCCCGCACGAAAACAGTCTGGACGATGCCGGCGGCGTAGAGGAAGAACGCCGTCTGATGTATGTCGCGGTGACCCGTGCCCGGCGCCGGCTCTACCTGACCTTTGCCCAGAGCCGAATGCTGCACGGCCAGACCCGGTACAACGTCGCCTCCAGGTTTCTGCGCGAGATTCCGGTCAAGCTGCTCAAGCGACTGTCGCCTACCTACGATCGGGGCGGTGGCTCGACCACGTTTGCACAGCCCGCAGGCGCGTCATGGCGCGCCGGGGCGCAGGCACCGGCTTCGGTGCGGCCCGCGCCGAAACAGGAAATGGCGGGCATGCCCTGGCGGATCGGACAGAGTGTGCGCCATGCGAAGTTCGGCACTGGCGTGATCATCGACGCCGAGGGACGCGGCACCGAAGCACGCGTCCAGGTCAACTTCGGTCGCGAGGGCGTCAAGTGGCTGGCCTTGGCCTACGCAAAGCTGGACGCTGCCTGAGCTTCAGCATCCCGGATTCAGGGGTCAGGGGGCAGGGTCAGGAGGCAGGGTCAGGGCAGCATGACCCGATCGGGCGAGGCTTCGTCCGGCTCGACACCCTGCGCGAACACATCGATGTACGAGGTGTAGATCGCAATGAAGCCGATCGGGGCCAGCACTGCCAACGCTGCGCCCATCCCGGCCAGCGCGAGCACCGGTCCTGCGAACGGGACAAGCGACACCACGGTCACGGTCAGGGATACCGCGATCATGATCGACAGCAGCGCAACGACATAGACCAGGAAGGCAACCCAGTTCGTCAGGCAGGCCCGCAGGCTCGCCCTGAGCGAAACCAGCAGCTTCTGCTGGTGGAAGAACACCAGCAGCGGCGCATACCAGGTGGCCATCAACAAGGGCAGCAGCATCGCCACGCCGACGACCAAAGCCATGCGGACGCCACCAGTCAGCACCAGCGCCGCCTGCCCTGGTGGCCGCCCGCCAGCGGCCAGCAGTTGCTGGAGTTCGCGGCCACCGATCGCAAGCATCACGCCCAGGATCACCAGCTGGCCGACCAGGTAGACCCCGCCAATGGCGACCAGATCGCTGGTCGAAGCGCGGAAACCGGCGAACAGATGCGGCACCTCGAGTACTTCGCCCCGGTCGACCACCCGTGCCGCCTGGGCCAGACCGGCGCTGAAGATCGGGAACATCAGGCTGAACGCGAGTGGCCCGACAAGGGGGATCAGGCTGGTCACGATCATCAATGCCAGCAGAATCAGCACCAGCAGCATCCATGTGCGCGGCGTGCGGCTGAACAGCGCGTAGGCGTTGACCAGCCATTGCGCGCCGCGCAACGCGCCAACCGGCCGGGAAAGGGGCATGCTCATGTCGATTCCAGACCTCCAGATGTCAGCAGCCAGGCAGCGCGATGCGCCCGGGATTGGCAACATGCCAGCACAGCAGGTTGCGAAAATGTGCCGGATCGTGGGCGTGCACAATGTCGCCCGGACGCGGCAGATGGAAATCGAACAGCCGCGACACCCAGAAGCGCAGTGCACCGGCGCGCAGCATCACTGGCCAGGCCGCGCGTTCGGTGTCAGTGAACGCGCGCGCATGCGCATAGCCTTCCAGTAGCGCGCAGGCATTGTGCGCGTCCAGCCCGGCCAAGGAATCGGCGAAATCGACCCGGCACCAGTCATTGACCGCGACCGCCACATCAAACAACAGCACATCGGTGCAGGCGAAGTAGAAGTCGATGACCCCACTGACCTCGGCTCTCGCGGCTTCTGAAGTCGCGCCCGCGCTCTGTGAAGTCGCGCCCGCGCTCTGTCTATTCGCGCCCGCGGTCGGCACGGTCGCGCCCCCGGTCTGTGATGTCGCGCCCGCACTCTGTGCGGTCGCGCCGACGCTCTGGAACAGCACGTTGTCCCGGAACAGATCGGCATGGATCGGGCCGCGTGGAAGGCGATCCAGGCGATGGCTGGCCTGAAACCGTATCTCCCCGGCAAGCAGGTCATGTTCCGCCGCCGGCAGCACGCCGGACAGGCGAGGCGCCGTGGCGCCCCACCACCTGGGCCCGCGCGGATTGACCATCGACATCGGATAGTCCGCGCCGGCACGATGCATGCCGCCGAGTACGCGCCCGACTGCGCTGCACTGCCGCGTATCGGGCACGGTCACTGACCGGCCAGGCAAGCGGGCGACGATCGCCGCCGGTTTGCCGTTGAGTTCGCCCAGCCACTGCCCGTCGCAATCCACCATCGGACGCGGTGTCGGCACCCCTCGATCGGCAAGATGGGCCATCAGTCCGAGATAGAACGGCAGTTCCGCCGCCGACAGCTTTTCGAACAGCGTGAGAACGAACTGCCCGCCATTCTGGCTGCCGTCGGTCGTCAAGAAGTAGTTCGTGTTTTCTATGCCGCTGGCGATGCCGGCAAGCTCGACCAGTCGGCCGAGCCGATAGCGGGCCAGCCAGGCTTCGGCCTGGCTGGGCGTGACGGTCGTAAAGACGGCCATCGCGGGGCCGTGTCGCCGCTCGCGCCTGCGCCCCCTACCAGCTTCGGATCACCCACATCGGGACGCGCACCCCGGTGTCGATGGTCGCCATCCGCGCGAAGTTGCCGTCGCCGAAGTGATCCACCAGGTAGTACGGCACCCCGCCCGCCGGAGTCACCCGGATCATGTAGAGCTGACCGCCGATGCGGAACTCCTCGACCCTCTCGCGCTCGCGCTGGATGATGCGCACCTCGGGCTCCTGACCGGGGGTCAGGGGCAGGGTCGGCGGCGGCGGCGGCGGCAGGTCCGGCAGGGTCTCCAGGTTCGGCGGCCGGGTCTGCGCATGGACCGGAGACCCCGTCACGGTGAGGCAGGCGGTCAGCGCAAGCGCGCTGAAAACCATACGAGCGAGCGGAAAACGGAACACGGGGAAGGCGGCAAACTGTCGCATGACTGGGCTCAGGTGGATCAAGATACCCGCATTCTAGGCAACCTGAGGCCGACCCGCCATCGATTCTGGGTGTGCATTCACGGCGCTGCAGCACAGTCGCCCGGGCGAAATCCTCTGCAAACCCCTTTTCTTCCTGCGTAGCATCGTTACACTCTCGCTGAGGCCTTCTGCGCAGCCTGGCGCTGAGGGAAGGTTTCAACCCAATCCTACGGAGATACCCTGAATGGCTGCCAAGAAGCCCGCCAAGAAAGCCGCTAAGAAGGTCGCAAAGAAAGTCGCAAAGAAAGTCGCAAAGAAGGCTGTACCGAAGAAGGTCGCCAAGAAGAAGGTCGCGCGCAAGCCGAACGCGGCATTCATGGTTGCCCTCAAGCCCAGCCCGCTGCTCGCCGCAGTGGTCGGGGACAAGCCTCTGTCGCGTCCGGAAGTCACCAAGAAAATCTGGGTCTACATCAAGAAGAACGGCCTGCAGGACAGCGTCAACCGCCGCAACATCAATGCCGACGCCAAGCTCCTCCCGATCTTCGGTGGCAAGAAACAGGTCACGATGTTCGACCTGACCAAGCTGGTGTCCAAGCAGCTGATCTCGATCTAGCCGCAGCCGCATTGAGGGCGCGGATCACGGTCAGGCCGCTCAGGGCTGACACGGGTCGCGTCCGGCGCGGGGCAGCCGTTCCATCGCAACTGATCGAACGGCTGCACCCCGCGGGTTTTGTCATAGGTTGAGCTGGATCTCGCGCTCTTTGGCAGACGGCGCGAAACCCCGGGACTCGTAGTGGTCGAAGATCGCAGTCGCTACGGCTGCCGGCTCGTCGATGATCTGGATCAGATTCATGTCCGCCGCCGAGATCATGCCCTCGGCCACCAGCCGCTCGCGGAACCATTCGATCAATCCCTGCCAGAAGGCACTGTGCACCAGAATGATCGGGATCGGGCGCGACTTGCCGGTCTGCACCAGGGTCAGCGCTTCGAACAATTCGTCCAATGTGCCGAAGCCGCCGGGCAGCACGACATAGGCCACCGCGAACTTCACGAACGCGACCTTGCGTGCGAAGAAGTGGCGGAACGTCTGGCTCACGTCCTGATACGGATTCGCGCTCTGCTCATGCGGCAGCTCGATATTCAGACCGACGCTCGGGCTGCGCCCGAAGTAAGCGCCCTTGTTCGCCGCCTCCATGATGCCCGGCCCGCCGCCGGAGATGACGGCGAAGCCGGCATCGGACAGGGTGCGTGCGATCTGCTCGGCCAGAAGATAGTAGGCATGATCATGCGGTGTGCGCGCGCTGCCGAAAACGCTGACTGCCGGAGCGATGTTGGTCAGACGTTCGGTCGACTCGATGAACTCTGACATAATCTCCAGCACCCGCCACGCTTCGCGGTTGGACTCGACCCGCCGCGCGAGTTCAGGCTCCACCGACGGGGTGACCAGTACCGGTATCTTTTCACGCATCTGACTCTCCGATCCGCTTCTGCGATCCGCTTCTGCGATCCGTTAACTTCTTCGATCCGTTGCCCGGCACTGAAGGGTTCTGTGCGACCTGCACCGCGGCACCGACAATGAAAACTCTGCTGCTGGTCGACGCCTCATCGTATCTTTATCGCGCCTTCCACGGCCTGCCCGATCTGCGCAATCAGGGTGGAGAGCCGACCGGCGCGATCTACGGCGTGATCAACATGCTGCGCCGTCTCGCCCGTGAAGTGCCGGCGGATTATAGGGCGTGCGTGTTCGACGCCAAGGGCAAGACCTTCCGCGACGACTGGTATCCCGAGTACAAGGCCACCCGCGCGCCGATGCCGGACGATCTGGTGCTGCAGATCGAGCCGATCCACGCCGCGATCAGGGCGATGGGCTGGCCGATCGTGATGATCGATGGGGTCGAGGCGGACGATGTGATCGCCACACTGGCGGAACAGGCGCGCGTCCAGTCGATGCGCACCGTGGTGTCCACCGGCGACAAGGACCTTGCGCAACTGGTCGACGACACGACCACGCTGGTCAACACCATGAGCAACGAGACGCTCGATCCAGCCGCAGTCAGCGCGAAGTTCGGGGTGCCGCCAGAGCGTATCGTCGACTACCTCACCCTGGTCGGCGACACCGTCGACAACGTGCCCGGCGTGCAGAAGGTGGGGCCCAAGACCGCGGTCAAGTGGCTCACCCAGTACGGCTCACTGGATGGCGTGATCGAACATGCCGCGCAGATCGGCGGGGTGGTGGGCGACAACCTGCGCAGCGCGCTCGACTGGCTGCCGATGGGACGCAAGCTGGTCACCGTCAAGCGCGATGTCGAGCTGCCGGTCGGACCGGTCGATCTTGCGCCACAGGCGCCGGACGATGAAACGCTGGTGCAGCTGTTCGAGCGGTTCGAGTTCAAGAGCTGGCTGGCCGAAGTGCGCGCTGCCCGCCATCCGGAATCCAGTGCGAACGGCGCAGGACGCGTTTTCGCCACCGGCACATCCACTGAAGCCGCGTCTCCCATGCCGCCGGTAGCGGCACCGCTGAAGCGGACCTACGAATGCGTGCTCACCGAAGCCCAGCTCGATACCTGGCTGGCCAGGATAGGCACCGCCGCGCTGACCTCGCTCGACACCGAGACCACCAGCCTGGACCCGATGACCGCCGAACTGGTCGGCATCTCGCTGTGCGTGGACCCGGGAGAGGCGTGCTACATCCCGGTTGCCCACCGCTATCCCGGCGCGCCAGACCAGCTGTCGCGCGACCGGGTGCTGGAGCGCCTGCGCGCCTGGCTGGAGAGCGATGCGCATGCCAAGGTCGGCCAGAACCTGAAGTATGACGCCCATGTTTTCGCCAACCAGGGCGTGCGGCTGGCAGGCGTCGCACACGATACGCTGCTCGAATCCTATGTGCTGGAGAGCCACCGCCGCCATGACATGGACGACCTTGCCCTGCGCCATCTGGGCGAGACCACGATCACCTACGCCGAGGTGGCGGGCAAGGGCGCGAGCCAGATCGGCTTTGACGAGGTGGCGCTGGATCGGGCGACCGAGTACGCCGCCGAGGACGCTGATATCACCTTGCGTCTGCACCAGACACTGTATCCCCAGGTCGCAGCGATCGAGCCGGTCGACCGGCTGTATCGCGAGATCGAGATCCCGGTGGCCCGCGTACTGTTCTCGATGGAGCGCACCGGCGTGCTGCTGGATGCAGCACTGCTCAACCGCCAGGGCAACGAACTGGGCGTGAAGCTGATCGAGATCGAGCGCCGGGCGCACGAGGTCGCCGGGCAGCCATTCAACCTGGGTTCACCGAAGCAAATCCAGGAGCTGCTGTTCGGCAAGCTCGGGCTGCCGGTGATCAAGAAGACGCCCAGCGGTGTGCCGTCGACCGACGAGGATGTGCTGACCGAACTCGCACTCGACTATCCGCTGCCCAAGCTGCTGCTGGAACACCGGTCGCTGTCGAAACTCAAGTCGACCTATACCGACAAGCTGCCGAAGATGGTCAATGCGCAGACCGGGCGGGTGCACACCAACTATGCGCAGACGGTCGCGGTGACCGGGCGGCTGTCCTCGAATGACCCGAACCTGCAGAATATTCCGGTGCGCACCGCGGAGGGCCGACGCATCCGCGAGGCATTCATTGCGCCCCCCGGATCGGTGATCGTGTCGGCCGACTACTCGCAGATCGAGCTGCGCATCATGGCCCACCTGTCTGGCGATCGTGGCCTGCTCGACGCGTTCGCCGCCGGCGAGGACATCCACCGCGCGACCGCTGGCGAGATCTTCGGCACGGCGCCGGCCGATGTCACCAGCGAGCAGCGCCGCTATGCCAAAGTGATCAACTTCGGTCTGATCTATGGCATGTCCGCGTTCGGGCTCGCGGCGCAGCTTGGCATCGAGCGCGCGGCTGCAGCGCAGTACATCGATCGATACTTCGCCCGCTATCCCGGCGTCGCTGACTACATGAAGCGCACCCGAGCGACAGCCCATGACGCAGGCTATGTCGAGACCGTGTTCGGCCGGCGTCTGTATCTGCCCGATATCCGCAGCGCCAACCAGCAGCGACGCCAGGGCGCCGAGCGCGCTGCGATCAACGCGCCGATGCAGGGTACGGCGGCCGATCTGATCAAGCTGGCGATGATCGCGGTAGACCGGCACCTGCGAGAAGCGAAGATGGCCAGCCGGATCATCATGCAGGTACATGACGAACTGGTACTGGAAGTGACCGATGCAGAACGCGCAGAGGTGGCTGAATCGCTGCCCCGCCTGATGAACGGCGTGGCGCAACTGGCCGTACCGCTGCTGGTCGAGGTTGGCACCGGACCGAACTGGGAACAGGCGCACTGAGGCGCGGAGAGTGGGGACAGACCCTTAGGGTCTGTCCCCGGGGTCTGCTCCCTGGGCTCTGCTGAGCCGCGGATCGGGCGAATTGGGGACAGACCCTGAGGGTCTGTCCCCGCGGGAAGCTGGCCCAGCTCAGCGAATAAGCGTCTGTCCCGGCTTGACGCGGCTGAACACCACCGGGCGCGTTCCATAGTCGAACCGGCCCCCATCGATGCGCACGGTGGTGAACCGAGAGTTCTCGAGGTCGCGCACATCCGGATGGTCGTTCCGGTAATGCGCGCCGCGTGAGTCTTCGCGCTGCTCGGCCGAGCCCCGGATCGCCTGACTGACCAGCACCAGGTTCTTCAGGTTCAGCCAGTCGTGCCAGGTGAGGTTGAACGCGCGCTGGCCATCGGCCACCCCGGTCGAATCCAGTTGGCTGTCGAGTTCCTCCAGCGCGCTGCTGGCGCGCGACAGGCTCGCTGCATCTCGAAAGATGCCCACATCGTCCCACATCAGGTCATGCAGCCGGTTGCGGATCGCCGACAGCCCCGGCCCCTTTCCAGTTGCCGAGAACGGCAGCGTGACCCGAGTTGCACCCTCGGCAATCGCCGCTTCGTCGGGCTCGTAGAAGACGCCGTTGTTCGCCACCCACTCGCCCATCGTGTCGCCAGCGATGCCGCCGTAAACTGTCGAGTTGGCCACCCCGTTGCCCCCGAGCCGGTTCGCGCCGTGCACGCCACCGGTGTCCTCGCCAGCGGCAAACAGCCCGGAGAGGTCGGTCGAACAGTCGGTGCGAAACACCACACCGCCCATCATGTAGTGCGCCGTCGGCACTACCTCGACCAGCCCGGAGACCAGATCGAAGCCACAGTCGGCGCAGCGCTCGACCATGCCGGGGAACTCCTTCTTCACCATCGCCGGATCGAGATGGCGCATGGTGATGTAGACACCGCCGTTGGGCCCGACATTGCCCTTCAACATCTGGTCGTACATGCCCCGGCTGACGATATCGCGGGTCGCCCGTTCATTGCGCGCGTCGTACTCGTGCATGAAGCGGTTACCCTCACCGTTGAGTAGATAGCCGCCGACCCCGCGCAGGCCCTCCTCGATGATGGTGCCGGTGATGCGCGTGCCCGCACCTGCCACCAGCCCGGTCGGATGGAACTGCACCATCTCCATGTCGCGCAGGGGCAGACCGGCACGCAATGCCATCGCCATGCCGTCGCAACTCTTGTCGCCGGAAGGCGTGTGATACTTGTACATCGTCGGCCCGCCGCCGGTGGCGAGCAACACTGCCTGTGCCTGCACGAACACCAGCTCGCCAGTGCGGATGTCGATCATCAGCACGCCCGCGATCGCGTCCCCCTTGCGGTTCTTCACGATCTCGATCGCGCGATGCTCTTCCAGCCGCTTGATGCCGCGCGCCCAGGTCTGCTCGGCGAGACGATTGATGATCTCGATCCCGGTCAGGTCGCCCTTGTGCACGGTGCGATCGAAGGTCTGGCCGGCGAACGCCTTCTGGTGCACGGTACCGTCCGGATTGCGATCGAAGAAGCAGCCCAGTTCGTTCTCGAGTTCATGGATGCGCTCGATCGCGACCTCGACCAGCTGCCAGGCCAGGTCCTGGTCGGGCAGCCACTTGCCGCCCTCGATCGTGTCCATGAAGTGGCGCTCGACCGAGTCTTCCTTGGCCAGCGCCACGTTGTAGCCGCCCTGCACCATGCGTGTGCAGCCGCTCTTGCCGAGCAGTCCCTTCACCGCGACGGTGATCTCGGCTTTCGGGTTTTTCTGGTGGGCATGAAGTGCGGCGAACAGGCCGGCGCCGCCAGAGCCGAGAATCAGGATGTCAGTCTTGATACGTCGCATCGCATGCGTCCTGTGTCGTTCGTTCAGTCGGATTGCTGAGCCGTGGTGCTGACCCGAGGTGCTGGCCCTAGGTATTGACCCGCGCCGTTCACCTGCACGAGTCACCCACGAGTCAGTTCTTCACCCCGTCAGGTCTTCACCCCGAGCGACGCAAGAACCGCCGCCCGCCGGTCACGCGCCTGGGCGTTCACCTCGGTGTAGAGACTCGCGCCGTGGCTGTCCATGCTGACCAGCAACGGCCCGAACCCTCTGATTCGAAACTTCCACAGCGACTCGGGATTCAGATCATGCAGGTCGACATCCTCGATCTGCTCGATCCACGTCGTCTCCAGGGCCGCCGCCCCGCCGATCACCGCAAGATATACTCCACCCAGATCGCGAAAGGCATCGAGCGAGCCTTGTCGCAGGCCACCCTTGCCGATGATGATCCGCACCCCGTTCTGCGTCATCAGCGGGCGGGTAAAGCGTTCCATCCGGTCCGACGTCGTGGTGCCGACGCATACCGGCTCATAGCCGACTGGCGCCGCAGCGGTCTCGCCGACCCAGCGCACGTTTGGCGCGGTATGCACCACCGCATGACCGGTGAGATCGAACTTCGTCGTGCGGCCGCGGTCGAACATGTGGATCTGGGTTGCATCGCGGATGCCGTAGAGCGTGTCGTGCAGGGTCACGGTGTCGTTGACCCGCAGTTGCCGCACCTGCGACTCGGTCACCGGCATGTGAAAGTCGTAGTGCGCCATCAAGCTCCTCCGCCAAGCATGCCCTGCTTCAGGTGGTCCCGGATCGGGCGCGCGCCCAGCCAGATGCGCAGCAGCGCGCGATAGAAGTCGGCGCCCGGAATCGGCTCGCCGCGCACCTTGCCATCGACCACCACCCGCGTTCCCTGCCCGGGCACCCAGTCGAGCGCAATACGGCTGCCGCGCCCGGCCTTGCCGATCTCCAGCATGATCCGGTCTACCGAGGCCATCCGGGGTCGCAGCTTCTCGACCTCGTCAGCCGGGTGGTTGTCTTCGATGCCTTCAGTGAGCGCCGCCGAGAGCTGTGCCGCGGTGATATCGCGCAACAGATGCATGACGATCCGCCTCGGGCCGTCTGCGCTGATCGCCGCTTCGGCCGACTTCTGCCGCTGCGCGAGATAGAGCGCAATCGCATAGACCTGAAAACCGAACAGCCGATGCAGCGCGACGCCATTAAGCACCATTTCGCCCGGTGCATCGCCACCTTTGAGCATCGGCTCGAAACGCACGCCCGCAATCTCGGCCGCTGCCAGCGGACGCACCGCCCCAGCGAGCAGCGCAGGCGCCATGACCAGCGGCACGACAAAGAGGCGGGCGAAGCGGCGCCTGGACATCGCTAGAAGCCGTAGGCCAGACCCTGCGGCGACCAGGTCGCCCGTGCGCGCCGCGCCGAATGACACTGCATGTTGACCGCCACTGGATTCATCGTGATGTGTGTCGCTGCCAGTTCAATATGTACGGCGAACGAAGTGGCGTCACCGCCCAGCCCCTGCGGCCCGACCCCGAGCTGGTTGACCGCGGTGGAGAGCTGTTGCTCGAGCAGCGCCGCATCGGCATCGCTGCAGTGGCTGCCCAGCGGCCGGGTCGCCGCCACCTTGGCCAGATGCACACACAAGTCACCGGTGCCACCGATTCCCACGCCGACGATGGTCGGCGGACAGGTCTTGCCCCCGGCATCGAGGACGCAATCGATGACGAACGTCTTGATGGCGTCGATGCCGTCGGCGGGAATCGCCATGCGCAGGAAGGTGTTGTTCTCCGAGCCACTGCCTTTTGGAATCATCTCGATCGACAGGTGATCGGCGGCGTCGACGAAGTCGATGTTGATCGCCGGCATGCGCGGTCCGCAGGAAGTCTGTTCGTTCTTCCGGGTGAGCGGATGAACCACGGAGGAGCGCAATGGGTACTCGGTGGTCGCCCGCTCGCAACCCTTGCGGATCGCCTGCTTCAGGGCGAAGCCGTCGAGTTCCAGGTTGCTGCCGATTTCCACGTTGTAGATCGGCAGTCCGGTGTCCTGGCACAGAAGGTTATCGGTCGACTCGGCAACGCTGATATTGCGGATCATCGTCGCCAGAACCGATTTTCCGGTGGCATCGGTCTCGCGCCCGGCCAGCCCCTGGAAACCCGCCTTGATGTCCGGGGGCAGAATCTTCAGCGCGCGAATGTAGAGTTCCTTCGCCGCGTCTTCCACCTGCTTGAGATCGATCTGCATGTCTGTCCCCGGACCCTGGCCCTGAACGCTGTTTCCGTACGCTGCGCCTGACCGCTGGACGCGGCCTCGCCGCTACTGGACGCTGATCTTGCGCTCGCGGATGATCCGGCCCCAGCGGACGATCTCTTCCCGGATGAACTTGTTGAATTCGTCCGGACGGTTGCCGACTGCTTCCATGCCCAGACCGGCCGCCCGCTCACGGAAGGTCGCCCCGGCGGTGACCTTGGCGATATCGTCCGCTATCCTGTTGATCAGGTCGCGCGGGGTGCCGGTGACCACCGCGACACCGAACCAGCCCAGATTCTCGAAGCCGGGAACACCCGCCTCGCTCACGGTCGGCACATCAGGCAGCGACGTCGAGCGTTTGCCCGATGTCACCGCCAGCGCCTTGAGTTTCTTGTCGCGGATGAAGTTCACCGAGGCGCTCATGTTCGGGGCCGCCCAGTCGATCTGGCCGCCGATCAGGTCGGTAATGGCAACCACTTCGCCCTTGTAGGGCACATGCACCGAATCCATCTTGGCGAAGAACTCGAAACTCTCGGCCGCCAGATGCACCTGGCTGCCGACCCCGGCCGAGCCGTAGGTCAGCTTGCCGGGTTGGGCGCGCACCGCGTTCACCAGGTCCATCAGGGTGTTGAACTTCGATGCGGCGCTGACCACGATCACCTGCGGGCCGCTGACCACCAGCGACACGCCGGTGAGGTCCTTGCCCGGATCGTGGCTCATCTTCTTGTACATATGCTGGTTGGCGGTGAGGACGCTGCCGGAGGCGAACAGCAGGGTGTAGCCATCCGGGTTGGACCTGGCCACGATCTCGCTGCCGATCGAGCCCCCGGCGCCGGCGCGGTTCTCCACAAGCACGCTCTGTCCCCAACGCTCGGACAGCCCCTGCGCCAGCAAACGGCCAGCCACATCGGTGCCCCCGCCAGCGACGAACGGCACGATCATGCGCACCGGCTTGACTGGGAAAGACTGGGCCACCGCCTGGGAGGCAGCAACCATCACACCGAACATCAGGATCAGTGCGCTCGCCACCGCACCGAACGTTGCAGTCATCTTCAACGACAGCCGTTTCATCGTGTTCTCCTAGAGCCTTGCTGATTTCGGGCCTGCACGCGCTGCCTGTTGGACCCGCAAGAGTTCAACCGAGATTCAACGCGAACAGCAAACCGGCGCCGACGCTTAGCGCCACTGAAACAGCGAACAGCGATTTCTGCCAGTCACGCCAAGGCAGAAACTCGAGCATCAACAGCCGCGCGCCACCCGCCAGATGCGCGGCGAGCGCGATGACCAGGCCGAACTCCGCTACCTTGACTGCAGCATTATCGGTCCAAACAATGAAACCCTGCAGGGTCGCCTCGCCGGTCAGTGCCTGGCCAAGCGCCCAGAAGTGCAGCGGGATGAACGCCGCCAGCAGCAAACCAGACACTCGATGGACGATAAACGCCCAGTATGCGGGATGGTTGCGGTTACGCCAGACCTTGCTGCTCATGGTTGCCCCGAGTGTCCGCCCGCCGTCCTAGGCCGCCCCGGGCGCGTAGACCGCCCAGACCGCGCGCAGGCCGAATACCAGAAAGAACCCGCCGATCGCCAGCACCAGCAGTTCCAGACCGCGTCCGCGCCAGGCAAAGGTTTCGGCCAGGATGTTACGCAGCCCGATCGGCACATGCACCGCAACACTCAGCACGAAAAGGACGTAAAACAGCATCCAGGGCGTATTGCCCCGGGTACGCGAAAGGATCTCGGCGGCCGACAGTCCGTTGCGCACCGCATAGATCATCGTCGCCAGGTGGACCAGCACGAAGAAGCCGAGCAACCCTGCCGACAAACGCTGGGCGAACCAGAGGTACGCCTGTGCCCGGGTGTTCACAGCTCGCCCTTGAGCAGGGCGCGTGTGGTCGCCCGCTTCAGGCCGGCGATCGCCGCGGTCAGCGGCAGGTGCTTGGGGCAGCGCTCGGTGCAGGTCATGTGGGTGTGGCAGGCATGGCAGCCGGCGTCGCCGGCCACCGCAGCCAGCCGCTCGCGATTGGTCTGGTCGCGGGTGTCGTTGATCAGGGTCCATGCCCGGTTCATGGCTGCCGGGCCGAGGTAGTCCGGCTTCCACTCGACCACATCGCAGGACGAATAGCAGACGCCGCAGCCGATGCACTCGATGCCCAGATCCGCCTGCCGGCGTTCGGCCGACTGCGGCGAGACCACCTCGAACGGGTCATGACGGGTGCGGCTACCGGTGAACTGGCCGCGTGCCCGCGCCCACTTGTCGAAGAACTCGCTCATGTCGGTGGCCAGATCGCGGATTACCGGCAGGTTGCGCAGCGGCGAGATTTCGAGCCGGTCGTCCTTGGACACCTTGTCGACATGGGTGCGGCAGGTCCAGCGCGCCTCGCCGTTGACCACCATCGCACAGGAGCCGCAGACACCGACCCGGCAGGCGAAGCGGTAAGTCAGCGTCGGGTCGAGATGGCGCTGGATATGGGTGACCACATCCAGCACCGTCTGGCTGGGCGCGCGGGGTACTTCGAAGGTCTCGAAACGACCGTCGCCCGCGGCGACGCCGCCCGGGCCGCTGCTGCGCCATACCGACACCTGAATACTGCCGAGCGACTGGGGAGTGATCTGGTCCATGGTTCAGCGCACCGTGATTTGCAAGGTCTGGACCGCATTATTGCCCATGCCAGCGGTGTTCCAGTCGGCCGCCATCGGTTGTACATCCCCGGCGGCGGTGCGTGCCCGGCATTGCAGCGTGTGCTCGCCGGGCGTGGCCTGCCAGGTGAAGTTCCAGCCGCGCCAGGCGTAGCGGTGCACACCGGCCGGGGCCAGATCGGCCTCGCACCACTGTCCGTTCACCCCGACCTCGACCCGCTCGACCGAGACACCAGCGCCCGCCCAGGCGCGCCCACGCAACTCGACCGCACCGGCCTCGACCAGCCGCCGGCGGGTGTACCAGTCGGGAATCCCAGGCGGCACCATCAACGAACGCACCCGCATCGTGGTCACCGGCACGCCCGGATCGTCCGTGTTCTTCCGGTAGTGGTATCCGACCGCCTGCTGGAAACCGTCGAACGGCTTGTCCAGCACGTCGATGCGCGACAGCCACTTGACGCTTGCCATGCCGTACCAGCCCGGCACGATCAACCGGCAGGGATGGCCATGCTGGGGCAGCAACGGCTGGCCGTTCATCGCGTACACCAGCAGCACTTCATCGGCGAGCGCATGCGCCAGCTTCAGGCTGCGCCCGTAGGCGTGTTCCACGCCACGGTCGAACCCACGGTCCAGACCGAGGAAGGCAACCTCGCTCGCCCAGTCCGTCGGGCGGGCGCGTTCCAGCAGGTGGCGCAGCGGCGTGCCGGTCCACTCGGCAGTGCTGACCGCCTCGCTGATCCAGGGCATGCTCGGATAGCGCGGGCTCATGCCGGCGCGCCCGTTGCCGGCACACTCGAGCGTCACCCGCAACGTGCGGGTCGGGAATTGCATCAGTTCGGCGAGCGACACCGACTGGGCACTGGAGACGCAGCCCCCGATGGCCAGCCGCCAGCTGGCGGCATCCACCTCGGGCATGTCGAAGTGCGACAGCAGGTAGTGCAGCCCCGGCGGTGTCACCTCATAGCGCAACGCC
>Ga0105047_10008904_pt1 | contig 16638 bp, 18 predicted proteins | sample MAT04_FD_78384 | JGI IMG/M metagenome (GOLD analysis project Ga0105047, IMG submission 78384) | Freshwater microbial communities from Lake Fryxell liftoff mats and glacier meltwater in Antarctica - MAT-04 (megahit assembly) | ecosystem: Environmental > Aquatic > Freshwater > Ice > Liftoff...
ACTTACTACAAACTCCTATCCGGTACGCCGCTTCTTTAGAAGCTAGTGCCCTTGTGGTACGCCGCTTCTTTAGAAGCTAGTGCCCTTGTGGTACGCCGCTTCTTTAGAAGCTAGTGGCTTGGCCATCCGCTACCCGCTACCCGCTACCCGCTACCCGCTACCCGCTACCCGCTACCCGCTACCCGCTACCCGCTACCCGCTACCCGCTAATTATATCTTCCCCTCCGTATACGGATTATGAACTAAATGAAACTGCGTAAAGGGATATACGCGAACCACGGACTTCCCCACAACTCTATTTTTGGGTAAAAATCCCCACTCTCTACTATCTGAACTATATGGCCGATTATCTCCCATAACGCATATATGCCCCTCAGGAACTATCTGCTCTACTCCCTCCTGTAAATATGCGCCACCCAGTGTCTGAACCTCAGGACTCAGATAAAGGCTCTCATCTACCTGTTCTCCATTTCGAAATAGCTTCCCACCCTGCACCATGATCCTATCTCCGGTTACGCCTATAACCCGTTTAATATAGAGTTTTTCGAGCTCGACAGGCGAATGAAAGACCACGACATCTCCCCGCTTATATTTATCCAGACGAACATCGAGGAGATAACTTAATAAGAACTCTTTATCTTTAAAAGTAGGATACATTGATGAACCACTTACTTGGTTTGGCTGCATGACAAATGCATAAATCACCATCAGAAATGAGGCAGTAATTAAAATTGTCTGGATAGTATCCAAAAGAAAAAAGTAAATTTTTCGTAAAATGAACATGCTATTATTGTCCTATGTTTAAAACCCCACTGTCAAACCTCATACCCTAATTGCGAACGAGAAAGAAAAGCGTTAAGCATTGCTCAGTGAGTTGTTAGGGGGAATCCAGCTCGAGCCCGTAGGGCGAGTGGGTAAAGGGGGACGAAAATCCCCCGACTAACTCATGAGCAATGTAGCTTTTTTCAAGTGAACAGAGCTTTGCCATACTTTCTCGGCAGAAAGTATGAGAAGAATCTACTAATTAACCCCAGCATCATTTGCTGAGTCCAGGAGATACGAAGCAGCATGCCCTTCTACGATTTGATCCAAATGCTCACTCGCATCTTTCCCTACACGGTCACTAAAAAGCTTTTTTATCAACTCATCAGCTGAGGCGTCATCACCACATGCTTCTATAGCTTTTTTATCCTCATCGGTAAAATGACTCATCGCTTCAGTCGTAAATTGTTCATAGGCAGCCTCAGCTACATCAGCAAGTGTTCTTGCTACCTCTTCATTATTTAGCCCCTTTTCCATGAGGTGAAAAACAAGTTTTTGCTTATTGGTCATTGGCACATCAGTGTTCATAGTTATTTTTTATTTAAAAAATCGTGATACGCGATTAAAAAATCCTTTATTTGTGGGCTTTCCTGGAACCACATCTGGCTGTTCCTCAGCCCCTCCACCCACTATAACATCTCCCGCTGTCGGGGCGAAATCAGAAGCGACTGCGACTGGTGCCTCTTGACTAACCTGATCTGGTCCACCGGTCCCATCTCCGACTGTAACCTGCACGGGGCTACCATCCGCACCTGAGACAGTAAAGTCAGGAATTTCGCTTCTCGTAGTATTCGCACCCTCTACACCGCTTGCTGCATAAATACCCTCACGATCATCTACAAGAGCATCCACTCCAGCTTTTGTTGGCATATTGTATGTAAAGTCTTTATCGGGTGTTCCTCTGACGAGCACATCATCTAGCATATGCCAGCCCTGCTCCTGGGATAGTGTCCCCTCACGTATTCCATCGAATATCTGCTTAACATCTGTAGCACTAGTCGCCATCCCATTCTCACCGATATTAGCGAGCACGGTAGCTTCGACGAAGTCCAAATTAGATCGATCATTGAGCCTCTCACTTATCTGCTGCCTACCGCCCTCTGTAGTTCCATCGATCCCGAACATCTTCTCCCCGAATGTTTCACCAGGACCAAATGTTACCTCTGTTGACATCGCTACTTCAACAGACGCTTCTGGACGCGTAGTTGGCTGACCAGATCCGATGCTCTCATCCACTACCCCTCTTGATGAGTCAGAAAAAGGACCAGAGCTTGCCCCACCACCCTCATCGCCTGGGATAAATCCTTGACCTCGCATCACGGGAACAGCTGGCTTGGTATCTTCAACAACCAATGCTGGTTGCGCATCAGGACTTGTTGTGTCTGGATTATAGTTCGCATGCGGCTCATCTCCGCTACGAAGAAGCGTCCATGCTATAGCTCCAGCTACTGCCCCAATTGCTATCCGTTTTCCGTACCTACGAACTCTTCCCTCAGCACCACTTGTAGGTTCTCCTGACTTCTCAACGAAATCAGTAAATAGAGGAATAATCCCCCTTCTTCTCTTTTTATCCTCAGATTCAGGCTCAGTCAGCGGCACTACGACGTCTTCTACTGGTGGTTTTTCGACGAGCCTACTAGTATCAGGAAATCCAGGTTTAGGACCAAAAACCCCTGACTCGATCACAGGGCTAGTAGCTACCACAGCCGGTTGCGCCTCGACTACTGTTTCAGTTGATACCACTGGTGCCTGAGAAACTACTGCTGCCTTCGCAGCTTTCTTTTCCTGTTCTCCTTGAATTCTAAGTAATACCCTCCCCAGTCGCGCCTTACCTGCGATTGCTTCATCCACGTCTGGCACACCTGTCATTTGTGCCCCAACCCACTCTTTTGCCTTAGCAATCGCGAGCTGACTGGACTCGGGGGTTGTGAGTAGGCCAAGTGCTATTTTTCGTTGCTCGGTACGAACTGCGCGCTTTGCCCAGTCTGGAGTCACCCCTCCATCCCCTGGAGCAACCGTACCTGCCCGAGCATAGACACCCTCCACCACATGCTGCTTTTGATAGGCAGCATCCATTACGTCTTTAAATACTTCGTCTATTTTTTTACTACTCTCTTTAACTAGCATTCGACGAAGTTTTTCATTTTCCCCTGCTTCCTTCATTAACGCCGTATTATTCAAAATGCTTACGTCAACCTGCTGTCCATTACGATCTTCCAATGCAGACTTCACAACTGGACTGAACAAATCCTGGTTAAGCCTTCTTAGCTCCCGTTTATACTGTTGATGTGGCACATCGTTTCCTGATGCATCCTTACCCATTCCGACCTCCTGATCATATCGTAAAAGAGCAGCTCTAGCCGCTGCCACTCTTTCCTCAGGGGTCATGTTAGAAAAAGACTGAAGGGTTTGTTTTCGTATTCGGGCGTGTGCAGGCCCAGTCGCATCAACGACAGGCTCAGAGGTGTCTACGATTGCCCCTCCTGTATTCTCGGGACGATAGGCTACCATACCCTGAGGTATATTTGATGTCTCAAAGTTAGGCTGAGTTGGGACACCACTAAGTGGTGATGCGGCTCGCGCATCACCAACAACAGTCGAGTTGTTAAGCGTATCGACACTATTAGCCCATTGTTCTTTTTTAACGCTAAGAGAGATAGCTTCTTCTAGTGGTCTGACAGAATTAACATCATCAATGACACGTTGAGAAACCTGCACAGGTCCACCTAAAGGAGCAACTAATACTTGTTCAAGAGGAGTAGCAGGTAAATTTTCTGGGGGAGTAACTACCGCTCTATTAATGCCGCCATTTTCTTTACTATCCATACTCCTATCATTTCGCAAATGCCCTCAAAAGTCAATCCACTATAACCACAGATTGACTGATTTTCAATTCTTAATTTTAGTTCTGTCTTATTTGTAAGCGCGAAAAATTCCTCGCCGTTCCCCATCGTGAGCGAGAAATAGTCTCTTGGTCATTCTTAAAGTCGCCACTTGCGAACGCATTAAAAAATCTGATGATATGAACGTTAAGAAAGACGAAAGGCGAAGCAGATATGTGTACGTGGAGTCCGTGTCTTTTAGTGAATGAGGATAGATTTTAATGCTATCCCTGTATAGAGATACTTGTTCGCACCGTGGCGAGAGCTTTTGGTTCTTTTGACGGTTCAAAAGAATAGAGAAATCTATTTCCCAAATCTCCTCTGATCAGGATCATACCAGTTAAGTGCTTCTTGAAGCTCTTTTTCATTGAAATCAGGCCAGAGAGAGTTACTAAAATACAGTTCTGCATATATTGATTGCCACAGGAGAAATCCACTCGTTCGTGACACTCTACCTGTTCTGATAAGGAGATCAGGGTCGGGCTGACCTGCTGTATCTAGATTATCCGCTATCATTTCTGCAGTTATCCCAGTTTCCCCCTGATTCTTCGCGAGTATTCGATTTACGCTTCGGACAATTTCATCTCTTCCTCCATAGCCAAGCGCGAAATTCACTGTCATCGCACTATTATTCCTCGTATCTTCGTGAAGTTTTTCGATATCTTCTACTATGTCCTTGGGAAATCGGAGATAATCACCGATCATATTCATGCGGATATTATTTTTTTTAAAACGCTCCACTACCGGACTTTTGAGCATGACACGAAAGACCTTCAGAAGATTATTTACCTCCGCCTCTGGACGTTCCCAGTTTTCCTGTGAAAAAGAATAGAAAGTAAGATACGGAATTTTACGATCAGCTACAGCCTCAACTATCACTTCGATGTTATTAGCTCCTGCCATATGACCATCATACTGGCTTTTTCCCATCGCCTTTGCCCAGCGACGATTGCCATCCATAATAATACCTAGATGTTTAATCTTTTGAGTCATGAAGTTAGCTTCTTAATCGTGACATTTTTCCCATCATCCTGAATAATATAACCCAACTCTCTAATCTTATCACGCAGCACATCAGATGTTTTAAAATCCTTCAGCGATCTCGCTTCATCACGCTGCTTCACCAGCCTCTTGACCTCATCAGGCACGATCTCACGCTGCTCCTGCTTTCCCAGTGAATCCCTCAGTCCGAGTCCAAGAACCGCATCCATTTTTAAGAGCGAATGCATTTTTTTCTCAGTAGTGATATTTGCTTTTAACATATCCCACATAGCAGCCAGAGCCCGCGGTGTATTGAGATCCTCTCCGAGTGCTGTTTTAAATTTTGCTTCAAATTCGGATGCACCCTCATTACCGGCTTCCCATGAAGAGACCGTATTCCTTAGTCGCTCAAGGGCATTTTTAGCCGCCTCAAGACCCTCCCAACTAAAATTCATCTCCTGCCGATAGTGAGCACTCAAGTATAGATAACGAAGATCAAGTGAGGTAAATCCAGCTTTCTCTAAATCATCAAGCCGATAGCCATTCCCCAGACTCTTGCTAATTTTTTGTCCCCCTACGAGCATAAAAGCTGTATGTAACCAGTAGTTAACAAATTTCTTTCCTGTTGCAGCCTCTGACTGAGCGATTTCATTTGTGTGATGTATACTCACATGATCTACGCCACCTGTATGAATATCAAGGGTCTCGCCTAGATATTTCATGGCCATTGCGCTGCATTCAATATGCCATCCCGGAAAGCCTTTTGTACTATCAGTACCCGGCCTGACCCAAGGACTTTCCCACTCCATATCTCTTTTCTTCTTAGGCGACGCATCTGAAAATGACGTTTCTAGATACTTTGGAGAGAACTTCCAGAGCGCAAAATCCCTTGGATTTCGCTTTTCTTCATTAATTTCTACTCGTGCACCTTCTTTGATCTGATGAAGAGTAGACATCTTCCCATATTCCTCAAATTTAGACGTATCAAAATATACACCATCGTTAATTATATAGGTGTACCCTTTCTCCTCAAGTCGGCTAATGAGATCTATTTGCTCTTGAATATGATCAGTTGCTCTAGCTAGAATAGCCGGCTCAGTAAAATTAAGGGCGTGATAGTCAGAGAGAAAAGCCTTAGTATAAAACGCTGCTACTTCCCATGCAGTCTTTCCTTCTCGTTTTGCAGATTTCTCTAGCTTATCTTCACCCGTATCTGCGTCACTGACGAGGTGTCCTACATCGGTAATATTTATCACAAAAGTAGGTTCAAGCCCAGTAAGTTTTAATGTTCTAACGAGCAGATCGGAGGTCATGTATGCCCTAAGGTTACCAATATGAGCATATTGATACACTGTCGGACCGCAGGTGTAGATAGTAACACCAGGGGCGTTAAGTGGTTTAAAATCTTCTATTTTACGAGTTAGAGAATTATATAATTTTAACATCTGATAAAAATTGTACTACCTAGCCATTTGCCATTGTTTATTACTGGATTGTACCACAATTTAGGTGGTCGTAGTTAAAATTTGAAGCTGTTATTTTCTCTGAGGAACCTTAAAATCCAAAAATTGAAATCAGAACTGCTGCTATAGACGCACCTGCTATAAAGATAGTTGAACCTATTGAAAAAATATTATATAGTCGCCCGTTTACATGATCCCCCATAAGACGACGATCATTAACAATCTTTAGGAGATAGAAAAAGAATAGTGGTAATAGCACCCCATTAAGCGCCTGGGTATAAAGAACAATTGCGAAAAGTGGGAAAAATGGTGTGAGCACGAGTATCGTTGCAACTACCATATTTAAAAGATAGTTAAGATAAAATACCCTACCTTTCTTATATGGTTTATCTAACGAACCGGTAAAACCGAAGAATTCCGTGAAAGCATACGCAGATGTAAGGCTTACAATTACAATCCCAATAATTGCTGCTACGATAAGACCACCAGCGAAAAGTAACCCAGCAAGATCCCCTGCAAAGGGCTTAATCGCAAGCGCTGCCTTATCGCCTGAATCGAGCACTATATGATGCACATATAGCGTTGCTGCTGTAGTAACTATGATAAAGTAGGTGAGAAAATTTGAGACAAATGCACCGATGTATGCCTCAAGTTTAGCAAATTTTAATTTTTTAATTGAGACATTTTTATCCTTCATGTAACTCTGGACGAAGAACTGACCCCAAGGAGTAATAGTAGTTCCAAGAACTGCTATTGTGACGAGAAGATAGTTTTTAGAGAGCAAACTTTCAGGTGGTATGATCAGTGCCTTAGCAGATTCTCCCCAGTCAGGACGACCCATAAAAGCTGCGAAGACGTAGGTGAAATAAAAAATAATTCCTGATAAAAATATTTTCTGACTTTTCTCATATTTTGTAGCTGTTACGAGGAAAAAACAAAAAGCGATCGTGATAATGATAAATGGCGTCGAAGGAATGTTTAGCATCTCGCTCGCTGTCTTCAGGACTGCCACATCAGTAACGATTGTTCCAAAGTTTGCGATAATTAATACTAAAAAAACGAACATCGCTGTTCGCACACCAAATCGCTCGCGAATAAGATCTCCTAGTCCTTTCCCTGTCACGATCGCGATACGTGATCCCATTTCCTGCGTTACCCCATAAAGAACTGTTAAAATCGGCAAGACGAAAAGTGCTGCATACCCCAGCTGTGCACCAGCCGCAGCATACGTTATCACCCCCGCACCATCATTTCCCGCCATCGTTGTTATCATTGATGGACCAAGAACTCCCAGAAAGATCATGATACTTTTTAGCCAACGTTTATTCATAACAATTAGTATTAGTTCTCTACCATATCCTCATTGATATCCTGAAGCGATACGATCCCAAGTAATGTTCTTTTCTCATCAACGATAGGAATTGCATAGATATTATATTTTATCATTCTTCGTAATAAGATTTCCTTAGGAGTACTCAGTCGCCCAAGGACTAAATTCTGATTCATAATTTTATAGAGCGGCTCTTCCGGTTTATGCAGGATAAGTTCATGAAGATTAACTACTCCCACTATTTGATTTTCTTTATTGATTAAATAAACATAAATCAGCTCCTCAAATCCATCGGTATCACCTCGCACATGCTCCAGTGCTGTCCTTACTGAAGAGTCAGAGGGGATAGCAAGACACTCAGTACTTAAAAGATGACCAATAGGTGTTTTAGCATGCGCAAGTAGATGCATGATCGGTTGTTTTTTACCTTTTTGAATATGCTCTAAAATCTCCTCGCGCTTTTGCAAATCAAGCGAAAGTAGGACATCTGCAGCCTCATCTGAGTGAATCAGTGATAGAATATTTCCTGCATTCTCCGGTGAAAAACGCTGAAAAATTTCACGCTGATAATCCACATTTAAATCAGCGATGACTCGCGCTGACATCTTCTCGTCCATCACCTTCAGAGCTCGCAGTACATTTCTGATGTTTGCATGCTCTAAGTGCTCTGCTAGATCCTCGGGGTGAATTTTCTTTAATTTTTCCTTCTCTGACCTTAGAACAATCCTCCCTTTAGCGAGCTCATTATTCTCTATCTCACTCCAGGGTATAAAATCAGATTTATAATGAATATTGAGACCTGCCAAAAGCCGTGATACGAGTTTTGCACCACCTACCCAACGAAAGACTCCAAGTATTCCTATGTCAATCCCAGAGATTGTGTAATCAGGAAGATCACTAATCACAACATCATTAACTCTAATTACCTCAGTTCCATCAATATCCACGATTTGTTGATTCAGAAGTTTATGAACTAACGAGGTCTCACTATCTATTTTTTCTTCTACTTTATAATCATCACTGAGTATATAGCCTATCCCATTTTTTTTAATATATTGAAAGGGAATTGAAAGACTACTCCCGCCCTTAGACTTTATTACGAATTTTGTTATGAGAGGGGTTTCTGTAGAAAAAAAGAGAAGGTCAGTGATCTTTCCAAAATAGTGCTTTCCACTCGTAAAGACTTTTTCACCCGATAATTCTGAGAAATATAACATAACGTACGCATAATCATTGTATACACCTTTAAACTGCAATTACAATTAGCTATTCCAGTACTATCCACTCGCGCCTCGGTTCATTTCAGTTCCCCTCTTGGCACGATTCAGTGCTATTGGCTCGTCCTTCTTCTTTTGCTCCTGAATATCCTCCATCTTTTTCTGCTCGGCCTGCTGCTTCTCCTGCTCTAAACGCTCTTGTGTAGTTGGCTCTTTTCTTCGCCTGCTAAAGGTAGGGTCATAGTACACCTGATTGTGTAACTGTTGAAGACGCTGTCGAGCGATGGCTAATTTCTGCTTTCGCTCGATCTGCTCACCCTCTATCATCTGAGGAGTGAGAGCTGATGGATCATCCTGAGGGGATTGAGAAGGATCAGCTTGTTGCTTTTGAGCCGCACCCAGTTCGATCATCGCGGTCTCAGAGGGGGGTGTTGCCGATGTATCAGATGTCGGATTTGTCTGACTAATACCTAGTTGTGAGGTGGTTGCTTTTACGGTCTGAGCAACTTGCCCGGCCACTGCCTGCTTAGCAGAGCTAGCTCCTTGTTCAAACACATCTTCAAATGACCCAAATTGACCTGTCGGCATACGTGCAAATTTCTAATTTCTAATTTCTAATTTCTAATTTCTAATTTCTAATTTCTAATTTCTAACCAAGACTCTAATTACTTACTTTCTTATAAATGGTATTAGATATCAAGTTTAATTCTTTTGCCTCCTGCCATAAAATTATCGCCTCTCCAAACTTGGCCGTTCTCCCTTCTAGGTCAAATTTCTTTGGGATTTGTTCATTCGACATTTTTTAGGTTAATTAGAAATTAGGTAATTAGAAATTTAGTAATTACTTCTGCCTTCCATTGCTCGCTGAAGAGTCATGCTATCAGCATACTCCAGATCAGCACCGATTGGTAACCCTCTCCCAATCCTAGTAATTATTAAGTCTTGATTCTTAATTCTCAATTCTTTAGCTATGTACATCGCTGTTGCCTCGCCTTCCATAGTCGGATTGGTCGCTAATATAATTTCTTTAATCGTATGCCCATTAGTACTATTATTAATTCGATCGAATAATTGTCGAATATATATCTCTTCCGGCCCTATATTATTAAGCGGATCTATCTTTCCATGAAGCACATGATAGACGCCGCTATACCTTCCGCTCTTTTCAAGAGCTATGACGTCAAGTGCCTGCTCCACGACACAAAGCGTACTTTGATCACGAGAACTACTTGAACAAATACCACAAGGATCTTCTTCGCCCACGCTATAACAGATGGAACACAGCACAGTATTCTTCTTTAGATCCTGCACTGATTGAGCAAATCTATCTAGCTCATGTTGGGGAACATGAAGCAGATAAAAGGTGAGGCGCTGCGCGCTTTTGGGGCCAATACCAGGTAATCGTTCAAATGATTCTATCGTCGATTGAATAGCTTTTGGAATCTTCATAGAAGTATCTCATTATAACTAATTGAAATAAAGAAGTCACACTGAGATGTAACGCTATCAGTTGTCTATTGCCAATTCTTAGTTTTCAGTTAAGTTTCATTTATCAATTTTTAAACTGATAACTCAATGAGAGCTGACAATTGAGAACTGGGAACTATTGTAGGGCTTCTGCAATTGAGGGAGCCAGAGAGAGGATCTGAAGTTTTGAGAATTTTTTTTCTTCAGGAACAAATACAGAATCGGTCACATACACCCTATCTACCACAGACTTCTCAAGCAAATCTGACGCATCACTCGAAAAAACAGCATGCGTTGCAAAAACATATATTTCTTTGGCACCTTTTTCTTTTAGCAGTTTTGCTGCTTTCACGATCGTCCCTCCACTTGAGATCATATCATCAACGATGAGCATTCTTTGAGCTACTTCACCCGTTAGCCCTGCCATTTCCACGTTTCCGGTTGCTAAATCCCTGTTTTTTTCTACTGTAGCATAAGGCATATCGCGAAGTAATTCAGAAATCATTTTAATCCGCCTGATCCCACCCATATCAGGTGATACCAGTGATGTATCTAGCCCATCCCAACCCTGTTTTTTTATTTCCTCAACGAAAAGCGGGAGGGCTGATAAATGAACCATAGGAATTGAAAAAATCTCAGGAATTTTTATCGTATGTAGATCAAAAGAAATAACTTTATCAATCTTTACTGATTGCATCGTATTCACGATAACATCTAGTGAGACCGCTTCCCCATCTCTGAATATATGATCTTGTCGCTGATATCCGAGATAGGGAACGATTGCGGTAACACTTTTCGCTCCGCTTCTTTTCGCAGCATCAGCCAAAAGAAAGAGTTCGAAGTAATGTGTATCAGTTGGCGGAGTTGTTGGCTGAACTATCACTACATCCTCGTCCAAGACCGTTTCTTCCAGACGAATCCTTCGCTCGCCATCGGGAAAAATAAAAATTTCAACTGGTGAAAGAGCGAGATTAAGCTGTGTAGCAATTTCTTCTCCCAGAGGCTTATTTGAACTTCCGCTAAATATTTTCATACATTTCTCAATCTATAACAAATGGTCTCTGACCATAGTACTAAGAAGAGTATCTTTAATCAAGTAACTACAGGAACTTCACCATAATTATTTCATCGACCAACTCTCCATGAAATAATATTTTCTTCGGAATCCTTCCTACCTCTTGAAAGCCTACATTTTCATAGAGTTTTTTGGCTGACTCATTTGGTGCATAAACCGAAAGTTGGATCATCTGAATACTGATACGCTGGGCAACCTCTAGTAAGCTATTTATTAACTGATAACCAACCCCTTCGCCACGAAATTCTTTTTTTACACTTATTCCCATAGACGCGGCATGTTTTGAGCGCTTTTCAAGTCTTTGAATATCTCCAACTGCAACTAGCTCTTCGCCCATCATGCCAAGGACTAAAAAGCCTTCTCCTTTTTCTAAATCAGCAACGAGTTTTTCAAGAAACTTTCTTTCATGATCCAGACTGACATCTTCTCCACTAAAAGTTACGAATGTATCTTCCTTGCTTAGCTCATTAATATATTTTGTAAGCAGCTTCGCGTCATTGTTTTCAGCAAAACGAAGAACAATCTTATTGCCCTTTTTTGAAGTAAATTCTAAGATTTCTGTCCCCGGACTAAACATAGTTTGATAAAATACTCTACCAAAAGATTCTACCAATAGCTAACAGATGCTGATAGTATTGGATATTGGATATTGGATATTCTTTGTGGGTAAACCCACAAAGCCTATTTCATTCCTCCTAGTAATCCTCCGAGTCCGCCTGACATTGATTGTAATTTTTTAGCTGCGATTTCTTGAGACTTTTTTACTGCCTCATTAACAGCCTCTGCGATGTCTTTATCTGATTTACCGTTTGTTCTAATTTCTTTGATCTTTTGATCACCAGTTATGACGATAAGTACACCCTTTTTCTCAACGGTTAGCTCCTCAGCAGCTAGTTGTCGCTGGATCTGCATTGCCTGATCTCGCATTTTTTTAATTTCACCTAATTGTCCAAATGGATTCTGCATAAAATATCACCCGACTTCCCTGATTTTTAAACTAAATCATAATAGCAGGAAGTGCCAAAAATGGTGGAACCGTTTTTGGTACCATTCCTTAAAGCGTTTAGCTGCTAGCGCCTAGGGTATAGTCTTTATTTATTAAAACCTAAACTATACGCTGTACGCTAACTACTAGACCCTGACCTCAATTCTACCGTAACTGCTATCTTTTCGCCAACTAATTCTTCGCACACGCTTAGTAATGCTTCATACGACTTAGATTCCATGAGTCGCTCTTTATGAAACTGCGAACTTGCCTCAATCACAAGTGTCTTCCTGTCATAGCTTGCTGGCTTACATGAGCGCAGCACCCCCGCTATCATATGATTATGAAGTTTCATCTCAGAGATAATATTTTTCCACAGTGACTGGATCCATTCACTTGAGTGCTCACCACTTGCCGCAAATTTTAAAATGCTCACATCCGCAGGGTCTTTTTTTTCGCTCGCTAAAGCGACTTCTTTAACTTCGCCACTTACCGCTCGCTGCTTAACTAAATTTCCTACCTCTTTTCGAAGCGAAGTTACGGTCACCCCCTCCTTAACAGTGACAACTTTATCATCTACTCTTTGTCCTATGCTCGCCTCGCTGCGAAGCGGGCTCTTTGCGCTTTGCCACACTTCTCCTTCGCACCAGCTCACGAGTGCCAGCTCAAGCGGTAACGAAGCAACGACAGCATATTTCATCTCTGATCCAGCTTTAGAGACAAGCTCAAGCAGTGTCCTTATCTCTGATAAAGACATCTCGCTTGTTACCATTACTTCTGAGACTACGCCTATTTTTGAGAGCAAAATCCCATGTAATACACTCAAAAACTCTGTTTGAAAATACAACATATCTACTCCATCATCGATTGCCTGAGTTATAACACCGATCGCACTCTTAAGATCTTTTTTCTCACAGTGAATAAGTAGCTCATCCAATTTCATAGTAACTGAGCTCATTTGATATGTTTTTTCAAAGAGATCTGGCTTTATTTCTTTTCCATCAGCAAGTGCTACTAATTCTTCCAAAATTTTTGTCCCATCTCTAAATCCTCCATCAGCGAGTTTTGCAATCTTTAATAAAGTATCATCAGTCACTTTTAATTCTTCTGCTTTTACTATTCTCTTAAAAGCTCTCACTAGCTCCTGGTCAGTTGCGCGCTTAAATGCTATATGAAAACATCTCGAAAGAATCGTTGCTGGAATTTTATGTGACTCAGTAGTACAGAGAATAAAGACAGCGTGCGCAGGTGGCTCTTCGAGGGTTTTAAGAAGTGCGTTAAATGCCTCATTCGTTAACATGTGCACCTCATCTATGATGTATATTTTCTTCTTTGCACTTACAGGTGAAAGTCGGATCTTCTCTTTCAAATCACGAATTTCATCGATTCCCCGATTTGAGGCAGCATCTATTTCCAGAATATCCAAATTTGTCCCGCTCGTTATTGTTAGACATTGCTCACACTCATTACAGGGCTCTATCTCAGCTTTTAGGGTATAGTGTTCAGCGTTTAGTTCTTTTCCTTCTTTAATCTTTTCTTTCTTTAAACTAGACGCTAGGCGCTCACAATTTATTACTTTAGCGATGATTCGTGCTGCTGAAGTTTTACCAAGCCCTTTTGGTCCAGTAAAAAGAAATGCGTGGGGGACTTGGATAAACGTTGGAGCAGCGCCAATGAGCACAGAATGAAGCTTACGCCTGACATCTTCACTATCAAGATCAGTAATACTTTGTGGACGATACTTTCTGTAAAAAACCATACTTCTCCTTTCAGTCAAAGAATATCAAATACTACCAATATCCAATTTCAAATGCTAAATGAAACAATTTATATTGATATTTATTAGATATTAGATATTAGATATTTGATATTTGATATTAGATATTTGATATTAGATATTTATTAGTGGTGCTCTCCCAGTAGGTGTAACAGTCCATGGGCTAAAAGCTCATTGATTTTATCATCTACCATCATTTCATCTCGTATTGATTCTAAAATTATCTGGGGATATGAGATGACGATATCTCCAAGACGAAGAACATTTGTCGGAAGTACGGTTTGGACTCCTTCCGCCAAAGGAAATGAAAGGATATTGGTAGTTTTATCCAGATTTCTGAATTTTTTATTCAGAGCGTGCATCTTCCTATCACCAACAAACGCTACAGAAACTTCAGTCGGACTTGAAACACCCTTTGTATCGAGCACAGCACTGAGCGTCTCCTTAATTTTTTTACGATTAACCTTATAGCGGCTTTCGACGAAAATAAGAGTTTTTAGATCAGCCATAGATTGGTTTAGCAAAGAGCCAAAGGGAAAACTGTTAGCACTATTAACGCTAAGCTCTATGCGCTAAGCCCTATGCTGCATATAGTTTCTTGCGTGTTCGTCGTGACTCTTCAGCTTTCAATTTTTTTGCAAGAGAAGGCTTAAGATAAAACTGTCGCCTTTTTGCCTCGTTTACTACCCCTGAATCAATCACTTTACGGGAAAACTTGCGAATAATCGCGTCATCACTTTCTCCTGGTTGTTTTTTAACAAATACCATATAAATACACCCCCAAACAAATTATCAATTTTTATTTTTCAATTTTCATTGAAAATTCAATGTAAACTGAAAATTGACAACTAGAAACTTTCTAGTCTCTTATTTTACACCAAAAATGAACGTAAGTATACTCCCATACATGAATTTCTAAATAATTTATACCCGTAGCTTTAGATTTGCCATTATTTTTGTGCAAATTCGAAGCGGAGTGGCATAAACCTAACCGCAGAAAACTTACTGTATGGTCTTGAGAGGCATTGGTCCCAGGAGATGGATATGAAGATGATTTACTTCCTGAGAGCCGCCTCCATTAGTTGTGATTCTATACCCCTTATTACTGAGCTCAAATCGCTTTATCATAGTCTGTATTACTCGACCAAGCTTACTAAAAAGCACGGTGTCATCAACTGCGACGAACTCAGGAATGTGTCTTTTCGGGATGATGAGAAGATGTATTGGCTTAAGCGGGGTAAGATCAGGAAAAACCATTATATCCTCATCCTCATAGAGAAACTCTTTTGGAATCTCCTGCTTTGCTATTTTACAAAAAATACAATCCTGCATTCGCATAGAGCATAGCGCAATCAGCAAAGCGTTTCAAGAGGATAATTTTCCGCTATCCGCGTTTTCCCCTATGCGCTAAACTAGTAGATATTTTCTATAACCTCAATTATTTCTTGTAAACTGAGCGTGCTTGGCACCATAGCCGGATTCTTCGGGGTACCATTAAGAAGCATCTTTTTTGAAACATGTAAAAACCACGTAGCTTTCGTATCAATCTTTTTAAGTTTATCGTATGCGAGTGTTAAGTCGATATCATCCTGATTACCTGTTGAGGGACGAGCTTTAATTCGAACATAGCCTTTTCGCGGATCTTTACGAATCACAAGTACGTACCCCATTTTTTGTGCAAGCTTTATAACATTGTCATTTACCGTTTCAAAGCCCAAGGCTTTACCCTTTTTCGTTGTAAATTCAATTCCATTTTCTGCAATTTCTTTTTCTGCCCAGATACGGCTTTCAAATGTGTGAACCAGGCTGTCCAAACATGCACTCCCAAATGTCACACAGTAATCATCTTGGTCAGGCTTGCTTAATTTTAACCCCTCCAAAAGCCCATTAAGTGAAAATTCATGATAATCAGCTAGTGGATCAGCCCAAAAGACTTCTCTAAAATGATCCCCTGCAAGTATGATCGCTACTATACGAGTTATCGCCTCTTGATGCTCTTTGCGAAGCGGTGATCCAGACTTTTCCTGCTGTTGCTTTACGTAATCCCAGGTTCTCGTTGCAGCACAGATTGCCTGATCCGATGTCTGATGATGATCCAGTGGGCCTAACCCTGTATCGACATGAATTACCTCATCATCACCTATTTTTTCAATGGGATCACTTTCGTTTTCTGCACTATGCCCCATGCTGTGTGCTAACCTCGTCCCTGCTGGCACGAACTCCACAGCAGCATCCTTCCAATTAGATAAAAATGACTTGATGAGCCAAACAGAAGCGATCGCATCCCAATCGGGCGCAGCGTGTGCAACTATGATTTTCATCACTGAAGTATAACGTAAGTACAGTTAAAACTCAAAAGTAATAAGTGCTGTACGTTATAAATAATTCGCATCTAGTCGTAATTTTTTATTCGAATCTATTCGTGACAACTTGACAAATATTTTAAAATCCTCGATCATAAACATATACGCTATACGCTATACGCTATACGCTATACGCTATACGCTATACGCTATACGCTATACGCTATACGCTGAATTAAATATGGACCAAAAATCAACAGCTACACTAGATCCGAAATTAAAAGAAGTATATGATCGCGTTATGGGAAGTAGCGCTCAGCCATCAGCTCCTATAAC
>Ga0105047_10008905_pt1 | contig 16637 bp, 8 predicted proteins | sample MAT04_FD_78384 | JGI IMG/M metagenome (GOLD analysis project Ga0105047, IMG submission 78384) | Freshwater microbial communities from Lake Fryxell liftoff mats and glacier meltwater in Antarctica - MAT-04 (megahit assembly) | ecosystem: Environmental > Aquatic > Freshwater > Ice > Liftoff...
CTCATCGCATCCTGGGGCTGGAGAAGGTCCCAAGGGTCCGGCTGTTCGCCGGTTAAAGCGGTACGCGAGCTGGGTTCAGAACGTCGTGAGACAGTTCGGTCCTTATCCACTGTGGGCGCAGGAGACTTGAGGGGTTCCAACCTTAGTACGAGAGGACCGGGTTGGACGCACTTCTGGTGTGGCAGTTGTTCCGTCAGGGGCATCGCTGCGTAGCCATGTGCGGAAGAGATAAGCGCTGAAAGCATCTAAGTGCCAAGCTCATCCCAAGATAATGTCTCCCGGCCGCAAGGCCCTAAAGCCCCCCGGCAGACTACCGGGTTGATAGGCTGGACGTGTAAGAGCCGTGAGGCTTTCAGCCGACCAGTACTAATCGGGCGTGAGGCTTGATCTTAATTTCCTTTACCGGAAATCAAGATTTTATCTCAGTGAGTGTTCCAATTGTTTTGTCCTGTGTGTAGTTTTCAGAGAATACGCCCCACAGTGGGGCTCGCGTTCTTTCAATTTTGTGGTGGCTCTAAAGCAGTGGTCCGACCCGTTCCCATTCCGAACACGGCCGTCAAACGCTGCGTTGCCGATGGTAGTGCATGTATAGCTTGCGCGAGAGTAGGTAGCCGCCATTTTTTCCCTTCAGCCGCAGCCCTGTGCTGCGGCTGTTTGCTTTCTGGATCAGGCGTTCTCTCACCCAGCCCTGCCGTTCCACTTCGACCGCCAGTCGCGGGGATCTCAATCCTCCAACAGGAAACGCAAATCGTCCAAGGTCAGCGCTTGGCCGAACTTTTCCTCCCCCAACACGTCGTCAGCCAGGGCGCTCTTTTTCTTTTGAAGGGCCCGTATTTTTTCCTCGATACTGTCCTTGATGAGGAGGCGGTAGGCCATGACCTTGTTCACCTGACCAATACGGTGAGTGCGGTCAATCGCCTGGTTCTCGACCGCGGGATTCCACCACGGATCGAATAAGACCACGTAGCTCGCGGCGGTGAGATTCAGGCCGAAACCTCCAGCGCGCAGGGAAATCAAGAACACCGCGGCTCCTTCCTTGGCTTGGAACTCACGGACCAATTCGCCGCGATTCTCGGTTTCGCCGGCCAGGTAAAACACCGGCCAGCCTTTGGACTCAAGCAGTGGGCGCAGCAAATGGAGGAGTTCCACGAACTGCGAAAAGACCAGCACCTTTTGCCCTTCCTCCATCAGCGGTTCCAAGAGTTCCAGCAGCGCCTCGACCTTGGCCCCCGGGGCCTTCGAGTCGGGTTTCACCAACTTGGGGTGGCAGCAGATCTGCCGTAACCGCAGCAAGGAAGTGAGGAAATTGAAGCGCATGTCGTTCAATGCCTTCTGCGTGGTCACGCCCAATAGCATCTGCTGTGCGCGTTTCAATTCTGCCCGGTAGAGCTGGACTTGTTCGTCCTCAATTTCGCAGAACAGATCCTCCTCGACCCGATCCGGCAGATCGCGCGCCACCTGTGACTTGGTTCGGCGCAGCAAAAAGGGCCGCACACGCGAAGCGAGCCGGCGCCGCGCAAAGGGATCTTCCTTCGCATCGAACGCCTTTTGGAAATGCGCGCGACTCCCCAAGGCGCCCGGCATCGCGAACGACATCAGGCTCCACAGATCCAGCAGCCGGTTCTCGATCGGCGTGCCCGTCAGCACCAGTCGGTGCCGGGCGCGCAACGACCGGGCTACCTGTGCCGTCTGTGAGTTCGGGTTCTTGATATATTGCCCCTCATCGAGCACCACCGCCAGCCACCCAACTTTTGTCAAACCTTCGCCCAACCCGCGGAGTTGCGCGTAGTTTAGCACGTGCAAATCTGCCTCACCCAACCCTTCGGCAATCCGCGGCAACTCGCTCGCGTGCCACACCTTAACTCGGATTCCCGCCGCGAACCGTTCCACCTCAGCACGCCAGTTATCCATCACCGACTTCGGGCAAACCACCAGGCACGGGCGCTGAGTTTCCTCCGGGGGCACCGGCTGCTCGCGCAACCAAATCAGCCACGCCAGGGTTTGCAGCGTCTTACCGAGTCCCATGTCGTCGGCCAGAATACCGCCGAAACGATTCGTCGCGAGGTAGGCCAGGAAGTGAAAACCCTCAAGCTGGTAAGGTCGGAGCTGCGCCGTAATCCCTGCGGGTAAATCGGGCGTGACCCGGGCTTTGATTTCACTCGCGCGACGTTCGATGGCTTCGGCCTGCGCGGCCGGCAGGAACTTCTTTGCTGCCTCATCGGCGAGCTGCAGGGCGTGCAGCCGCTGCGGCTCCGAAGTCAATTCATGCGGCGTCAAGCCGAGTCGCGCCAATCGCTCGTCTTCATCCTCAGAAAGATTGAAGCTCAGACGTCGCCAACCCTTCTCGCCGAGGCGAACGAAGCCGCCTTTCGCATCCAGCAGCAGCTTGATTTCCGCCTGCGTGAGGGTGGTGTCCGACACATCCACCACGACGCGCAGATCAAACCAGTCAATCTCCGCCTCGCTCACCTCCAGGCGCACCGAGCCGGCCACCATGGCGTTGGTCAGGGAAGCCAGTTCGCCCTCCAGCCGAACTTCGATTTGCGGGGGAACTGTCTTCAGCCAGGCCAGGAATTCTTCGGGGAACTTCTTGGTGACTCTGACAAAAAACGCCCCCGCTAGGCCGTCCCATTTGCCGCCGAGCGCATCCATCAGCACCGGAACCCGGCGCATCACAGACCGATCCTGCAATTGGATCGCTCCATCCGTCGCCTCTTTCTTCCCTTTCTGAGCTGCGGGCGACGGTTCCGTCACCCAGGCCGAATCCGCGAGGGTCTCCCGCACCGCACCGTCCGCCGATTGCGCACTGACGCGCACCGCGCAGGCCTCGGTCTTGCTGCCGACGTAGCGCGGTTGCAGCGCGGCCTGAATCACCACTTCCATCGGCACGGTAACAATGCGCTCGCGCAAGCGTGGTGGTGGCTCGACCCCCAGCGATTGCAGGAATCGCAGCCCATCCCGCGTCTCCAGCGCCAGCGACGGGATCGCTGCGGGCTTCGCGGGATCCAGCGCATGCCGTGGGATGGGTGGCCCGCTGAACACCGCCTCGTCCGTCAGATAAAGGACCGGTCGGCCTGGCAGCACACACAGCAGAGCCGGCGCGGGCCGACCGCCCGGTTGGACGAGACGGAGGACATAGTCGCCGTCCGGCTCCGCAGGCGGAGTTAGCTCCCACCGCAGCGGCTCCGCAGGCCGTTCCAGCGGAGCGCCATCCGGCGTGACAATGCGGCTGGCCAGGGCGGGTTGCCGCAAGATGCGCCCCAGTGTCGCCACCGCATCGGGGTTACGGCTGTAATGCAATTCGGGAACGAAATTCCCGTAGCGCCCGCGCATCGCTTCCAGCAGCAGTTCCGCCTCCGTGCCCAGCAACACTGCCCCCTCCGCGTGGTCCCGCATCATCCGCTCAGCGGTGGCGTGCTTCACCCGATAAAACTTAGGTTCCCCCGGCGGCTGCCATTCAAACCACGCTTCGATGTCCCCGATGCACAGCCGCATGTCGGCGGGGACTGCGGGCCGCTCCTCATCGGTCTGTTCCCAGTTGCCCAAGTTCAGCAAAGTGCCCTTCCAAGCTTCGATCTCCTTGGCGCGCTGCCAGCGGCGGATGCGCTCGCGGATTTCATCCAGCCCGCTGAGCGGTTCCAGAAAGTCCGGGATCGCCCAGTGCTGCTCCGTGGCGTAATGCGCGAGGTAGAGCCAGAATTCCTTCTCCGTCTGCGGAAAGGAGGGCCAGATGCGCAGCGGCTGCCAGCCGTGGAACGCGTGCGGATTCGCGAATCCTAGCGGCACGAGGTCCACCGACGTGATCTGGCGAGTCAGGCGGGCGTGCTCATAGACGCGATGCAGCGCCTCCAGGAACTTCCGTTCCGTCGGCTTGAGCGCGCGCTTCAAGGACTCAGCGACTTCCGCGGCAAAGGAAGCCTCCCGCGTCGCCGGCGACGCTTCGACCGCGCGACCCGCCGGCCGGACCGAGCCGGAACTCAGGTTGCGAGCCAGCGCCGAGCTGTGTTCGGCCAGCAGCGCCCGGACGGCAGCGTAGATGTGTTTGCACTCGTGGGCCTGCGGGCAATTGCAGTCGCCGTCCCAACCTTCCTCCTCGAACGAGAACACCGACACTTGGTAACTGAACGCATCCAGCACTGTAGTGGCGTAACCGCGGCCCGGCTCGTTGCACTTCCACTCCCCCACGGCGCCCTCGGCGAAGCAGGCCTCGCCCTTGCGGCGCGTGGCCTCAGGGAAAGTGCGCAAGAACACCTGCGCGCCTTGCGGATCGGCGAGAATGAACGGGTCGGTCATCGGGGCCGGGAATGTAAGGCTCTGCCCGCGCTTGCCAATTTCCAAGTGGGGCCGCGAGCCGCGGAAAGCCGAAATCCGAAGTCCGAAGTCCGAAAGAAGCCCGAAATCCGAATGCCGAAATCGCCGCCGGGGGCGCCGCTGCAACTGCCGGCTGTGGTCTGCCACGCGCGTTTTCCCCAGCCTCGCCTTCCGCCATGGCGTTCGAGCCGAAACCGCACTTCAGGCTTCGGGCTGTTGTCGGTATTCGGCATTCGGGTTTCGGATTTCTTTCGGCATTCGGATTTCGGACTTCGGATTTCCCCCTTCCCTCGCACCCCCGGTTTGACTCCGCCGCGCGCCTTCTCTACCGTCGCCGCCAGTCCAAAGAGCCTGCCATTCTTGAACCATCAAACCACCCCGCACCATGCCTCCAAAATCTTCTGAGAAGCCCGCCCCTGCCGCCATTGCTGCCACCGCCAAGACGCCCGAAACCGCTCCCGCTCGCGTCGTCTCCGCGACGCGCCAGCGCGACCTCGAAGCGGCGATTTCCACCATCACCAAATCCTACGGCGAAGGCAGCATCATGCGCCTCGGCGATTCGCGCGCCCAGGTGAAGATTGATGTCATTCCCACTGGCGCCCTCGCCCTGGATTTGGCCCTGGGCGTGGGCGGCATTCCGCGTGGCCGGGTGGTCGAGATTTTCGGCCCCGAATCCTCCGGCAAGACCACGCTCATGCTCCACGTCATCGCCAACGCGCAGAAAATGGGCGGCCTGGCGGCGTTCATTGACGTCGAGCACGCGCTCGACCCCGGCTACGCCAAGAAGCTCGGCGTGAACCTCGATGACCTGCTCGTCTCGCAACCCGACAGCGGCGAGGAAGCACTTACCATTTGCGAAACCCTCGCCCGCTCCAACGCCCTCGACGTCATCGTCATTGACTCCGTCGCCGCGCTGGTGCCCAAGGCCGAACTCGAAGGCGAGATGGGCATGGCCACCATGGGCATGCAGGCGCGGTTGATGAGCCAAGCGCTGCGCAAGCTCACCGCCATCCTTTCCAAGGCCAAGACCGCCTGCATTTTCACCAATCAAATGCGCGAGAAAGTCGGCGTCATGTTCGGCAACCCCGAGACCACGCCCGGCGGCAAGGCGCTCAAGTTCTACGCCAGCGTGCGGTTGGACATCCGCCGCAAGGAAGCCATCAAGGACAATGCCGGCACCGCCATGGGCAGCCATGTGAAGGTGAAAGTCGTGAAGAACAAGGTCGCCCCGCCGTTCGTCGAGGCCGAGTTCGACATCATGTTCAACCACGGCATCAACCAAGAAGGCAGCATCCTCGATGTCGGCATCGAAAACGGCGTCGTGGACAAGAAAGGCGCGTGGCTGCAATTCCAGGGCGAACTCATCGGCCAGGGCAAGGAAGCCGCGCAGAAGTCGCTCAGCGAAAGCCCCGCGCTCGCCCAGAAAATCGTGGACGCGATCATGGCCAAGCGGAGCGGAGTCGCCCCCGTTGTCGCAGCGCCCTTGGAAGCCTGAGCGCAGAAGCGTTCGGTCTGGCATGACCGTGCCGATTGCAAGCAGGGCCACTCTGGGCACGCTGCTGCACGGCTGGCTTCTGGGGCTCCCGAACCCAAACCCCACCGGGCACCCTGTCGAACTGGGTTCATGCGGTGCAGCGGCCAAACCCCGAGCCCCCAGTCGGGTGATCACAGGAGCGTGCATTGAGCTTCGCCTCCACGAGGTGGACGCCCACGGCTCTGGGGACTTGACCGCGTTGCACCGCTCACCGAGCGGTTGTATCTTGCCGCCGTGTTTGGCGCTTGGACCGGTCGCTGGGCGTTGCTCAGCCCGGAACCGGCACCAACGCAAAGTGAACTTGCCATGAAAAAAATCCTCCTTGCGCTGCTCACCTCCGCCACCGCGGGTTGGGCCGGCAGCTACACCAACCTCAGCAGTACCAGTGGCCTCCCGGCCTGGTGGCGACCCTCGGAAAACGGCCTCTCGCCGCCGACTTCCATGTCCAGCGTTGGCACGGCAGTGCCCTACGAGGCTATCCCCTTGCATGTGACCCAGACCGGCAGCTACAAGTTCCTTTCTTCCACCCTCCCCGCCGGTTCCTGGGACAACTACGCATTCCTGTATGCGACCAATTTCAATGCCGCCCAACCGCTGACCGGAGCTGTGCTCGGCAACGACGACTTCGACGAGATCGTCGGCGAGGCCGGCTTCAGGTACTGGCTGACGGTCGAGGTGCAGTACTACTTTGTCGAAACCGGCTATGGGAACGGTGACTTCGGCAGCTATCGCCTGGTCGTCACCGGCCCCGGCAACATCCTCCGGGGCAAGCTCGACAACGACGACGACGGAGTGCCGGACGCTTGGGAGATCGCTCACGGCACCGATCCGAACACCCCCGACGGCAAGGCCGACCCCGACGGTGATGGCTTCACCAACCGTGATGAATACCTTGCCGGAACCCATCCACGTGACGCGGCCAGCTACCTGAAGCTCGCACTCGGAAGCGCGGCCGCCGGGGAGTGGGAACTGGCGTTCCTGGCCGCGACGAATCGTTACCACCGGGTACTGGTACGTGGCGCCGCCCACTCCGGAGCCTGGACCACGCTGACCAACTTCCCCCCCGCCAACGGGCCGACAGCGGTCTGGGTGCGGGTGCCAGTGCCGGCGGTCGGCAGCGCTCGGTTTTACAAGTTGGAAGCCGGGCTAGGGGGCGGGTGACACGGGCTTCCCGTCCGCAGGTCAGCCAACCGAGTCGGCGCGAGCGTTCGGCACAAGCGTTCTGGCGGCCGCAAAGCAAGCGTGCGGCTGCGAAGTTCAATCCCCAGCCGCGTTCCATCGCAGTTGGACGCGCAGCCCACCACCGCGGCTGCCGCCTGCGACCGCAGTGTCCTCGCCGCGCCGCGTTTTCAGCCGCCTTGTTGGACTCGAAGCAATCCATCGTTACTTGCTGGGTTCCATCCGTGTGGGCGGACCACTTGGTCTGGCCGCCGAGCCTCCATTTCCGCAGGGCAATCTTGGCCGGCAGGTTCTTTGCCGACGTTTGCCAAAGCCAGGGTGTGAAGCTGCGGGGAGGACCGGTGGTGGTAGGGCGAACGGGGCAGTCGGCCCAAACATTCCGAGCTCCGAGGATCCACAGTTCGCGCCATGCCCCGCGCCTTGACTGGGGTCGAAAAGCCCGCCCGGGTTGGGATTACGGATGATTTTTCGCGCAGAGGGTCGGAGGGTTTGTCCTTGGCGGGCGCAGTCAGATTCAATACTCTCGCGCCCTTGTTGCGCGCTTGGCACAGCGGTAGCGCACTTCCTTCACACGGAAGGGGTCACAGGTTCGAATCCTGTAGCGCGCACCATTTTCCCTCCTTGATCTGCTGCGGGCCTCGTGTGCGCTCGAAGGTTTTTCATCGCCTGATTCCGATGGGCTTCCCCGCCGCCACACGAAGTCCATTCCCGACTCGCTCCTGACCGCCACGGACGCAGCGGCAGGCTGCTTCTGGATCCTCGTTGGTGGTCGTGGTGTTGCCTCCATTCAGTGCGCTGGGAGATGGGGAACTCTCCACTTCGGCGGACGTCTGGCTTGTGCCGGGCGCTTTCTCACGGGTCTATGGCTGCGCCAGCCACGACTTTGTGCGAGGCTGATGGCGCATGAACTGGTTGTCCCTTGTCCCCCCCCGTTTCATTCTGCTGGCCGCCTGCTTGTCTGCTGCCGGGGCAGCCTCCGCCGACCTCACCGGCGAGTATTTCGACAGCAACGATTTCACCACGCTACGGCTGGCCCGCGTGGACGCGACCGTGGACTTCGACTGGGGCACCGGTGCGCCCACGAACACGCTGGGCGCGGACACTTTTTCCGTCCGTTGGTCCGGCCAAGTCGAGGCCGCGGTCACGACCAACTACACCTTCCACGTCACCGCCGATGATGGCGCGCGGCTCTGGGTCAACGACCGCCTGCTCTGCGGCCGCACCATCACCGGCACGGGCGCCGTCGAGCAGCGCGGCACGCTCGCGCTCACCGCTGGCCAGCGTTACAACCTCGTCCTCGAATACGTCGAAAACACCGGCGCGGCCAACGTCCGCCTTGAATGGTCCGCCCCCGGCCTGCCCCGCGAAGTCATCCCCGCGGCGCGCCTTTTCCCGGCGCAAACCGCTCCGGAGCGCGGCTCGATCCTGGCCGAATACTGGACCGGCCTCACCGGCACGAACCTCGCCACACTCACCAACCACGCCCGCTTCCCCGCCCGGCCTGATGGCCGCGAGTTGCTCCTCAGTTTCGAATGCCTCCAGCGCGATTGGGCGGACAACTACGGCACGCGCGTCACCGGCTTTCTCGTCCCGCCGCAGACCGGCAGCTACATGCTCGCGGTCAGCGCGGATGAAGTTGCGGAGCTGTATCTCGGCACCAACAGCAATAGCGCCGCCGCCCGCCTGATCGCCGCCGTGCCCGGCCCGACGGGCGTCCGCGAATTCACCCGCTTCACGAATCAAGTCTCCGCCCCGCTCTCGCTGGTCGCCGGCCAGAAATACTTCGTGGAACTGCGCCACAAGGAAGGCGTGGGCAGCGACCACTTTTCCGTCGCCTGGCAGCGACCCGGCACGAATCAGTTTGAAGTCATTTCCGCCGAGTCACTCGTGCCCGCGGGACTCGACCGCGCGCAGCCGGCACAAGGCGCCTTTCTCGCCACGCTCACCGCCAGCCATCCGCGCGTGCTGGCCAGCGCCCAACGCTTCGACTGGCTCCAGCGCACGCTCGCCGCGCACAGCATTCCACAACTCAACTCATGGTGGAACACGCTCAAGGCTTCTGCCGACGCCATCCTCACCAATCCCGTCAGCGTCTATACGCCGGACAACCGCGGCACGATTCTCGGCATCAGCCGCACCGTGGTGGACCGCGCCAGCAAGCTCGGCCTTGCCTGGCGGATCACCGGCAACACGAATTACGCCGAGCGCGCCTGGGCCGAGTTACAGGCCGCCGCGAACTTCCCTGACTGGCACCCCGCGCACTTCCTCGACACCGCCGAGATGACCCATGCCTTCGCCGTCGGCTACGACTGGCTCTATGAATACTGGACGCCCGCGCGCCGCACCTTCCTGACCAACGCCATCGTCACGAAAGGCCTGAACCAAAGCCTCTCCATCTACACCAACTACGCGTCGTGGGCCGCTTCCAGCGCGAACAACTGGAACCTCGTCTGCAACGGCGGCCTGACGCTCGGCGCGCTCGCCCTCGGCGACGAAACGCCCGCGCTCACGGAATTCATCCTCGCCCGCGCCACGACGTCCGCCGGCTGGGTCATGCGGCACTACACCACCGATCAAGGCGGCTGGTACGAAGGCCCGGGCTACTGGGACTACACCACCGAATACAACCTGCGCCTGCTTGCCGGACTCGAATCCGCGCTCGGCAGCGACTTCGGACTGAGCGCGACCAAGGCTGTCTGGGAAACAGGCCTGGTCCCGCTGCACATGGTCGGGCCGAACGCAAAGAGCTTCAACTTCGCCGACGCCGGCGCGGGCAACCTTCGCGGGCCGCAACTCTTCTGGCTCTCCCGCCGCTACCTGCGCCCTGAGTTTGCCTGGCACGAGCGCGCGAATGTGGCCGTCGAGCCGCTTGATCTCCTGTGGTACGACGCCCGCGGCAGCGATCCGCACACCACCGGCCTGGCGGCGGCAAACTGGTTCCGCGGCCCCACCGAAACCACGCCCTATGAGTTCGCTGATGCCGTGACGCTGCGCACGCGCTTCGGCGACAGCGACGCTAGTTTTGCTGGATTCAAGGCCGGTGAAATCGGCGCGAGTCACGGGCACCTGGACGCCGGCAGTTTCGTGTTCGATGCGCTGGGCCAGCGCTGGGCGCACGATCTGGGCGGCGATGACTACGCCCTCGCCGGCTACTTCGGCTCGCAACGCTGGACGTATTACCGGCTGCGCGCCGAGGGCCACAACACACTCGTCATCAACCCCGGCTCGGGCGCGGATCAAGTCACTGGCGCGCGCCCGCCCATCCTGCTCTTCCAAGACAATCCCGGCAGCGATGCGTCCGTCGTGGCGGACCTGACTTCGGCCTACGGCATCACACGGGCCTGGCGCGGCGTGTCGCTCTTCCAGAACCGCCGCTGGCTGCTGGTGCAGGACGAAATCACCGCCGCGTCGCCCGCCACGGTCTGGTGGTTCATGCACCTCAATACCAGCACCACAACCGTCGTCGCCCCGGACCAGACTTCGGTGATGCTCACGCAAGGCGGCGCGCGGCTGTGGTTGAAAATCCTGTCCGGCGGGGGCGGCTTCACGGTGAGCAATGCGGTCCCATTGCCCACGTCGCCCAATCCCACTGGCCAGAACACCAACAGCTCGTACCAGAAACTCGCCGTCCGTCTCACCGGCGTCACCAACACCACGCTCGCCGTCCTGCTGGTTCCGCTGCGCGGCGGCGAGAATCCGCCCACCAACCTCCCCGCGCTCATCCCGCTCGCCCAGTGGGGCACGAATTTCTCCACGCCCTACGTGCCGCCGCCGCTGTCAACCGCACGGGTCGCGCCCGCGTGGCAAAACTCGTTCGTGGATGTGGATCTCCGCGCGCTCGTGCAGGACACCAATGCCGCCGCCGGGAAATTTGTCTTCACCGCCGGCCCCGCCACCAACGGCACCGTCGCCTTGCTCGCGGATGGCCGCACCGCGCGTTTCACTCCCGCCGCGAACTTCACCGGCCTGGCGGGCTTCGGCTACGCGGTCACGAAGCCCGGCGTGGATCCGCGCGCCATTGCTTGCTTCGACTTCGAGCCGCCGGAGTCCGCGGCGGACGGTGGCATCACCGACAAGTCGCCCGCGGCCAGCGACGGCGCGCTCGCCGTCCTGGGCAGCGGCTCCGCCACGCTCACTACCGACCGCCCCGCCGCGCTCGCCGGCGGCAGCACGCAATCGCTTCGACTCCTGGAGCAAGGCGAGTTGAACAGCGCCCGCCTTACTGGGCCGGGTTCACCCGCGGACCTCGATTTTAACACGCGCGACTGGACCTTCGCCGGTTGGTTCAAACGCGCCACGACGACGAATGATGATTTCCTTTTCTACCTCGGCAACAGCGACGGCTTCGGCAGCCCCGATGAACTCCATCTACATGGCGCCTCCGGCGGCCACAACCTCCGGCTCGTGCATTACATCGCCACCACGACCACCGACCTCGACCTCACCGTGGCGAACGTCCAGCCCAACACCTGGTATCACGCGGCGGTGGTCTTTGACGCCACGAATGGCAACAGCGGCAACGTGAAGTTCTACCTCAACGGCGCGCTTGTCGGCAGCGACCCCGCCGTCACGCTGAATGTGCCTTCTGGATCGCGCGCCTACCTCGGCGGGCACGGCAGCACCACCTTCGCCACGGTGCGCTGGTTCAATGGCTGGCTCGACGACACCGCGCTCTTTGCCGCGGCGTTGACGCCGGCGGAAATCAGCTTTCTAGCCACGCATCCCGCGGGCGAGCTGAGCGGCATCACGGAAACCAACTTCGTCCAAGTCATCGTCAACCCCGTGAATCATCCGCCCAGCCTCGCCGCGGTTTCCAATCGCACCCTCATGGCCGGCCAGACGCTCACAGTGACCAACATCGCCACCGATCCCGATACGCCCGTCGGACCGTTCACGTTCGCGCTGCTGAGCGCCCCGCCCGGCACGACGCTCCAACCAATCACCGGTGTTTTGAACTGGCGGCCCGGGTTGGCGGACGTGGGGCAGACATTTGAGTTTCGACTCAGGGTGTGGGACACCGGTGCCGTCGCCCTGCTGCCGCCCGTGGCGGACACGGTGGCGCGCGCGGATTGGCCGACCGCGTCGTCTGGCTTTGATCCCGTGCTGACCACGCGGCTCGCGACCAACGCGCCCGTCGCCACGAGCGAAGCCTTTCTGCGCTTCGACCTGACGTCGCTGCCACAATCCCTGGAAGGGGCCTATGGGATCTCTTTGCGAGTCACGACTTTGGCGGCCACCAATCCCGGCTCACACTCGCTCGCGTTCGTAACCAACGATGCTTGGAGCGAGACCGCTCTGACTTGGGACAATCGCCCGGCTGCCGGGGTCGCGCGGGTACTTTTCAGTCCCGTCGCCGGAACCGCCGCCAATCTCCCGCTTAGCTCGACCGCGCAAGCCGAAGCTGCCGGCGATGGCCAACTCTCGATCCGCCTCGCAGCGTTGCAGAACAGCACCAACGGGTTCGCCCGCTTCGGCTCGCGCGAGTGTGGCTCGAACGCCTGGCCGCAACTGGTGATCAGATTTGGGCCGCTGGTTGCGACCAATTCCTTCCTCGTCACCGTGCTGCCGCCCGCCCCGCCAACGCTGACCGGGGCCGGTTTTGCCAATGGCGCTTTCACCTTCCGGGTCAGCGGCGACCCCGGCCCGGACTACCTCGTGGAAGCCTCGACCAACCTCACCGGCTGGACACTGCTGCTGGCGACCAATCCGCCGACCCTGCCGTTTGAGTTCAGCGATCTGGCCACGACCAACCAGCCCGTGCGTTTCTATCGCATCCGCCTCGGGCCATGAACTGGCGGACACGGAGAGCACCGTGGCAGCAGTTCGCATTTTGGCCCTGGGTCGCGCCCTGCTGGGGCTGACACAGCTTGGGCGCCGCCGGGCCGTTAACGTCACGGCCCCTCCAGGCCTGTCTGCGGCGTTGACGGTTAGCTTCAGCGGTGGCTATGCAGCGGTTCTTGCTGCGCGTTCCCGGGCTTGGGCGAGAGTCACCTTTGGATGACCGTGGTAAATGAATTTGGAGACAAGCGCGACGCGTGTCCCACGGCGCCGAGTCCGCGATTGCATGGAGAGGGCTCCGGTTAGCCGCCTGCCGTCGGTTCTGGGCCGCAAACGAAAAAGGGCACCGTGGCCGGTGCCCTTTGAGAATCTGTCAGTCTGCCTGCGTCACTTGCCCAAGGCTTTCCGCGCCAGCGCGACGGCGCCCACGGCGGTTTCGCTGTAGCCGTCCGCGCCGATTTCGTCGGCATATTTCTGGGAGATGGGAGCGCCGCCGATGAGGACTTTCACTTGCTCGCGCACGCCGGCCTGTTTGAGCGCTTCGATGGTGGTTTTCATCGCCGGCATGGTGGTGGTGAGCAGCGCGGACAAGGCGATGATGTTGGCCTTCTTGTCCTTCACTGCGGCGATGAACTGCTCGGGGGTGACGTTCACGCCGAGATCCATCACCTCGAACCCGCCGCCCTCGAGCATTGAGGCGACCAGGTTCTTGCCGATGTCGTGCAGGTCGCCCTTGACGGTGCCGACGGCGACGCGGCCGATGGGTTCCGCGCCGGTCGCCGCCAACAGCGGGCGGATCGGCTCCATGGCGGACTTCATCGCGCGGGCGGAGAGCAGCAACTCGGGCACGAAATACTCGTTGCACTCAAACTTCTGGCCCACGTCGCTCATGGCGGGAACCATGAAATCAGTGACGATCTGGAGCGGAGGAACCCCCCGGGCCAGGGCGGCTTCAACGACGGCGCGGGCTTTGCGGGCGTCCCCGGCGACGACGGCTTCGTAGAGCGACTTGAGTTCTTCCATAATGATCGAGGGGCAGGTTTGGGTTGGTAAAGCGGCGGGAAATTTTAACCCACGCAGCAGCGTGAGTGCGATGGTGCGCCAGTCGCCGCGGACAGGCCAAGAAAAATGTTCCGGCAGCCAGAGCGTCGGACGTCATCCGTCGGCCCGGTACGATGAAGGGAGTCGTCACGCCCTCCGTGTTGCCCGCCGGCCGGTGTTAGTTGAGCAAGTTCCACCGACCACCTGAGGATGCGCTGCCTGCAGCTCCTGAGGCGGAATTTCTGTTTCCAGCGTTGGCTCTCCGAGTAGTCTGCGGCATGAAATCACTTTTCCCACTCGCTTTGGTTTGCCTCGCTCTGTCCGTCCTGGCGCAATCCGATCCGCCCGCGGCCAAGCCCGCCAAGGGCTTTGATGAATTGGCGGACACGGCGTTGCAGGCCATGACCAAACGAGCCGAGGAACTCAAAATCCAAGGCGTAGCGGTGGTGGCGTATGTGGCCGGAGAGAATGTCGCGGGCTGGTCCTCGAAAATGGCGGTCGTGGGCTCGCTCAAGAACGCCCCCAAGGACAAGAACCCTGGGGCCAACCTGCTCGCCATCGCTTACAGCAAAGCGGCGGAAATGGCGGAGACGTTGCAGAACAGCGGCAGCGCCGGCCGGCCGCCCATGACGGGGGAGACGGGCTGGCAAGGCGGCTTGATCAAGCGCGGCAAGACCGGCTACCTGATCGCAGCCTTCAGCGGCGGCCCCTCCGAATCTGATCTCAAGGTTTCCCAGGCAGGTCTGGAAGTGTTGGCGGGCAAGCTGTAGTGAGGGCGGGACGAAGCGACGGGGAGGTTCCAGCAACGCGGGGCAAGCGGGTGGGGGTGAGGTTGGACTTGAGTTTCTGCCGCAGCGCTGGTCAATGCTTGTGCAACGCACGCACGGTGACGGTTGCTGGGTGGAGACATCAGAGGCTATGAAAACGCGATTCCTGGCAGTTCTTTGGGCGGTGAGCCTGCCGCTCCCCAACTTCGGAATTAGGCATTAAGCGTCTGGCCGGTTGTCATCGCCTCATACGAGTGCAACGTGGCGATCGGTTGCGGGCTACGCGTGGGTAAGGCTCAGGCGGGCGGGGGCAGGGCGCGCAGGGCAGACGAGCATGTAGGCCCGGCGACGACTCAACTCCGCGCGACCACCGGCGGCGGAGTTGATCTTGCCCGGCTTTGGTCCGGGCAACCCCAGCCTTGCCCTGACCGCGCGGAGCGGCTTCCTTGGGCGCCCTTTCGCTCCGCGCATGAAACCCTCGCACCTGCTTGTGATGGTCCTGCTCAACATTGGTTGGGCGGGCACCATCGTCATCAACAAGGCGCTGGGATCCGGCGCGGGGGACGGCCCAGCCGAGGGCGCGACGGCGCGGCCGGACCTGCCGGTCGGCGGCATCGTGACGCTGCGGTTCGGGCTGGCGGCCTTGTGCATGTTGGCGCTCTGGCCGTGCTGGCGCGGCCGGATGCCGCGGGGGAAAGACTTCATGATGAGCGTGCTCATCGGCCTGGCGGTATTCGTGCTGGGACAGCGGATGCAAGTGCTCGGCACCTTGCTGGGCACGGCCGGGAATTCCGCCATCCTGATGGCCGTGGAACCGCTGCTGGCGACGGTCGCCGCGGCGATTTTCCTGCACGAGCACATCGGCCCACGGCGCGTGGTTGGCTTCGCCTTGAGCATCGCCGGGGTGGTCGTGCTGAACCGCGTTTGGGAGCCGTCCTTCCGCTGGACCGGGCTGCTGCCGAGCCTGATTTTCATGTCCTCGTTCCTCTGCGAAACTGCGTATTCCATCCTCGGCAAACCCATCGTCGAGCGCGCCAGTCCGGCAAAGTTGCTCACGGTCGCGCTGGTCGGCGCGACCGTGGCAAACCTCAGCATTGACGGGCGGGACACCTGGCGGGCGGCGCAACTGCTTCACCCCACCGAATGGCTCCAGCTCAGCTACATGGCCGTCGTCTGCACGGTGATCGGCTACACCGTCTGGCTGGTCGTGATCAAGGAAGCGCCAGTGAACGTGGTGGCGATGACGATTTTCATCCAACCCGTCGCCGGCGTGCTGCTGGCCGCGACCTGGTTGCAGGAAGCGCTGCATTGGGGCCAACTCTGGGGCAGTCTGCTGATCGTGGCGGGTCTGGCGGTGGCGCTCTCGCGGCAAATCCACACCGCGCCTGTGCCGTCCCCCTCCCCCGGCGCGGAAGCGAAGCCGTAGCAAAAGCCAACGCAGCCCCCGGGTCAGTCCGCAGTTGCGGCGCGGCAACCCTCGGATTGCAAAGCCACGCAAACGGCGGATGCTGGCACCGGTTCGGGTGCCCCAGGAAAAAGGCGCGCTTGCGGCGCTTCCCAAACACAGCCGGAGCCGGCGCGGGTAAGCTGAAGCTCCCGGCACCCGCGGCCTTCTCCGGTCGGCTCCGGCAAATCTGAAAGCAGTTCGATAGACCATGAAGAATAATGTTTTGGCGCTGGTGGCGGCGGTGGTGGGCGGAGTGGTGGGCTATCTGGCCTTTCGCTGGATCGCCCGGCAGGGCTTCTATGCGTTGGTCCTGCCAGGCGCTCTGGTGGGGATCGCGGCGGGCATGTTCAAGAGCCGGTCCATCGCCGTCTGCGTCGTGTGCGGCGTGGCGGCGCTGGGCCTGGGCCTGTTCTCCGAGTGGCAGTTCGCCCCCTTCGCCAAGGACGACGGCCTGGGCTATTTCCTCGCGCATGTGCACCAACTCCGTCCGCTGACGCTCCTGATGATCGCGCTCGGTGCCGCCATCGGCTTCGGTGTTCCCTTCCGCCATCGGAATGATGAGGGGCCGGAGTAGGCCACC
>Ga0105047_10008906_pt1 | contig 16637 bp, 12 predicted proteins | sample MAT04_FD_78384 | JGI IMG/M metagenome (GOLD analysis project Ga0105047, IMG submission 78384) | Freshwater microbial communities from Lake Fryxell liftoff mats and glacier meltwater in Antarctica - MAT-04 (megahit assembly) | ecosystem: Environmental > Aquatic > Freshwater > Ice > Liftoff...
ATGGCCATCGAGTTCTCCTCCTGATTGTGTGCGTTAACACCGCTATCGTGGAGGACGGTGGCCACCTCTGTCATCTGGCCACCTATTTACAGAAGTATAAGGACGTAATCTCATTACGTCGGCCTTTGACTATATGGCTCTACGTGCTCCGGGTCGATACGCTCTTTCGCAGCAGTACCAGTTCGATCGGTTGATTGGAGTCGTCGCCAATGAGTGAGGAAGCTGCTCACTGCGCTTGGTAAATGGTCAGGAAACCTTTCGAACCGAGGCAGTGTTCCTGCGTCAGGAAGTTTAGAACGGGACGTCTTTACTAAGGCTTACCAGCATTTGGTGATCGATGTAATGGATATACTTGTGTATTGGCAACATCGTTGGATTCACTCTGTTCGTCGCACAAGTACCGTGCCATTTTGAGCGTGATATGGGCCTTTGATGGCAGGAGAAGCGCAGTGCTCCAGTCTACCTGTCCTGCGAACTCTTTCGATTTTGACACTTCTGAACTCAGTATGCTTCCAAATTCAGATGGACAGGATCGCCTCTGGACAAAACTGACTGCTCAACTATTGGGACGGTCATGGTTCACTGAGATCGCGATGACCGACTCCAGATTTGATTGGTTTACGCAAGAATTCAAAACCTATCTCAGTGGACGAGTCGAGACGCTGGAAAACTTCATTGACCTCCTCGCCAATAGTCCCATCGTAGTCGACGCGTTGGGGCCGTCGCATGTGGCACAACTGCTTATACGTCTCACCGAGTATGGCGATTACCTCGCTGGCGTCACTCTTGAGGAGGAGTTGTTTTCGATCGTCAGTGTAACGGCAAAAACGTCATTGGTAGTCAGCATAATTGGAATCTTTGGATGGTCGGGCCAATCGGCCCTCGACGTTGACGAAGTTGTTCGGCTAAATGGCGTGGATCGAGATGAATGCACCAAAGCTGCCGACGATGTGATTGATTCGCTATGGAACGGGTGCAATTGGACTCCTGCATTGGACCGCGCAATTCAACTTATGACCGACCTCGAGAAAAGCCAATCCGAGGATATCGGCGCAGCACTTCAAGCATCCGGAATCACTGAACAAGCAACATTTGACTGTAATGGCCTTCACCTTGCCTGTGAGGTGTTTGGCAAGCCGATACCTGCGATCCTCACCACGTCGTTCGATGGGGACGGGGTAGTACAAACTCCTCTCGACCCGCGCCCTGATCATACGGACGGACCGCTTGGACAGTATTGGAAAGCATTTATAGAAGACCAAACCACGATCGTCGACGAGTCAAGCCAAATATGGAAGTCAGCCTCAATAGCTGATGAGCTTGAGATTGAAAATGTCGCCGAGTCGTCCTCGACCATATCGATTCAAACTCCGAAACATCCTCGGATGCTCAATGAACTGTCAGACGCTATCCAGCCTATGATCGCCTTAAGCCAAATTGCTGCATGGGCAAATGCCGAGTATCAAGCTGCAAATCTCGACGAAGCACTCAACTGTCTTCACACAGCGGAGACGCTCCCAACAACCATAGTGCACGCTTGGCTCACATTGAAGGAAATCGACGCGCGCGTTATCGGCCGTGAATTCTTAGTCGAATACGATCCGATTCCAATCCTCAAACGCATCTTTAATCTCTTTATCGAGACATCATCAGCAAACGACGAAGACGACACTACTGCTGGACACCTTCGCCGGTTTCGGATTCTCACAGAGCGCGTCTTTTATACCGGCAGAAGACCGATACCGCTCCAAGAGTTGGGCAACGAGCTGGGCATTACACGTGAGCGCGTTCGTCAACTCGAAGTGAAAGTTCGAGAGCAGTTTTTACAGGAAGCGACGTCGCCTTCGTCTCGACCGCTAATTCGCGCGGCTGGTCGGCTCCGGCAACGACTAGGGCGTGCTGTCCCAGTTAGCGATCTCAAAGAAATGTTTCGCGTTGATGTTGAGGCCGATCGGGAATTGTTACCATTGTCGGCAACGATGGAGAAGGCTCTATTGTGGCTAGCAGGTCCGTACCGAGAGTCGCAGGTTGGTTGGCTAGTCCTAGAGAATGTAGACGTCGCAACGCAAACACTTGCTCAGCTGCAATCTGCGACCGCGAATGGGCCGCTTTCAGAGGAATCAGTTATTGAGCTGGTCGGCCAGCTCGGAATCCTTCCGGCGTACGTTAAAGATTGGATTAATTCGTTTGGACGATTTCAGTTCCGCGATGGTTTCGTCATCCGATGGTCAGGTAGCTTTGCTGACAAGGCAGAACAGATTCTCCTACTTGCTGGCGAACCACTTTCCCGCGATGAAATCGTTAGACGCGTCGGAGAATCCGTGTCGCGTGGGCCGGTCTCGAGCCTACCTGCGGATTCGCGATTTATGCGCGTATCTCGGACAGAAATTGGTTTGCGTTCCTGGGAACTCGAGGAATACACAACCATTGAAGAAGAGATTGCGCAGGAGATCGAGCGACAAGGCGGTCAAACAACATTGAGTCATTTAGTAACGACGCTCGCTGCGAATTTCGGCGTCGCCGAGCAGTCTGTGCGTGCATATCTTGCGAGCAGCGTAAATTTCACACGTAACTTCGACGGTGACTACCTGAATGCGCGGCGTTCAGTCGATCATTTTAGTATTCGGCCACTTGAGAAATCACGACGCTGTTACCTTCACGACGGCCAGTGGGCCTACCGCTACGTTGTGACTGCGGATACCATACGTGGTTCAGGCAGTGGAATCTCCACAGCATTCGCCGCACATCTTGGTGCGACTGAACCCGGTTCTGCGCTTGTTTACTCGAGTGATTTTGGCCCGGTACGAATTGGTCGTACCCCAACAGGGGCGACCATAGGGACTCTGCGTACAGTTGTAAGTGAACTGGGGGCAGAGCCGGGCGACTATCTTTTCATCATTTGGACGCGTGACAAACACCTGGTGTTTATCCGATCGCCGCGATTCATCCGTGAACAGGCGACCGGACTCTCTCGACTCGCATATGAAGTTGGGCTGCCTGCGAGTCCACCTCCAACGCTCGCATTGATTGCACAGGCGATAGGGCTTACGCCTGATGCCACCCGCGTACAGATGTTCAGCAGATTTCGCGAGCGAATGGAATTGGAACTGACGGAGTTCCTTCCTGAAGAGGTTGCTGACCTGCTCACTGTTGAGCGGCATAACGAAATGGACGCTGTGTCCGAACTCTTGAGCTCGTTTTGAGGGGAACTATGCCAGAGAAGCTCGCCTATCGACATCTCACTTTGAGATCACTTCAGTTATCGTGTGTATTGTCAGAAGAAGCTTCTTCCGAGTGGGGGCAACACTAAGACACAGAATATACGTAGGTTGACTGTTGAGGAGGAGATATCCTCGTGGGAACAGAAGCTGGTTCAGCGACTACAGAAAGTGTGACCAGGCGACTTATTTCGGTTGGCCTTCGTTTACAACGCTGGGCTGAGTGGCAAGTTGACGATTCTCCTGATACGACGGGTATTACATGGCGGCAGTTGGAAGCTCTCCATGTCGTCGCGGCATTGAAAGACCCAGCGCTCGGTATGATCGCTACTGAGTTAGATGTGACACCTGCCGTTGTAACGGGCTTGGTTGATCGCCTTGAGCGTTTGGGCTTCTTAAATCGAGCTCCAGATCGTGCGGATTCACGCGTAAGTCGTGCGACGGTCACTTCGGCTGGAGCCGCAGCTATGGCCGATGTCGAAGAGGAACTTCGAAGACTACTTGCCAAGCCGATGTTGCAACTGACGTCCGCTGAGTTGGCCACCTTAACCAGCGCCCTCAATCTCATCGACTCGGTGGATTCTCCCCGCTGCGGCTACTGCAAATCCAAGGTTCGACCAGACGACGTTTTTTGCGCTGATTGTGGGCAGCAGCTGCGCGTACCGACGAAATCGACCAGTTCACGGGTCATTGATGTCTCCGCTAATGACGGGCAAGAAGGTGCGGATGCGGTATCCGAACTTTTGCGCTCAATTTCTGGTAACCACTAAGTGAAGAGTAAGTCAATTGGGCTCCAGTCCCTCTCGCTGGCGCCAACCTATCGCTCAGATCGGCACAATATTGGGCAAGACTTTCTCGTCCCATGCCTTGCCCAAGCGACGACCTACGACCGTGCGGTTGGTTACTTCACAAGTTCAGCGCTCGCCGAGGCAAGTCGCGGGTTAGGTCCGTTTATTGAGCGCGGTGGCATCATGCGACTAATCGCATCACCGTATTTACTTCCCGAAGATGCAGAGGCGATGAGGAAAGGCTACGAGTCGCGCGAACACATCGTAACCCGGGCGTTGGAACGAGTGCTCTCAGCGACGATGCCTGATCCCCAAAAAGCGAGTGTTACTTGTTTGGCGTGGTTGATTGCTGAAGGACGACTCGATATCAAGATCGCTCTGCTTGAGCGGGAAGGCAATGTTGGTCTCTACCATGAAAAGATTGGCATTCTTCGTGACGATCGTGGAGATGCCGTTGTCTTCACGGGTTCTGCCAATGAGTCTGCCGGAGGTTTGCTGATCAACTTTGAGTCGGTCGAGGTCTACCGGTCCTGGATCAGCGGCGATACCGACCGGGTCGACGCGAAGATCGCCGATTTCGAAAACTTGTGGTCCGATCAAACCACGTCGCTGACGATCATGCCGTTTCCAGCCGCGCTTCGTGATGCGCTCATCCGTCAGCGCCCCAGACATCGACCGCAATTCGACAGCGAAGGGAATGCGATCCTCTCATTGCCGGACAGTCCGTCTCCCGATGGCGCGTTCATGCCGCACGTGCCGGCTGGTCTCGACATTCGTCCCTACCAGGACGATGCTATCAGTGCGTGGTTTAAAGCAAATCTGCGTGGGACGCTACGCATGGCTACGGGTACTGGAAAAACTGTCACCGCATTGGCATTGATTGCCAAGTTAGCAGCCGCTCTCAAAGAACGAGACCGGCCGTTTTTCGTGCTCGTTCTTTGTCCCTACCAGAATTTAGTCGAGCAGTGGGCGGAGAATGTAGAACAGTTTGGGGTTGATCCAACTCGATGCTACCGTGGTCAATCCTATTGGAAGGATCAGCTTTCCGCTCAGATTACGGCCGTATTGGCCGGGCGCCCGTTCGGGATCGCGATCGCCACCTATGACACTTTCCAAACGGATGGCTTTCAAGCGCAACTGCGAGCAATTGAGAAGCACCTTCTCATTGTGGCGGATGAGATGCATAACGCCGGCGCACCGGGCACTAGGAATGCGTTGCCACCAAATGCCCCATTTCGGCTGGGGCTCTCTGCGACGCCGGAGCGGTGGCATGACGATGAAGGAACGGAAGCTCTCTTTGCCTATTTTGGCCCCCCAGTGTTCGAATTAGGACTTGCTGAGGCTATAAAAATTGGCGCGTTGACCCCGTATCAGTATTTTCCGGTAATAGTAGAACTTGACATCGAGGAAATGGCCGCCTACACAAAGCTTACTGAGCAAATCCGTAAGATTAGCGCGGGCCAAGAGAACACTAATCAGAGCGAACTCGACGGTCCACTCAAGGCAATGTTGATCAAGCGCGCTCGGATATTGGCGAACGCATCAGGGAAGATCCCCGCCCTGAAGCAGGTAATGGATGAACGTACTGAGACGACTCATAACCTGATTTACTGCGGTGACGGACGGATGCCGGCTGATGCCGAAACAGACAACGAGGAGGAATTGCGTCAGATCAGTGGAATCACACGCATGATTGGAAACGAGCTTAAAATGAAAGTTGCCCAATACACCTCAGAAACGGCTATCGACCGTCGGCGTACCATCCTTGAGGAGTTTGGGCGAGGACGGTTGCAGGCTGTCGTGGCAATTCGATGCCTCGACGAGGGAGTCGATATCCCGGAGACCCGAAGAGCTTTTATTCTCGCCAGCAGCACCAATCCCCGGCAATTTATTCAGCGGCGCGGCCGCATTCTTCGGCGAGCCCCTGGAAAAATTCGGGCAGAGCTTTACGACTTCATTGCTATACCTCCTTTCGGTGGACTCAATGAGGCGGATTTTCGAACAGAGCGTGGCCTCGTCCGACGAGAGTTAGAGCGAATTGTAGAGTTTGCAGGCATCGCCGAAAACGGCCCTCAAGCGATGCAGAAACTGCTCGATTTGCGGAAGCGCTATGGGCTCTTGGATTTGGGAACCTAGCAACACGATCAGGAGGGTATATGGCAGTCGATCCGCGAATGAAGGAGCTTGATGATCGATTGAGCCCGCTCGCTCGGAGGATAGCGAGCGAGGTATTGGTATTGGAGCGAGAGCATAGCTTCCAAGCGCGAACAAAAGTGCTTGACAAGGAGCTCGGTGACGCCATTGTGAAGCGCATTAAAGTTCTGATCCCCAATGCATCGAAGGATACGAGCTCATGAAATTGATCTCAATGGAGTTATCGAATTATCGGCAATTTTTCGGCAGGCAGGAGCTTACATTTTCTGCCAGCAGGGACCGCAACGTAACAATCGTCTTCGGGGCGAACGGCGCCGGCAAGACAACACTGCTTTCGGCCTTCACTTGGTGCCTCTACGGTGTCATGCCGCCGGCACTTGAGTCGCCCAAGCAGTTAGTGAACGAGCGCGCTTGGAACGAAGCACTGGAAGGAACTTCGGTGAGCGCAACGGTGGTGCTCCGCTTCTCGCATGACGAATACACGTACGAGTTCGAGCGTACCCAAATGCAGCGGAAGGTCCAAGGACAAGTCGTCACCGAACGGGACGGCGGGTACAAAGACCTAAGAGTCTCAGTGATGAAGCCAACGGGCGAAACCGACAGCTCGGTGACAAATCCCAACGATAAGATCCAACAAATCTTGCCCATGGAGCTTCATCGCTCATTTTTCTTCGATGGCGAGCGGATGGAGAACCTGGTAAAGCAAAAATCATCGAAAGACATCAACGAAGCCATCAAGAAGATCCTCGGACTTGAACGCATTGAACGCGCCATCGACCATCTCAAGGGTGCGTGTGGTCAGCTTGACCGGGAGCTTGCTCAAGTTTTACCGGCTGCCGTCAAAAAGGAGGTCGAGTCTCTGCTGACTGGCATCGAGGTGAAAACAGCTGAAATCGACGACTGCAAAACAAAGCTTCAAGGAGAGCGGGCGAATCTTGACGCATGGGAGGACGAGCTTGAGGCGGTGGCAGAGGCCCTACGAGTCAACGAGCAGTCGAGCGCCCTTCAGAAAGAGCGCGACGAGCAGGAGTCCACACTCAAGCGGAATCAACAACGGCTGCTTGAGGTCACTCTTCGACAACAGGCGATCATCTCCCGCAAAGGGTTTCTGGCCTTTACACCCTCACTGACCTCTCAAACGTTGGTTCGCGTCGATCAGGTGCGGGAGCGCGGTCAAATACCAACCCCGATCAAGCGGCAATTCGTTGAAGATCTTCTGGAACGTGCGTCTTGCATTTGCGGAACACCGCTCGACCCAGGCAGTTCGGCACAACTTGCGGTCGCCGAATGGCGAGAGCGCGCGATTGCTGCGGGCGCTGAGGAGGCATGGACGAATCTCGGCGCGCAAGCGAAGCAGTTCAGTTTCGATCGCCAGGAATTGTTGGAGACGTTGCGCGGATGTATAGCGGAAAGGGCTCACCTAACTGAAGAGTATCGCCGAGTGCGGGACCGGGTAGGAGAGATTCAAACGCTCCTCGGGAAAAATGATTCCACCGAGATCCAGGACCTGGCAAATCGCCAAGTGAACCTCGTGGAACGGATTCAAGAGACCAATCGGCAGATCGGATGGTTCCAAGGTGATATCGAACGGCTCACCGGGGAAATTCAGCAGCTGGTTGAAACCCGACGCGTAAAAACGGCGCAAATTGGCCAAGCTGACATCGCAGGGCAGCGCGAAAGCGCCGCTTCTGAAGCGTACGAATTCTTCGTCAAGTTGCTGGAGATCAAAACTGACGACACGCGTAAGCAACTAGACAGGCGCATTAAGGAACTTTATAAGTCGATCTCGTTCAAAGACTACACACCGGAGCTAACGCAGGATTTCAGTTTGGGCCTATACAAAGACGTTGGTGGTCGTCGAGCAGCAGTGGCCAAGTCTACCGGCGAGAATCAGATCTTGAGCCTTGCATTTGTCGGAGCGGTCGCAGCATACGCGCGTGAACTCCACGACGAAGCGAAAAACCAGACATCGTCGATCGGGGGATTCGAAGGTGGCATTTTCCCAATCGTGATGGATTCACCCTTCGGAGCTTTAGATGAAGGTTATCGCGAACAAATTGCAGCAGCTATTCCAGCGTTGGCAGAGCAAATCGTCGTGTTCGTATCAAAGAGCCAGGGACTCGGAATCGTGCTTCAACAGCTGGGACCGAGAATCGATCGGCGCTTTGTAATCGACTATCAAACCACGAAGCCGGGGGCTGAGGCGGAAACAATTGACTTGGGCGAGCAACGCTTCCCGTATATCACGCCGTCAGGTACTGCATCCGAGTGGGCCCAACTTCGAGAGGTGTAAGAGCAATGACAAAGGTTACAGGGACTGATGTCAGCCGCGGAGGTCGCTCTGCGGCCTACAGAGTGAGACGTCCAAAGGACAAAGCTGAACTGATGGAGGAGCTGACGAAGAATAACCTTTTCGCGAGCTACCGCGATCTACTCGGCTTTGCCGCAGCTCTTGGATGGTCGCTCGGAAAACCAGAGCCTTTTGACCAGACGGCCGAGCCGGTTGCTTGGGAAGTGTTTACAAATCACCCCGGTAACGAGGCGCTGGTTGACATGCTCACCGCTGTCCAGGTGGATGACGCCGATGCGCTCAGTAGCGAACGACTTATCGAGCGGATTCAGCGTTTCGAAGAGTATGCGAATGCAGGACTTAAAGCACTCGCTCAAATGAGTTCGGCCGACTCGACGCTCGACGCGCTGACCCGGCTGATCATAGACACAGAAGTCCGTGAACAAGCCGGAGATCTCGATGCGCTAATCACCGAGCTCTCTGGGCTGTAGGGGAGCTGGTCTGTTGTAGGGACGGAGACGGGCTTCAGTAAGACAAACTGGCCTCGCCGTGGATTTCGGACTTTCTCATAGAGCCAAGCAGCGAGGCGTACATGTCACGCGCGGAGGCGATGAGCGTGGAAGATCTCGTCGGAAAGGCGCACGACGGTGTAGTTGATTTCATCTAGTGTGGTCGATCGCCCAAGGCCAAAGCGAATTGACTGGTGTGCTCGTGCCTGATCTGGGTGTATTGCGAGCAAAACATGAGACGGTTCCACCCGCTCCGATGTGCATGCCGCTCCCGTAGAAAATGCAATGTCAGGGGTCGCTACCACCAATCCCTTCGCCTCGACACTGGGAACAAAAATACTGAGGTTGTGTGGAAGGCGATCGGAAGGATGCCCGTTAATCTCAATGGCCGGCACTCGCTCCTTAATTCCTGCAAAGAGTTGATCTCGTAGACCCCGCAGACGCTCAGACTCTTTAGGCATAAGAAGCTGTGCCAGTTTCGCGGCGTGGCCGAGCCCGGCAATGCCCGGAACGTTCAGGGTTCCGGAACGCAGTCCGCGCTCGTGACCTCCACCCCACATCAAGGGAGTCATCAATACCCTCGGATTTCGCCGTCGCACATAGAGTGCCCCCACACCTTTAGGTCCATATATTTTATGTGATGATAGAGAAAGCAGGTCGATGTACATGCGTTCGACATTGATGGCTATATTCCCAACTGCCTGTGTCGCATCGGTATGAAAGAGGATTCCGCGCTCCCGTGTTATTTTTCCTATCTCGACTAATGGAGCCAAGGTGCCAATTTCGTTGTTCGCAGCCATAATCGAAACCAGAATTGTCTTTTCCGTGATCGATGAACGAAGCAAGTCCAGATCAATTGAGCCGAAACGATCGACGGGGAGATAGGTCACGCGCTTACCCAGATGCTCTAAGCGGGTCGCCGTATCCAGTATCGCCTTGTGCTCCGTAACACAGGTGATCAAATGATCGCCTCGATCTGCGTACGACTCCATTACCCCGAGTAACGCGGTGTTGTTTGATTCAGTCGCTCCGCTAGTAAAGACAATCTCTGCTTCGCGTGCTCCGATAAGACCAGCGATCTGTTGGCGAGCTGTATCGACCGCATCACTTGCCCGCGCTCCGAAAATGTGGTCCTTGCTGGAGGCGTTCCCAAACTCCTGTGTGAAGTACGGCAGCATCACCTCGAGAACTCGCGGATCGATCGGAGTTGTTGCATGGTGGTCCAAATAGATCGGTCGAGCAGTCGCCCGTTCGCTCACCTTCCACCTCCATTATTCTTCTCGCTTGAATGTGCTGGTACAAGGCCCACGATATCGGAGATGTCTCGCACGCGATTACAAATGATGTTTGCCCCTCGGTTCATATGAGCACGGTACTGAGCCAGAAAGTCGCTATCCGGGTCCAATTCATCATCGATCAGCCGCTGGACAAGCAACGCATCAAAAAGGAGTTCCCATTCACCCACAAGGGTGACACGGTTGAATTCCAATCCATTTTCGTCAAATGTCGCCGGGTCAGGAATTTGGGGATCCGCAAGCGACAGGACAAAACCGAGCCGACAAAGGAGGTTCGGCGTGAGCCCCGTACGCGCCTTCTTGTCTCGCAAGCGGTAGGTCAACTCATCCGAGAGTCGTATTCGGCTCCACCGAACCGGCCGGATCTCACGCATCGCAATTTCATTCCTATTTACCATCAGCGAGTCGCCCTCCAATCGAAGGCGTAGCGACAACAGGTCCTCCTGGATAATCTTCGAATTGGAAATAACCACTTTCGATCACTGAGGATTTGTCCGCCGGCGAATAATTGATGTGGAAGACCCGTGACACCGACGGGGCAAGACGAGTGAAGAGTCGTTGGTCGATCTCGCTATCTGTGCTCAATAGAATTACCTGCTCAGCGGCGAATGGGTAGTAAAAGTCGACGAGTTTCGCCCGATGGTCTGTGTCGAGCCTTCCCAAGGGCGTATCGATGATTACTGGTAGGCGGCGACCCGAAACCTGCGCTAGTGCCCAAAGCAACGCGATCGCAAAGATCTGTTTTTCACCCGCAGAGAGTCGTGTGCGAGGAACCTCGCTCCCGTCCTTCGCACAAAGTGTCACTCGAAACGTTCCGGGATCGACTTTGACCGAATCGACCAAGTCTGGCTTCCTCGCTAATCGGGCAAACGAGTGCGCTAAAGCGCGCTCTAACTCCGCGATGCGTCGCTCGCTCAGTCGAGAACGAAACGCATCGAGCGCCTGTCGAACCTTGACGGTAAGCACCTCACGCCGCTGACTGTCCGCCTCACGCGCACGCCGATCTAGCAGATCCGCCTCCTCTTTCGCCAGAGTTTGAATTTGTGCCACGATCTCGGCTCTGCCTCGCTCCTTCTCGTCCCGCTCCCGGCTCAATACAGCCATGGCGGCGTGTTGTTTGCCCAGATCTTCAATGATCTCGCGTAGATCATCATTGGACGGTGCCCGCTGAATGTCGGTCATCACCCGTATTCGTTCTTCGTCGATAGCCTCTAGTTGCTGCTTCAGTCGCTGAGCACGAGGCGCGACCATTTGAGAAACCTGTTGCAATGCGTGAAGAACATGAGCCTGATCCGCCTTGCTCATTGCAATCCCTGGCGGCGCGTCAAGCATCGTCGGTTGACTAGGAGTGACACGCTCGAGCATGCGAGCTAACCGTGGGGCAAGTAACCGTCGTAGCGCCTCATCTGTTACTCCTTCCCCCGACACTTTCCAAAAATCTGGTGCCGCCAACTCGAGTTCGATGGCCTCCCGGATCGTTGTTGATGCCTGCCAGCGTTGTTCGGTCTCCGTGTGAGTAGCCCGATCCGTGATGACATGCGCCAGATTCCTGGTCAGCTCCGGTGCTACCGCGAACGGCAGCAGACCCGCACTTAGTTCGTGAATCTCCTCGATAATGTCCTCGCGATTCTTGCCAAGTTGCGCCAGACGCGCGGTGAGAGCCTCTCGCTCTCGAGCGAATGCTCCGCCTTCGGCTACTAGGCGATCTTCAATTCTCTGGATGGCAACCCCTTGCCTGGCGATCCGATTCCCCAATTCGCCAAGTGATTGCGCTAATTCCTCTCGTTTCTGAGAAATCTGAACCAGTTCATCACTAACTGCTCGCTGCCGATTACCTAAATCGTTTCCGGACTCTGGAGCCAGCCTGGTCTCATAAACCCGTAGATCCTGCTTCAGCTGATCGATGATGTCGATGCCAAGCAACTTCTGAATCGCTCCGGCGATCTCGATTTCGTTGTCACCATCCTCTGCCAGCACCCGAACTCGTTCGCCGTCAAAGAAGAAGAGTCCAGAGAGTGCAGGCGGGATCAGGGTGTCGACAAAGTCCTGCCAATGACTTTGATCGAACGACTCTAGCGGATGACCGTCACTGAGCACCATGAGATCTTCAGTGATACTGTTACCACGGAGTTCCCAGCCTCGATCTATCCGGTATACCGTTCTGACTCCGCCCTGGGTGTGCTCGAATTCCAGAGAAATCGCAGCCCGTTTCAGTTCAGATGACTCACCTGGTGAGCGATGGATCAGATCAGTAAGGTGAACGTGGTAGTCCATCAGGCTGGTGCGAGCGCCGAGTGACCTACGCCCGTAGAGGCAGAGCCGCACCGAGTCAAGAATCGTGGTCTTGCCGGTCCCGTTCTTGCCGCCGAATAGAACAATCGGCCTCGTCGAGTCAATCGGACGAAGTTCGATAGCGTGCCTACCGCCAAAAACTCCAACATTGGATAGGACAATGCGAGAGAGAATCATAAGGTTTCCTGCGACTCGTCGATCACATCGTCCGCTAGACTAGCATCAAGAATATTGAGGAGCTCGATTTCCAATTCCCCGCGCCCGCGCCACTCTTCTCGAAATGCCGAATCAATCCGCTTGAAAATTGTGGAACGCCTACCTAAGCCGATCATGTCGCGTTCGATATCGAGGAGTTTCGCGACCAGTCCGGGCGAAACCTCTAGCTCACCGCAGATATCGTCGAGCAATTCACGATCTTCCCGTGTAAAGCGACTCGCATCTTCGAGCGACCAATCCAGTTCCTCGCCGCCGACATCGCGGTATATGCGGGGAACGCAGTCTGCCCAATCCTGACGCTCGACTTGCCATATTCGGCGGATTTCCTGAAGCTCCTCGTGACTAATTACTACTGCTTCAGGATCTGGACCATCAATTCTCAGACGTTTCTGAACTTCTAGTACTCGCCGCAACATGTCCATGCATGCATCGAAGGTATAAGGTCCAACGCTGAGCTTCCCGCTTCGTGTCGTCTTGACGCTCCCGTCCCGCCGTTTGATGTCGCGAAACAGGATCTTATTCTCCGGCTCCTGCGTGCTTGATAGAAAGTCGCGGAATTCCAACAGTGGCTCGAGCCAGAATTCACCGCTATCAATCAGTGCCTCCATCGACCTGTCACGACTGACAACGGTGCACACCCAGCAACCGAACCTGCTATTGCCACAAGAGGGCGTTGTTTTGTCGATGACGAGAGGACATTCTCCCGCTTGAGCGCTGTTGTAAAGCGAAACCAGGTCACGATTGTCTTGACCCCAAGGCGACTCCACTTGGAGGAGGTAAGCCCAAACATCCTGCGTAGACCAGTCCTGAATAGGAGGATACACATAGGCATTAGGAAGCTGGCTGTGCCTTGAGAGTTTGCTGCCGTCCCGACGGTGCAAACTCATGACTTGGGCACGGGTTGCACTTTCGCTCGATCGCACACCGAGCACCATCACGACTTCTCCAAATTCGGCGACACGGTCGAGGATGAAGCGGTTGGCAGGTTTGATCTTGAGCCGCTCAGTGCACCAGCGGAACTTGTTCGTCGGCGCTGGATAGCCTTTCCCAATCAGGTTCACCCAGAAACTGTCCTGTACCGTCGGCTGGACTTTGTGAGCTTGGAATGGCATGCCCTCGATGTTAGCGGCTTCGTTGATTCGTGCCAGGATGCCATCGATTCGTTGGACGATCACCGGCGTTTCTACCAGTGTGTCCGATGCAATCACGTAAACTGGTTTTACGCGCTGGTCAGGCGAGAGTTCACGTAGTGCGTACCAGACCAACTGCAACGCGGCGGTGGAATCCTTGCCGCCGCTGAAGCCAACCACCCATGGACGCGAATCGCCGAGGTAGACCGTTCTGACCTCGTTGGCGATCTCTGCAAGCGTAGTTCGGTCGAACGCCGATCCGTTTTGAACAACCCCGATCGGTAGTGATGAATCATTCGGATAGGTCCTGATGGAACTACTCATTGTGCTCGTCCTCATCGTCTTCCATTGTAAGACGAGAAGAAGTCACGAACTCATGTTCGGCTTCAAGTTCGCCCTGTTGAAGCGGTAGTCCTAAGCTCCGCTTGATCACGTTGGTGGTCAGCAAGACGTGCCGGTGGGTCTTACTAACGCGGCCCTCCAACATGACTCTGCCTTCCCACAACGTATTTCCACGATTCCAGTCGATGTGGCTCAGCGTCTCAAGACGGTCCTTCCAGTCCTTTGGATCGGAACCGACCAAAAAGCCGCCGGCACGTCCTAGTGCCTGCAAAACGACACCATGGGCATGAACGTAATCCGCGCGCAAATCGGCTGGACTTAGCGCTCCACTCTTTACTTTCCGCCATTCGGGAATAACCTCAGCGAGAGCGGACCAATACGCACGGAGCATCGCTCTTGTACCCTCATGGTCAGTGGATGACTCTCCAACAACGTCCGCCCACGTATCCAGGAATTCCTGCGACGCTTGGTACAGTGCGCTCAGCGTGAAGAGACGCGTAGAGCGATTCGAAATCGACGTCTTTTCAAGCTCGATCCTGTTACGGAACAAAGGCACTGAATTGCTCAGATCACGAGCAAGGTCTGCCATTGGATTACGGTGATCGTAAAGAATCCCAATCGACTGGGAGGGACGAATGGCGTGGGTATTCAAGTCAGCGAACATCTGCTGGCTGCGACGGAGTCCGGCATCAACGAACATCACAACCGCGATTGACTCATCTCCAAGTTCTGGTCGCTCCTTTATTGCTTCCACGATCGCAGCTCGCCGATGTTGTCCGTCATTGATTAATATTGACGAAGCCATAGAAAAAGAAAGAACCCCTACTCTCGACTGCGGCCCGTGTTCAGATACGGGGGTGAAATCGACGTCACCATCAATTGACGCTGTCAACGCCGAGAAAATATAACTTTCCGGATTCTGTACCATATATCGTGCAAGTTCAGGGATGCGCGCGCGATTCAGTGTGCGCTGAGCTCTCAATTCTGCTCGCAATTCGTCTTCATTAAAAACGAACAATTTCGGCACAACCAGTAAAGGAAACATCGCGACGTAAAACTCCTTCCCGGCTTGAAGCCCCCTAATGGCTGGAAAGGAGTACCATGGATCCGATGAATTCCGACTCTGGATCGTTGTAATCATGTTGGAAGTATAGACGGATCATTTTGGAAGTTCTAGTGACCGCATCCGGAAGTTTCATCTGAGATGTGGATATCCCAAAGCCGCCCGTCAAATCAGAAGTTACTAAACGGCAAGTGTTAATTCTCATTACATTGAATGGAGGATTTGTAACATGTACCAATGAAGTAGATTAAAAATAGTCGGCGAACACAACGCCTTCACCTCGGTGGCTATTTTTTTCGAGTCGTCAATTGGCAACGAGTGAGACTGAGTTGGTTGAGGCACCTGTCGAAGGCAAAAATGATGGATTCAGACGTGAGTCATTGCATGTAGTGAAAATAACCATAAACAGATAATTGTCATTAGTTAGTCTATACTATAAATAACATGTAATTGCGATTCAATAGAGAACGATCTGAAATGCACGCCCGCACGAGTATCGTTGTTATTTATTCGCACAAGTCAGGTAGTCCGCAATTCGAGGAAACGACGCAGAGTTGTCACGGTCGTCCTCACGGCGTAGTGACTCACTGGCTTCCTTGAACCTCTCCGACTCAGCCTCCGCCAGAGTTACTCCCGCTGTCTCTTCGCTTCGTACAGTTGGAGCGCCGCATCGTACTCATCCGAGAGGTCGAAACCGATATCCTGGAGCGGAAAGATCTGCCGGAACGACACATACATCAGGCTCATCAGGTGGAGTCCGGTGAAATCTCCGGGGATGGTCCGGAGCGTGTAGAGAACGTCAGGGTTATTGATATCGAGTCCGCGTTGTCCCAGGAGCGCGATCTCAACCCCCACCGCTTTTACATCGTCAGGCGGCATCTGCTCGAATCGCTCGAGTGCTCCCAGGCAGTACATGACGGCATCCATGCGAAGGCGGCCTGCGGCACGCAAGTGGCGCTCCGCAATCCGGCTTCGCGCCTTGCGTGCCAACTCACCAAAGCTGCTCTCGGGATTCAAGGCAATCGCTGCCCGATAGAGCTGGTCGGCTTCCGTGAGATCGTCCGCGCCGCCGAATTCATCAAGCGCGTGCGCCATCCATAGACGCTCACCTGATCATTCGGCAGCAACCGGTACGCCTCACGCAACTGAGCAATCGCCTCCCCGTGCTCGCCGATCGTTCCAAGGATCGCCGCGAGATTACGATGGGCATATCCATTGTCCGGGTCGAGCCTGAGCGCCTGTTCAAGTCGCCGCCGAGCTGCTACGTCGTCACCGGCACGGGAGAGTGCCACCCCGAGCGCGACCAACGCATTGACGTGATCGGGATCCTGGTGAACCAC
>Ga0105047_10008908_pt1 | contig 16633 bp, 12 predicted proteins | sample MAT04_FD_78384 | JGI IMG/M metagenome (GOLD analysis project Ga0105047, IMG submission 78384) | Freshwater microbial communities from Lake Fryxell liftoff mats and glacier meltwater in Antarctica - MAT-04 (megahit assembly) | ecosystem: Environmental > Aquatic > Freshwater > Ice > Liftoff...
ACTGTTCCTTTGTTGTCTTTGCCGATCGACTTATAAAACACAAATTCCCGCTTGACAGATTCCTGGAGTTGTGCTGGAGTTGTAGAACTGACAACTAATTGCCGGAATCGAGCGAGCGATCGCCTAACTCGATCGCGCGTAATACCTGCTACAGGATAGCGGCTGTAAGCACTGGCGGCCGCTTGGGAGTTGAGATAACCGAGGCTGTAGTCGATCGACTTTAACAGCAATTGCTGATCCCCCGGTTTGCCATTTTCGCCCCAGATTTGAGCGTCAAAGGCGATCGACTCCAACTCACTCGGTTGTAATTGATTTACACTAATGGGTTGCAGCGCCGGAATTGCGATCGCAGGTACTGAAAAGGCGATCGCCAAAACGCAACAGGCGATCGTCAATAGCTGATAACGAAAAATCTTACTCAATTTACAATCTTTCCTACTCAATTGATAACTTTGCCGATCGATCATTCATCATAGCGATCGATGCTAGAACTAAATATCGGTTCAACTCGAATTGCGAGAATGCTGCTAGGCCGAATTACCATGTATTCGCCTTGAATATTTTTGATCGGGACATTGACAAATTCTGACGAATCTTGTTTGGGAACCAGAGTTTTATACCACTGTTGAAAATCTTGCAGGGTTGCAAAACGGATTTCTTCGCGGTGGCCGCCCTCAAGCAGCAGGTGCACTGAATATTCGCTAGGAGTTCTAGGCATATCTGTGTTTGAGATTTTGAATTTTAAGCTTTGGGAACGATTTTATATTTTACCTCTTACACGGCGCATTCCCCGATCTAAGCAGATTCGATGGAGCCAGAGGAGAGGGCTGGCTGCGGCTTCCTTGCTTCGGCTGCGCTTTTCGGACAAGTCGCGGGCGAGGCTAGAGAGATGGGAAAATGGTAGGGTGCGCAATGCGCACCGATTGACTGCGTACCCGGAGAGTGATAGCGGTGCGCAGTGCACACCCTACTAGCATCGGTGAAATTTGTAGGCTGCGCCGATTAAACTCTCAGGAAACTTGTAGGGTGCGCAATGCACACCGGTTGACTGCGTACCCGGAAAGTGATAGCGGTGCGCAGTGCACACCCTACTAGCATCGGTGAAATTTGTAGGCTGTGCCGATTAACATCTCGGAAAAATTTAATATTCCCGGACGCAATGCACACCGAAACCCGGTTTCTGACTAGCCCTGCTGCCGCAACTCGCGCGCGCGATCGGGCACCAGACACCGATTGTGTATTTTAGAACACGATTTGACGGCAACACTTAAAATAGTCTGGATTTAGCGATCGACTGCGCCATTTTCCAATCAATATTTCTCGTTAGCTGGCAGTATCTGCCAACCGCAGTCGCGAGGTTCCGCTTCCAAAATGCTGATAATGGTGCACAATTTCAAATTAACAACAAAACTTGCACTATTTTGAGTAAGCTTTTGATGGAACAGCTCAAAAAGTCTGTTTCTAAGATTGATGCCAAACATCAAATTTATCGTTAATCCTGTCCAATTACCAATTACGAACCTATGCCCCGTCGCCAAGACTTAAAAAAGATTCTTCTCATTGGTTCCGGCCCAATTGTTATCGGCCAAGCGTGCGAGTTTGACTATTCGGGGACGCAAGCTTGCAAAGCTTTGCGAGAAGAAGGTTATGAAGTTGTTCTGGTGAATTCCAACCCTGCAACGATTATGACCGATCCAGAAACTGCCGATCGCATTTACATCGAACCTCTAACCCCAGCCATCCTCGAACAAATCATCGCCAAAGAAAGACCTCAAGCAATTTTGCCGACAATGGGCGGTCAAACGGCGCTCAATTTAGCAGTTGCATTGGCTAAAAATGGCGTTTTGGAAAAATACAACGTTGAGTTGATTGGTGCTAAATTGCCAGCAATTGAAATGGCAGAAGACCGACTGTTATTTAAGGAAGCGATGGCGCGAATTGGTGTCGCAGTTTGCCCTTCGGGAATTGCCAACAATCTCGACGAAGCCAAAGCAATCGGCCACCAAATCGGTAGTTATCCGTTAATTATCCGTCCGGCTTTTACAATGGGCGGCACGGGAGGCGGCATTTCTTACAATCAAGAAGAGTTTGAAGAAATGGCCCAAGGTGGTGTTGATGCTAGTCCGGTGTCGCAAATCTTGATCGAACAATCTTTGATCGGTTGGAAAGAGTACGAACTGGAAGTAATGCGGGATTTGGCAGATAATGTAGTGATTATTTGCTCGATCGAGAATCTTGACCCGATGGGCGTTCACACCGGCGATTCGATTACCGTCGCACCAGCCCAAACTCTGACAGACAAAGAATATCAGCGCCTGCGGGATGCTTCGATTAAAATTATCCGCGAAATCGGAGTTGAAACCGGCGGTTCTAATATTCAATTTGCCGTCAATCCAGTCAACGGCGATTTCATTGTCATTGAAATGAATCCCCGGGTTTCTCGTTCCTCCGCCTTGGCCTCGAAAGCAACCGGTTTCCCGATCGCCAAAATGGCGGCAAAATTAGCGGTAGGTTACACCCTAGACGAAATTTCCAACGATATCACCAAGAAAACTCCCGCGTCTTTTGAGCCGACAATTGACTACGTGGTGACGAAGATTCCCCGATTTGCCTTTGAAAAGTTCCCCGGTTCTGAACCGACTCTGACGACGCAAATGAAGTCAGTGGGAGAGGTAATGGCGATCGGGCGAACCTTCAACGAATCTTTCCAAAAAGCGCTGCGGGGATTGGAAACTGGCCGCGCAGGTTTCGGGTGCGATAAACCGGAAAAATTGCCGAGTTTGGAACAAATTCGCGCCGGATTGCGGACACCAAATCCCGATCGCATTTTTACAGTCCGCCACGCGATGATGATGGGAATGTCGGTGGAAGATATCTTTGAACTCACAGCAATCGATCCCTGGTTTTTGGATAAAATGCAGGAATTGCTGGAAACTGAGAAGTTCTTGAAACGAACAACGCTCAAGCAGTTGACAAAAGAGACAATGTTTGAAGTGAAGCAGTTGGGATTTAGCGATCGCCAAATTGCTTATGCTACAAAAACATCGGAAGATCAAGTCCGCGCTTACCGCAAACAGTTAGGCGTGGTGCCAATTTACAAAACAGTTGATACCTGTGCCGCTGAATTTGAAGCGTTTACACCGTATTATTATTCCACCTACGAAGTCGGAGCCGCAATTTGGGAATTGGGCGATGAAGAAAAGAAGATTTCGCCCGTTGGCCACAGTCTCGCGCCGGAGTCGGAAGTTTTGCCTTCTACTAAGCGAAAAGTGATGATTCTAGGTGGTGGGCCGAACCGGATCGGACAGGGGATTGAGTTTGACTATTGTTGCTGTCACGCTTCCTATTCCCTGGGAGAAGACGGGTTTGAGACAATTATGGTCAACTCGAACCCGGAGACGGTTTCGACAGATTACGATACGAGCGATCGCCTGTATTTTGAACCGCTAACAAAAGAGGATGTTCTCAACATCATCGAAGCCGAAAATCCCGAAGGAATAATCATTCAATTTGGCGGACAAACGCCGCTGAAATTGGCGATTCCTTTACAAAAGGCTCTCGAAAATCATCCTGACGTACAAACAAAAATTTGGGGAACTTCGCCGGATTCGATTGATACTGCGGAAGACAGAGAAAGATTTGAAAAGATTCTGCGGGAGTTGGATATTCAGCAAGCTGTTAACGGTTTGGCGCGCAGTTTTGAGGATGCTTTAATAGTAGCTCAACGGATCGGTTATCCGGTAGTGGTGCGACCGAGTTACGTATTAGGCGGGCGAGCCATGGAAATTGTTTATTCTGATACGGAATTGGAACGTTACATGACTTATGCGGTGCTGGTAGAACCGGAGCATCCGATTTTAATTGACAAGTTCTTGGAAAATGCGATCGAAGTGGATGTAGATGCGATCGCCGATGCTACTGGCAATGTCACGATCGGCGGTATTATGGAGCACATCGAGGAAGCGGGTATCCACTCCGGCGACTCGGCTTGTTCTATCCCTTACCAAACGCTTCCCGATAAAGCGGTGGAAACAATCCGCCGCCAGACAGTGGAACTAGCAAAAGCCCTGAAAGTGATCGGGTTGATGAACATTCAATTCGCCGTTCAAGGGGAAGAAGTTTTCATTTTGGAAGCTAACCCGCGCGCTTCTCGAACAGTACCTTTTGTGTCCAAGGCGATTGGGGTTCCGCTAGCCAAAATCGCGTCGCGAGTCATGTCGGGTCAAACTCTGGAAGCTTTAGGTTTTACTAAGGAGATTGTACCAATTCACGTTTCTGTGAAAGAAGCCGTGCTACCATTTGCTAAGTTCCCAGGAACTGATACATTGTTAGGGCCGGAAATGCGATCGACTGGTGAAGTCATGGGGATTGACACAGATTTTGGCAAAGCATATGCCAAAGCTCAACTCGGCGCAGGCCAAGTGATGCCCTTGTTCGGAGTCGTGCTGGTTTCCATGCGCGATCGGGATAAACTAGCAGTAGTCCCGGTTATCAAGGAATTCTTGGAATTGGGTTTCAAAATAGTAGCAACCCACGGGACACGGAAAGTTTTGCTAGAGCAAGGTTTAGATGTAGATTTGGTATTTAAGCTCCATGAAGGGCGGCCAAATTTGTTGGATTCAATCAAGAATGAGAAAATTCAACTAATTATTACCACACCTTCTGGCGAAGAATCCCGCGCCGATGGTATCTTTATCCGCCGCACAGCTTTGACTTACAAAATCCCGATTATTACGACAATAGCCGGTGCTAAGGCGACAGCAGCGGGAATTCGATCGCTCAAATCTCACCCGATGGAAGTGAAAGCAATTCAAGACTATTACCCGCAAATGTAGGGTTATTGTAGGGTGCGCACTGCGCACCTTACCCACTGTAGGGTGTGCATTGCGCACCGGTTGAGTAGGGTGTGCACTGCGACAAATTCAACTGGTTTGAAATGTGGGTTGTAAAATCAACCCGTGCGCGGTGCACACCCACAGAAAGTCAATCGGTGTTAAATGTGGGTTACAAATTCAACCGGTGCGCAGTGCGCACCCTACAAACTACGCAACATTCAAAACCTAATCTGAATGAGAATCTAAAGCACCGCTAGACAGTATCAACCTCGGCCAAAGCAATAAGAAAAATCCCATCCAAGCCAATAAAGGAATCGCGACTAAAACAGTTATCCAAACAGTTTTTAACAAAAACCAACTACCGGAAATCAGGCTCGTACCAGTTAACAGAATCGACCAAGGCTGACACCACCAAGGTTTGTAATTCCAAGGACTAATAGCTTTTTTATCAGAAACAGTTTTCATATTTGCAGTAATTTTGTATAGATTGACGATCGGGCTATCTAGAGCAAACCAATTTAAACATTCATCACCTGTTCGGCTGTCAGCGTTAATTCTGGAAAAGTTCGCGACACAATTCGATCGCTACCCTTAAACGCAGTTCTTTGATAGTTACCGTCTGCATCCAAAAGGTGGACAAATATAGTTGGAACTTTGGGATTCCCCAGAAATTCCCTACTACCAATTGCTAAATAATCGACAATCCAATACTCAGGAATTCCGAGGCGCTGATACTCGTCTAATTTATCAATGTAATCATCATCCCAATTTGTTGATGTTACTTCGACTGCCAATTGAATTGGTTCGCGCATAGCAGCATAGGCAGAACGGTCAGAATACCACAAATCGCGATCGATTACACTGACATCCGGTCTCCTCCCTTGTTCGACTCCAGCTTTAGTTACAGTTCTGATAACGGCTGTAATGTTGACTACATAATTCAAATTTAGTCGCCGAATTTCATCATTGAAGTCAAATAACATGAAATTAGCAACATCATAATGATTTCTTGTGGCATTCATCTCTACAATTTCTCCATTTACCAGTTCATAGAGTCCATCTTCTGGACATTCTACAAGGAATTGGTCAAAGGTTAATTTTTGTGTGACTGTTGCAATCATAAGATTTATCCTTATTTTGCAGGAATACTATTAGTCTATACTAGCATAGCCAGGAATAAATCTGTTTTTTTGACCGTAGATGAACGCGGATGAGCGCGGATGAACAAAAGATCGTAGCGTAGCGGGGCGTAAGCCATCGCCCTCGCTGATATTTAACACTGAATATTTGATGCTGATCTTTCACTGAAATGGTAAAATGCGATCGCCCGAGCAATTTGCACTTAAATAGGTTGCTGAGTTGATACAGTAAAGTAACAAACCTAGAAACCGAGCCACTCCAAGGTCAACCCCGAACCATGAGACTAGACGAAGCCGTAGAATTTGCCGAAAACCCAGAGCCGCGCTGTCCCTGCGTTTTGCTGTTGGACACCTCCGGCTCCATGCAAGGCGCACCCATAGATGCCTTGAATGAGGGGCTGGAAGTTTTTAGGAATGACCTAATTAAAGACGAACTAGCTAAAAAGCGAGTCGAAGTCGCGATTATTTCCTTTGACAATAATATCAAAGTCGTGCAAGACTTCGTGACCGCCGACCAGTTCGAGACACCGCTGCTGACAGCCCAAGGACAAACCCACATGGGCGCGGGCATTCAGCTCGCACTAGATACCATTGCCGCCCGCAAATCCGAATACCGCAACAACGGCATTACCTACTACCGCCCGTGGGTATTTATGATTACCGACGGCGAACCTCAAGGCGAATCAGATGATGTTGTGGAAATAGCAGCACAGCGGATTAAAGAGGAAGAAACGAACAAGCGCGTGGCATTTTTTGCTGTCGGAGTGGAAGGTGCTAATATCGCCCGTCTCGCGGAAATTGTCGATCGCACGCCTGTAAAATTGAGAGGATTAGATTTTCGAGAGATGTTCATCTGGCTGTCGGCTAGTATGCAGAGAGTTTCTCACTCAAAAATTGATGAACAAGTCGCATTACCGCCGCCCGGATGGGGAACAGTTTAGTTATTAGTTATTAGTCATTGGTCATTGGTCATTAGTAAGTTTGTAGGGTGTGCACTGCGCACCGGTTGACTTTGACACCTGACGGGGTGACACCGATTGACCAGCCATTGCTTTTCGCACGCTACAAGATTAGCCGGTGCGCAGTGCGCACCCTACATCTAAAAAAAGGGCAAAACCCGCCCTCCCCATGTAAGCAGTAAGGTGAGCAGTGCACACCCTACAGGATAAATAGTTTTGAATTTACCAAGTTTTGAATTAAAGAGTTATTAATGGAGAATTCATCATTTAATTGGCAGGTTGTAGCGGCATCGGTGACTGGTACAAGCCACGAAAAACGATCGCAGCCCTGTCAAGATGCCCACTGCTGGCGCGTCTTGGCCAACGGTGTTTTAATAGCAGCAGTTGCTGACGGCGCGGGTTCGGCAGCACTGGCAGAAGTTGGGGCAAAAATTGCTGTAGAAGCGGTTGTCGAAATGATTTGCCAACAGGATTTACAGCCTGAAAATGACGGCGAATGGCAGGTATTTTTGACAGCTTCTCTGCAAGTCGCGCGGGCGCAGGTGGAAGCAGAAGCGGCTGTGCGGGGAGTGCCGGCGAGGGATTTGGCTTGCACTTTAATTGCGGTTGTTGCTACGCCGGAATTGATCGCAGTTGCTCAAATTGGCGATGGTGCGGCGGTGGCGGGTGACAGTGACGGAAATGCGATCGCCCTTACCATACCTCCCTGCGGCGAATATATCAACGAAACTATCTTTTTGATTTCGCCAAATGCGATCGAAACAGCGCAATTTCAGGTGATGCGGCAACCGCTGCGGCACTTGGCCGTGTTTTCCGATGGCTTGCAAATGCTAGCTCTCAAAATCCCGGAAGGTACGCCCCACGGGCCGTTTTTTGCGCCGTTGTTTCGGTTTTCGGGCACAGTGAAGGAAGATTCGGATGCGAAAGAGCAATTAGAGTCGTTTTTGCGATCGCCCCGCGTTTCCGAACGCACCGATGATGACTTAACATTATTGTTAGCAACTTTTGCGAGTTCGGAGGAAAAGGAAAAATTAGAATAGATCAATTGCAAAAGCCAACATCTATCTGCGTCAATCGGCGTTGATCTGCGGTTAAAAGTTCCCGCTTCTGAATTTGGCAACAAGTCTAATTCGTTGAACCGAGCCAGCGGCGAAAATTTGGTGCGGTTCTATAATAAAATCGAGGTGTCACACAATTTTGGTTTAGTCTGTACAGTAGGTCGTCACTTGCAAGCACAAGGTATTAAGGATAAGCTCAACTCCCTAATTAGCGCAGCAGATCAAATAGATCCGAGTTTGGCGAGAAGATTGGATGAAATCAATCGCTGGGTGAAAGATGTTAAACCCGGTTCGCTAACTGCTAAGAAATTTGTGATGGCTTTTTTGCTACAGCTTATCCGAGATTCTCAGGTTTGGCTGGCGGTTCAATCTCTACCTTCGGAAATAGAAAAACAAGCGGCGTTTGAGTTAATGACTCCGGGGGAAAGGTATTGGTACGGTTATTTATTTCCTAAATGGCTGAAGGAAAACGATCGCAAATTACACATCTGGAAACAAAAACTCAAGGCTGGTGAATTCGATCCGGCTGACGATGGGGTCATTCGTGCGATCGCCTCCCGGATAGTCGAACGCCAAGGCAGTGTTTTGTATCGCTATGTTGCAGATCTTTCTATGGCAACTGATTCCATCGTTAGCAACCGCCAACAGCAGCCCCTCTGCATTCAAGTCACCACTCTTTCTGATGAGTTTTCGGAACAAAAATATCAACAATGGCAACAAACTCTTCAAGGCTGGGGGATTGACAGAGGACTATTTTTAAGTTATGATACAAAAGATGCAAATTTCCTGAACCAGTTAGTTAACATTGCATTATATAATAGTGATAATTTGCCCGCAGGTCGTTACCTCAAATTCCCATAAATTCACCCGATCTGCTGCTGAGAATAGTTCGACTGCTAAAAACTCGGTGAAGAAGAAATTTTGAATAACTCACATATTGCAGAATTCTAGACAAGGCCACAAACCTAACCCTCAGCCCGCTTCCCCCAAAAAGGAAGGCTACGCCAAGATTTTTCCTCCCATTTTCTATTTCCGGGAGGTGTCTGGCAAACTGCGGCAACAGGTACTTGATACAAATGCTAAGCAACGGGAAGATTTACCGCAGCAATCAATAGCGGTAAGGTACGCAATGTACACCCTACGAAAGATATAGATTTGATTGAATCGCGGTGAAGTTGTTGGAAATAAAATCAAATTACATCAACATCAATACTATGACAGTACAAGGCACAAGCACCGTTGAAAGCAACTTGCAAAAAGTCTTTGAAGAACTAGAAGCTGCCCGAAAAATGCAGGATGATTGGATGAATCACGGGGTAGATTTTGTTGATTTCTATGTGGAAGATGCTGGCGGTGATTGGTTGGAAAAGTGGGGAAAATGTGAAGAAGAATTAGAGTTGATCAAAATTAAACAGGTAGATGTTGAAGCAGTCAAAGTGGCGATCGACCTTTCGGACTTTGGGCAAGCCAAACTGCTGGAAATCGCCTTGACCAGCCGCTGTCATACCAGCGAGTGCGATCGCCCGCACGACTCTCCCACTGGGCAAGAGGTGAAGCAGCAACGGCTGTCACTCTTAGGGGAAGCGATTTTTGGTGCTGTTGTTACCGATTACCTGTACCGCGAATATCCCTACCTGAACTGCGATGCTATCTCAACTTTAAAAGCTCGTTTAGCAGACAATCAAAAACTTGCGAAATTTGCACAAAGTTGGAAATTGAAGGAACTTAGTTGGCGGGTTTGGAGTGGTAAAGAAGCAGACAAAAACGAGTACAATAAAATTTTAGCTGAGAGTTTTGAGGCTTTATTTGGTGCGATTTACTTGGAGTTCGATCGCAATTTTTCCCTTGCGGAAAATTGGCTGATTCAGCAGTTGATTGAAACAACTGTCAGCGAATATCTCGATCTAACTCGGCAGCCAGAAAGTGCGCTGGGAAATGAGGAAAAACGGCGCGAAGTGCTGGGTGCAGATATGATGGATGCGATCGCGATCGACTATCTGTACAACCGTTTTCCCGAACGCAACAGCAGCCAGCTAAGTCGCTGGAAAAATCTGTTAGCAGCCAAAGAGATTTTCCCCAAAGACTTTAAGGCAAAGTTAGGCAATCATTACCTAGAATTGGAGAGCAATTTCTCGCGTACCCGCGACTGGCTGGTGGATAATTTCATCAAAACCGCAGTTGACGAACTGGAAGACGAAACAGGCGATCGACTACAATAAAATCAACTCCTAAAAAAAATGGGAAAACAGCAATGGTTACACAACTGCAATCTCCCGAAAAATCAAAGATCATCTACCCCGACGATAACGGTGAACCGATGTCAAACAATACGGATCAGTTTCGATTAATCGTTTGGATTAAAGAAAATTTAGAATTGCTGTTTGCAGACGATCCGAATGTTTTTGTAGCAGGTGACTTGCTTTGGTATCCGGTGGAAGGGAACAATAAACTACGCCAAGCGCCAGATGTGATGGCAATTTTTGGCATCCCCAAAGGATATCGAGGTTCTTACCAACAGTGGAACGAAGATAATATTGCGCCGCAAGTCGCCTTTGAAATTTGGTCGCCGGGAAATCGTCTGACTCCGATGATGCAAAAATTTCAATTTTACGAACGCTACGGTGTGGAAGAATACTATTTGTACGATCCAGAAAAATTGGAACTGATAGGATGGTTGCGGGTTGAGGGAAAATTAGAACAGATCGAACAAATGGAGGGTTGGGTAAGTCCGAGACTGGGAGTGCGGTTTCAATTATCTGAAACAGGACTCGAAATGTCCGGGCCCTCTGGAGAACCGTTTATGAGTTTTGCTCAGATCGATCGACTGCGACAGCAAGCCGAGGCGCGGGCCGAACAGGCAGAAATGCTGCTGGGACAGGCAGAAATGCTGCTGGAACAAGAACGATCGCGATCGCAAGCTTTAGAATCAAGACTGCGAGAAATGGGAATCGAGCCCGATCGATTGTAAGCACAATTGCCAAATTGAACTATTGTGGAACAGGCCGGAAAGCCTGTTGCGGAGTTTTCCAGAACGGGCAGGATGCCCATATCACAATAAAATAGAATTACGGGTTTATCCGTGGGGTAGCTTTCTAAAATCTAAAATCCAAAATCTCAAATCTCAAATTGATTAATCCCCTATCCCTAACCGAATTCTATGCAGTTGCAGCGCCAATTTAGCGGACAACTGATTGCGATCGACACCAACAGCGCGATCGCCAGTGGCGGTGAAGGTCGCATCTACCCGATCGTCAAAGACTCGTCCCTTGTAGCAAAAATCTACCACAAACCGACAGACGAAGACGGCGACAAACTCACTGTCATGTTCAGTATGCCGCCGGATGCGCCGATCTCGGAACTGGGACACGCCTCAATTGCTTGGCCGATAGATTTGCTGCATACTGTCGGCGGGCGCGAAAAAATCGTCGGTTTTGTGATGCCGCGCGTCAATAAAGCCTTGCCGGTACACACTTTCTATACACCCAAAACCAGGCGCGAACAAAAACCGCTATTTAACTATCTTTACCTCCATCGCACCGCCAGAAATCTCGCCTCGGCTGTAAACGCCCTCCACGTCAGGGGTTACGTCATTGGCGATGTCAACGAGTCGAACATTCTCGTCACGGATACGGCTTTGGTAACGCTGGTAGACACCGATTCGTTTCAAGTGCGCGATCCTTATACAGGTTACGTTTATCGGTGTCCGGTGGGGAAACCGGAGTTTACGCCGCCGGAATTGCAGGGGCAGACTTTCCGTGATATCGATCGAGCTCCAGAGCACGATTTGTTCGGTTTAGGGGTGCTAATTTTTCAATTGCTGATGGAAGGTACGCACCCGTTTTCGGGAGTTTATCTCGGTAGCGACGAACCGCCGTCTTTGGAGGCGAGAATTCGATCGGGCCATGTCCCCGGATGCAGTAGGGGCGGTGCCCCCTGGCCCGCCCGCTACCGCCCGATGCCCGCAGCGCCGCCCTTCGAAATGCTGCATCCCCTGCTGCAGCAGATGTTTATCCGCTGTTTTGAGGAAGGACACCTCAATCCTTCGGCGCGCCCGGATGCGAAAACTTGGGTGAATGCGATTCGGGAAGCCGAAGATTCTCTCATTACTTGCAGCAAAAACACTCAGCATAAATACGGAAATCATCTGAGTCGGTGTCCTTGGTGCGATCGGGCAAAACTTCTCAAAGGTCGCGATCCGTTTCCTTCACGGCAAGCAGTCAACAACGGATTGCACTTGCAGCCCGCCAAAACCAAGCGTAAAAAGCCCCAACCCACAGCGCCTGTGAGGGAGACCGCACCGCGCCGTCAATACTCCTCAACGGGGCTGCCGCGCCAACTAGGCCAGTACCAAGTGCCGCTGCTACCGATACCTTCTCGGAGTCGGAATCCGGTGCCTCGGATTCCCCCTAGCAAGTTGGAGCGTATTGTTCAGGATGCTGCTTGGGGTGGTGTTTGGGGCACTTTGTGTTTAGCGGCGGCGGCGGGGGTTTTTTCGGCGATCGATGAGGGCGGAGGCGCGATTTTGGGGGCGATTTTTGTCGGTTCGATTTGGGGCAGTTTTTTTGGGATGATGTGGGGTATTTTTACTTTGTCGCCGAACCAGATTTGGCGGAAGTGGGGGGGAGTTTTGGTGGGGACTCTCTGGGGGGGTTTCTTTTTGGCTGCGCTCAGCGGTGTGGTGTTTGGGGTGATTAGTGATAATGCGGCGATCGGACAGGCGATTTTATCTGGCGCGGGGATTGGTACTGTGTGGGGCTGTGTTTGGGGTGTTTGCAAGCCTCCTCTGGCGCTGCCGATGGGCAGAGTGTGGGGCCGGCGGGGAGCATTTTTGGGGGCGGTTTGGGGAGCGTTTTTAGGGACTTTGGCTGGTGTTTGTTTGGGGGCTGGGTTGGTGGTTTGGCAGCAATATAACGGGCAGATGCGGCCGATGATCGAGTTTGGGGGTTTATTGCTGGGTGTGGCGATCGTGGCGGCGGGTGTGGGTGCTGTTGGGGGCGTGGTTTCTGGTAGTTTGTTGGGTGTTTGCGGGTTTTCGCCGAAGCTGCCGATGTCGTTTCAGCCTTCGGGTTTGAGGGGCGGAACTTTGGGGGCGATTTGGGGAAGTTTTTTGGGGACTTTTGCGGGTGCTGTGTTGGGGGCGGGGGTGTCTGCGATGTTTCCGGCCTTGGGCGCTGGGGTGCCGGTGCAGTTTGCGCCTGTCGTGGGTGCGATCGTGGGGGCTGGTTTGGGGGCGATTTGGGGGGTAATTTCCGGTACTGTTTGGGGGGCTCTGGGGAAGTGGTGATTTGATTTAAGGCTTCAATTTGTTTTTTTGCGCTCCTAGTTGTCATCATCTCTACAAGTAATGTACTATATCAACAGGTAATGTACTTAAATGACAAAGAGAGTCTTGAGAGGGAGAATAATGAACAATACCCATTAGAACAGACGCTACCGACGTGCCAACCCAAAAGCCAAGAACCACCATATATTTAGAGCCAGAACTCTTTGAGGCTTTACAGGAGAGAGCGAAAGAGGAAAAGAGAACGGTCAGCAATTTGTCGAACCTCTTGATAGAACAAGCCATGAAAGCATGGCTGGCTGACAACAAACCCCCATCAGCGTCAAAAGAGTAATTAAGTTAGTGGAACAAGAACAGTCAGAACCAGAAAACGTACACAGTGCCACCGATCCAGACAAGTGCTGGGATATGGGACACAAGTACAATTGGAGGCTAAAGCGTATCGAACAGACGCGCGATCGCATTCTCAAAGTCAATTGCGTGTTTTATGGCGAACAGACTTCTTTTGAAGACACACGTTTTGGAGATAGGGAAGATGAATGAAACTTGGATAGTCTTTAAAACTGAATCCCTTTCAGCACATGGTTGGGAAGAACGGAAGCTACTGCCATCCGGCGGTCTAACTGATGTTTTAGCCACAGAATGGGACTTTTCCGGCAAATTGCCCCAAATTGGCGATCGCGTGCGGGAATACGCCAATCTGCAAGACCCCGATAATGGCATCACTCACGGTAAAGATGGCGACTGGATTGTGACTCGCATCAACCAGTTCTCGTCTCAGGAAACCAACCAGGAAATCGCAGTATGTTATTGTGCTTATCAACCGATTGAGTCTAACTGGGTCGAACTGAAACGAGGGAGGCCGGTTAATGAGATTTTGCAACCCGCCGAGGTTGGGTAATACCATTTTTCTAAAGATCTGCTATAGATGAATTCTTAGCCCCCCCGATGCTTTGGGGGGGTTGGGGGGGTAATATCTAGCGCTACTTTATGAAATTGGTATAAGTAGTCAGAAACCGGGTTTTTTATGAAAATATTTCATCACAGCCTGCAGATTAGGTAAAAACCCGGTTTTTTTTGCATAAATGCGTCAGGGAATTTCAACCTAAATCCCATCTTCACTTAGAGCAACTGCCACATCGGTGAGGACATTAATAACTTCATAAACAGACTCGCTTACTCACTATCAATAAACAGTTTGATTCTTGTGGGATGTAACTGTCAACTGTCAACTGTCAACTGTCAACTGTCAACTATCAACTGTCAACTGTCAACTGTCAACTGTCAACTGCTCTAAGATGACAGTGACAATTCGGCTTTTCAATCAAAGACTCAACCAAAGCATTTAAAGCAACCGCCGCCAATAAGCCACCGCCAAAAGTCCCCACAGTCGTAATATAAGGAATGCCCGATCGCACTAACCGTCGTTTCGCCACCGGAGAATGACTGAAGCCGATCGGCATTCCAATCACCAAAGCCGGTTGCAGTTGCCCATTTGCGATCGCCTCACAAACCGCCATTAGCACAGAAGGCGCATATCCTACTACCAAGATACAGCCTTTTTCCAGTTGCAACAACTTTTCAAACCACTCACGCTGATGCCAAAATTCCTGCTCAGCTTCCGCCGCAGCATTGATGTGCGGATTATCAATTAAAGTTGTGATACTTGTTCCCAAATGTGCTAATCTTGTGCCATCCAAAGCAGCAAAAACAGGCGGCACATCAGCCACAATTTGACACCGATTTTTCAAAGCTTCCCGCGCCGATTTAATCGCCGTTTCGCTCAACTTCACAAACGGCAGCAGCGAACAATCTCCGCAGGCTAACACCAGTTTTGACAGCAAGTCTACCTCAATTTCCGAGCGATCGCCCAAATCCGGCAACAAATGCTGCAACGACTCCCCAAACGCCTCCGGGTGAGTGTGCGCCCCCGCATCCCAACCATCCCAAAGTTGTTCCAACTGTCCCTCAGTTTGGGTCTCCAACAGCCTCAATTGAGCCAGTGCGCCGGCTTGCACCGCTTGACACGAAAGATCGCGCCCCAGCAATCCTTCGAGGGCTGATGCCGTTTCTCGCAGGCGCACAATCTGCTGAATTACCGACAGATATTGCCGTTGCAGAGTCGCCATCAGCGCGTCTGGGGAAGCATCCGCGTCTGTTTCTAAGAGTTTGCGGATGTGAGACAGTTGAAAGCCTTGCTGCTTGAGTGCGACGATTCTTTGCAGTCTTTGCACGTCGCTGCGGGTGTACAGTCTGTAGTTAGAGGTCGATCGCACGGCCGGAGATAGCAGCCCCAAAGCGTGATAATGCCGCACCATCCGAGGGGTAATTGTGCCTTTTACCGCGTCTGTAAGTTGTTTAATTGTCAGGTATTGTTGCTGCATCATACCAATTCGGAAAACTAGGACTAAATCTTCTAAATTGTACCCGATATCTGTAGGGAAACGGTATTGCCTTGTCCGACGCGGGACTCTATTTTTATAATTAACATTTTTATCGAATAGCGTTTAATTTTTGACAAAGATCAACTTCCACAAGTGTCATTGCGAGGAACGAAGCAATCTAAGTTTTTGCGATTGCTTCGTTCCTCGCAATGACAGGAAATTCAAGTTATCGCCTTCAAGCATGATAAAATTAACTGATGCAGTGAATCCAAAATCTAAAATCCAAAATCTAAAATCGAATGACTCGATTAATTCACGATCGCTTTGCCAAAGAATACCTAGAAGAGATGCTGTCTCCAGTAGGGAAAGTCGAGATCGGTCGCGATGTCACTTCCGAAGTGCGCGAAATCGATGTTTACTTTACTCATGAAGCCACAGTCCCAGAACATATCGAAAATTTGGGATTATTGGGGCAACTAGCAACTGCGACGGCAATTTTTGAACCGTTCCGCAACCCGGTAACTATCAGGGAAGTTGTAGGTTGCATCAGCAAATTGTTTGATATTCAGAGCGAATTGGAGAGAGAAGCCAGAAGAGACAATATTCGACTTAACGAAAATGATTTTCCGAAATTGTGGATTCTCACTCCCACAGCGTCATAATCGCTGTTGAACGGGTTTCGCGCACAAGCAGACGAACCCAATTGGATGCCGGGGATTTATTTTTTGGGGGAATCTATGCGATCGGCAATTGTGGTGATCCATCAGTTGCCAAAAACTCCCGAAACCTTGTGGCTAAGGATTTTGGGCAGAGGAAAGGTGCAGGAAAGAGCAGTTGCCGAGTTGAGCGCCTTCGCTACAGACAACCCCCTGCGAACTAATGCGTTAGAATTGCTGTATCGACTGCAATCAAACTTAGTAGCAGATTTAGAACAGCCCATAGAAACAGAAGACCGGGAGTTAATTATGACTATCGCA
>Ga0105047_10008909_pt1 | contig 16631 bp, 18 predicted proteins | sample MAT04_FD_78384 | JGI IMG/M metagenome (GOLD analysis project Ga0105047, IMG submission 78384) | Freshwater microbial communities from Lake Fryxell liftoff mats and glacier meltwater in Antarctica - MAT-04 (megahit assembly) | ecosystem: Environmental > Aquatic > Freshwater > Ice > Liftoff...
TCGCAGCACGCGGTGGCTGGAACGGAACGAGAAAGCACGACTCTATTTCCATCGCTCGCGTAAACTGTTGCCAGCATTGAAGAACGAACTACGAATCTAGGGAAACAGTAGAACTAAGCGAGACATGATTTCAGGTGAGGGTCGGTGACAGAACGGGCAACGCAAGGTTCGCCGGGCCAACCGGAAGAGGGAACTTCCGTAACCGACCTTCCATCTTGAATCGCAGTTGTACCCATGAAGGCAGATCAGGAGAAGCCATGTCCGTACACGTTGAGATCAACGACGTTGCCCCTTCAATCTTGAAACACATCATCGGGCAAACCTCGGTGGTGGCCCAAGTTCAGGTCGCCCTTGATGCGGCACAGCAGGACGCAAAGAAGTTCGACCATGCCTTGTTGGTCGGCCCGCCTGGGTTGGGGAAAAGCCAGTTGGCGAAGATCATCGCACACGAGATGGCGACCGAATTCCACGAAGTCATCGGACAAGCGATCCGGTTCCCCAGTGACGTGAACGCGATCCTATTGGGTGCCAAAGATCGAGATGTACTGCATATCGACGAATGTCACGAGATGCCCAGGGAACTACAAACCGCCCTTTACCTTGCGATGGACCAGCGAAAGCTGTTCATCCCTGGCCCCAAGGGGAAACCGCAGGCGATCCCGATTGCCGATTTCACGCTGCTTCTTTCCACGACCGACGAATACTGCCTGCTTCAACCACTTCGTGATCGAATGAAGTTGGTTCTCCGTTTCCAGTTCTACACCGAGGAAGAACTCACAGTCCTTCTCCAGCAGAGAATCAAAGCACTCGTCTGGAACGTCGAAGCGGAAGTCATCCCCATGTTAGCGACACGAGCGCGGGGCACTCCACGACTGGCCCTCCGGCTACTCCAGTCTTGTCGCCGTGTTTGTCGCGCTGAAGGAGAGCATACGATCAGGCTCGAACACTCTGGCCGGGCATGCCGGTTGGAAGGAATCGACGCTCTCGGCCTTGGTCCCACGGAGCAGCATTACCTCCGGGCATTGGCCGATGGCGCAAGTCGCTTAAACGTCGTCTCGTCGTTGCTCAGTTTGCCCGCAAGGACGATTTCACAGGTGAGCGAACCCTTCTTGATCCGTGCGGGGCTAATCACGAAGGACGATCAGGGCAAACGAATTTTGACGGCGAAGGGTCGGGAACATCTGTTGAAGAACAGTCCACAAGTCGGCTAATTCCTGTTGAGGGTCTGTCCAATGAACGATGCTATTCCGCTGAAAGTGGCGGTCACGGTTGCAGAGATGGCTCGCATGGTTGGGTTGAGTCGTGCCCGATTCTACCAGTTGATGAAGCAGGGCGTGTTCCCATCCCCCAAGCTGAACGAGTCCAAAAACCGTCCGTTTTACGACGAAGATTCGCAAAAAGTGTGTCTGGAAGTGCGGAGAAAAAACTACGGCGTGAACGGTCAGGTTGTTCTCTTCTATGCCCGCCGTCAGGAGATTACCCCGACCAAGGGGAAGGCAAAACAAGCTGTACCAAAGGAACGACCGCACGCCGACATGATCGAGTCGTTGAAGGCACTCGGCTTGAACGTGACCTCAACCGATGTTCAAACGGCGATGCAGGAGTTGTTCCCAGCAGGGGGTTCAGTCAACAGCGACCACGGGGTCATCACCAAGGCCATCTTCCTTCACATGAAGCGTCGGAACATGGCAGAAAAGGTCGGGAGTAAAGAGTGATTTACCGACCAGTTACGCCCTGGAACTGTTCACTTTCCGTCTGATTTTGTGGAACAATGCTATGAAGAATTCGGGTGTAAATGTGTTCGACGGCATCCCTGTTGGTCCAGACGAAGCATCCTTCTTCAACCAGTTTCTTGCCGCCCATGATTTCGCTCAAGGCACACGGCGGGGCTTTGTGCTGGACCTGCGGAAGTTCGCCAAATGGTTCAGCACGGCAAACAAGGAACCGTTCACAATGGGGAGGGTGACCACGAGGGACATGACCGATTTTCGCGACCACCTTCGACGCGACATGGGCCATGCCGTGGCGACGATCAACCGCAACCTCGTAACGCTGCGTCGATTCTTCGGTTGGTTGGCCGAAAAGGGCCATGTCGCTGCGAACCCAGCCACCGCCGTGAAGGAGCTTCGCCGCGTTCAGCTTGCACCGAAGGGTCTGGAGCGGGCCGATGTTCGCCGCTTACTTCGGGAACTGGAACTTCGACAAGACGTGCGAGCAAACGCGATCTTTCATCTGCTGCTTTACACGGGCTGTCGAGTGGGCGATCTGGTTCAATTGGAGTTGAACGATCTGATCCTGGGCGAACGGAGCGGCACAGTGGTCTTTCGGTTCGGAAAAGGAAACAAGCAGAGGTCGGTTCCGCTCACGCTGCCCGCTCGTCGTGCCCTTCAAGCCTATCTCGACACTCGGCCACCCGTCGAGAACAAGAAGGTGTTCGTGGGTGAACGAGGGCCGCTCACGGATCGGGGAGTTCGGGCACTTTGCGACAAGTATTCCGCGATCATCGGTGTGAAGCTGCATCCGCATTTGTTTCGGCACACCATGGCGCACCAGTTCCTTGCCGACAACGCGAATGATCTTGTCGGTTTGGCGCAAGTCCTGGGTCATGAGAACCTGAACACGACGGCACGCTACACGAAGAGAACCAGCGAGCAGTTGGCCGGGTCTATCAACAAGATCAATTACTAGCGCAAACACATCCGCTTTCTGACCGCACCCATATCTCACGCAATTCCAGCTGTACCAAGTCAGGCGTCGTCATCATCAAGGAGACTGCCATGTCTGACGAAACCGAACCGATCCGCCGTCAACGTATCGTTGAGATCAATGCGGTCCCTGGTTCCCATGAAGCCCTCGAAGCGGAACACGGGCAGGTCTGGGACACCGCGCAACTCTCACAGGATTTCGAGGTCATCGGATTCATGGCACCGCTGGTCGTCGTTTGTCGCAAGTCTGACGGCGTGAAGGGATCTCTCGAATTCCAGCATTCACCACGTTTCTATTTCCACTTCGCTCCCCACAGCAAGTAGGAGGTTGGGATGCTGCTGCCAGCGAAACCGCACTTCAGGTTCGGGCGAGTGTTGATGACGCCTGGGGCTATCGAGGCGTTACAAGAAAACTGCCCATCACCGTGGTGCTTCCTGATCCGTCACATGACCGGGGATTGGGGTGACCTGGACGCCGAAGTCAAGCGGCTTAACGATGAAGCCGTGAAGAACGGGAGCCGAATCCTGTCGTCTTACACGGTTTCAAATGGTGCGAAGGTCTGGGTCATCACTGAGGCGGATCGCAGTTCGACCACGATTTTGCTACCAGACGAGTATTGACGACAACGACAGGCACTCCGATGTATCGCCCGGAGAACGGACAAGAATCTACGAATCCTTGATTCAGCAGGAAGAGGCGATCACCGCTCGCAGCCACGGTTCATAGCCGTCGGGGACGACAATTCCAAGTTCGGAGATCCGGTCAGATTGTGCCATGTATGCGGTTCGGTCACGCGTTCCGGCAGCGTTCGTGCCAACAATGTGCTTTGTAATCAGGCGAAGCGTCTCATCCCTGCAGGCCAACTCGCAGGCGAGATGAAACTGCCTCCGATCATAATTGACCTTTGCCACTGCTCGTTTGTGTGACATCTCTCTCTCCGAATCAGGATTGATTCTGCGAATTCCCGGGCGGAATCCAGTCGATGCATTGCGGATACACTGCGTTGGCCGGCTCCGTTGGGACAGTGATCGTCGACTGATGCCCAACAGGGACGCGGGGCTCAGGGTGAGTTGAGCGTGCCGATGGGGTTGCACTTCACGATCGATCCAAGCGCGGACGCCGCTTACTGGGACCCAAAAACCTCCGAAGGAGTTCCTTGCCGAGGGGGGGGGTAGGCTTGAGGAAATGATGAAGGGCGGCTCCGCTCAGTCCTGATTGAAGCAAGACGCAACTGCACCAAGAAGCGCCGCGAAGATGTGCCCGATGCCATCGATCATGTTCCATGCCATGAACCAGCCGAAGCAGCCGCCTTCGCTTATCCAGTAACTCATCGCCACCACGCCCACGACCAACAGTACGACAAGCACCAGCACGAGAAGCAGAGTCATCACACGCGCTCCAGTGAGGGGGTTACTTCCTTACTTGGTACAACTGGAATTGGAGCGACGGGTTCGAGTTGCAGAATTAAAAACCCATCAATTCCTTTCAAAAAGCGACTGGATGACACCCCTTCGTGGCCTGATCCAGTTGCCATACCGTTTGTGTTTCAAAATGAGAAACTCGTCGTGTCGCCGCCTGCGGTTGTGAGGTGAAAAAGTCTGGAAAAGGGGAATCTGAAAAATCGCCGCCGTTCTTCGCGAACCGAGCAAAAAGGGTTTCTGAACTCGTCTCAAAGAGCATCAGGAAGATGGGCAAATCATACTTGTGGAGTTGATACGAAAGAGTCGTCGTTCAAAAGGTCCGCTTTAGCAAAGCTCCGCTGCCGAACACAGAACTATCGGTATTTACTAGAAATCTAGGGTTTTCTCCGGGGAATTCAATTCGGTGTCGGCGGTATGTGACTCTGTTCTGTAAGTAATGAGGCGAGGAAATTCAGCCGGGCGAACTTGCCGTTCCGCTCAATGGCGGCGAGCGTTGGCATGATTCTGAGATTGGCCGAAGGTTATCCCGCCGGTTATTCAGTCCGTCGTCATCGGCAAGGTCTACTTCTGGCGCGTTCGGACAGAGCAACTGGTGCATCCGCAGCGTCCGCAGCTTGCCGGTCACCGAGTCGCGGACATTGGTCGCAGCGTAGAACTTGTCCATGCGACGCGAGGCGGGCTTCGCGTACCACTTGAACTGGTTCACCAGCGGGTAGTCTTCGTCATCAATGATGGCCACAAGGCCGCGTGAAAGGGGTATCTGCACCCGGCGACATTATCGCGGTCTTTAGAGCTTGGCCAGCGGTTTCACATCTGCGTTGAGCAGCCACATTTTCCGACTGGCGCGGTTCTTTCGCGCATGCCGCTGCGATCCTTGCGGCCTAGGCGAGGCATCCGGGTGGCCGCTTGCACGTTACCTGTAGAGGCGGTAGGCTCTTAAGCTGACTCCTCTTGCGACCCTGTCGGGAACCGATTTGCCAGCGAATTCATCAGCTGTTGCCGCCATCGACCTATTCTGCGGAGCGGGCGGGTTGACTCACGGCCTTGTAAAGGCGGGCATTCCCGTGGTCGCAGGCATCGACCTTGACCCGGCATGCCGCTTCCCTTTTGAGGCGAATAACAGTTCGCGTTTCATCCTCGCAGATGTTGCGGATGTGACCAGCAACGAGCTCCTCGCTTGCTACCCGAAGGTGGCGACAAAGGTTCTTGTTGGGTGCGCGCCGTGTCAGCCATTCTCTCGATACGCACGAAGGCATGGCCGCCAGGCAGATCAGAAGTGGGGCATGCTTGACAAGTTCGCGAACCTCGTCGAGGGCGTTCGGCCTGACGTGGTGAGCATGGAGAACGTCCCGGAGTTGGAGCGGGACGACATATTCCACAACTTCGTTGATGCATTGCGGTCATGGGAATATGAGGTTACCTTCTCCAGCGTCTACTGTCCCGATTACGGCATCCCACAGCACCGAACCCGGCTCGTGCTTTTCGCGTCACTCGCGGGCGAGGTCGTCTTCATCCCCCCGACACATCGACCGGAAAAGTACCGGACAGTACAGGATGCCATCGGGAAGTTGCGGCCACTGACAGTCGGCGAGGTCGATGCGAAAGACCCGCTGCATCGCGCTTGTAAACTGTCGGAGTTGAACCTGAAGCGAATGAAGGCATCGAAACCGGGCGGTTGCTGGCGTGACTGGCCAGAGTACTTGGTGGCCGAGTGCCACCGCGCCGAATCGGGGAAGACTTACCCAAGTGTTTACGGCCGTATGGAGTGGCAAAAGCCTTCACCCACAATCACGACGCAGTTCTTCGGCTACGGGAATGGACGGTTCGGTCATCCCTCTCAGGATCGAGCGATTTCGCTCAGAGAAGGATCGATCCTTCAATCGTTTCCGAAGTCTTACCGCTTCTGCCGGAACGCAGATGAGGTGTCCTTTTCGGTGCTTGGCCGCATGATTGGCAACGCCGTACCGGTGCGCCTCGGAGAGGTGATCGGAAGATCTATCCTCAAGCATTTGGCGGACACCAATGGCTAAGAAGTCGAAACCCGCCGATGAAATCGAACAGCCGGAAGTTGGCGGCGCGGCAGCCGCAATCACCGAGTCGCAAAAGGCTGACGCTGAAGAGCAGATTGTTTCTAATCATAGGACGATCGACTACGATACGAAGGAGTACCCTGTCGAGGTGCTGGTCCAAAAGTATCTCGCCCGACTGGAAGATGACGACAATGAATTATTCGTGCCGGACTACCAGCGCGAACACACTTGGCCGGAAGATCACCAGTCGAAGTTCATCGAGTCGGTCTTGATAGGGCTCCCAATCCCCTACCTGTTCGTGGCCGATGTTTCCGACAAAGAGGGGCGACTCGAAATCGTCGATGGTTCCCAGCGAATCAGAACCCTCGCTGCATTTTTGCAAAACAATCTTCGTCTCGGTGGGCTTAAGAAGCTGACCAAACTAGAAGGGTTTAAGTTCGAGGACTTGCCCATCAGCCGTCAGCGGCGATTCAAGCGGCACACTTTGAGGATGATTGAGCTAACCGAAAACGCGGATGAGGAGGTTCGCCGCGACTTGTTCGAGCGAATCAACACCGGCAGTCAAACCCTCACGGACATGGAGGTAAGGTGGGGCGTTCACGACAGTGAATTCCTGCGGTTCATACGTAAATGCTCTGAAAACGAACTCTTCAAGGAACTAGCTCCCCTGAGTGAAGCCGCTGCCAAGCGTCGGGAGCGACAAGAATTTGTGTTACGGTTTTTTGCTTATCTGGATAACTACCAGCACTTTGACCGAAAGGTTGTTACCTTTCTGAACGAGTACCTCGACAAAATGCAGCCTAAGTTCGACAAGCCAACGGAGAAGGCGATGAAGACCGAATGGGAGCAGATGCTCGCGTTCGTCAAGCGAGTGTTTCCTAACGGCTTCTCCAAAGCCAAAGGCCACACGCGCACGCCGAGAATCCGGTATGAGGCCCTGTCCGTCGGGTCCGCTCTTGCCCTTCGCAAGAACCCCAAATTGAACCCGGATTCTGTGGACTGGCTTGAGTCCAAAGCTTTCCGCGTACTGACCACTTCGGATGCGAGCAACTCACGGCCCAAGGTGGTCAAGCGAATCGAGTATGTCCGTGACAAATTACTCGGGGCTGCGGAATGACCACTGTCCAAACAGACTTCGCCACTCGGGCCGAAGAGGTCTCCCGTTACTTCCGATTTCTGCGTGAATTTGACGAAGGGCGAGTGACGTTTGTCGCACCCGGCGCAGGACTACCACCGTTTACGACGATAGATAGCGACTCCCTTTTCAAAACACTCAAGGCGAACGGGTTCCTGCTGCTCTATAACCTTGTCGAATCAACGCTGAAAAATGCCATAGAGGCAATTTTCGATGATCTGCGAGGTGGTGCGGTCTCTTTTGATGCGTGCCGCAAGGAAATTCGCAGAATCGTCCTTGAAAACTTGAAAAAGCACGCAGTCGATAAAATTCTGCCGTCGTTATCATCGATCTCAGTCGATGTTGTGGTCCGAACCTTCCGAAAGGAAGGGCTGTTTAGTGGGAATGTTGATGGCAGGCGGGTGAGGGAAGTCGCAGGAGCTTACGGCTTCAAAACTCCTGCACACAAGTCGAGCGAACTTCTTACGGTAAAGACGAATAGAAACGATTTAGCGCATGGGGTCAAATCCTTCGCTGATGTAGGCCGTGATTACGACATCGCTCGACTGGAGTCGATACACTCGGAGGTGATCGGCTTCATGCAAGAGTTGTTAGCCAATATCGATGACTACATAGTTAAACGCGAATACCTGATTTGAGGCATGTCGGCACCATACACATCGTCAGATTGCCTGCCCGAAGCATAGGCCGCCAAGTCCCACAGGAAATAACGGCATAGGTGCGCCATCTAGTATCGGATCTTGAGCTTCGGCAGCGACATCTGGAGGTTCTTCCTCCCCGCGTCCGTGACTTCGTCGTTGAAGTGGAGATCCAGCTCCCGGAGACGCTCCAGACCAGTGAGGTGCATGAGCCCTGCGTTGGTGATCCGCGTCTCGGTCAGGTCCAATCGCTCGAGCGAAACAAGGTGTTTGAGGTTGGGCATGCCTTTATCGTAGACCCGGCAGCACAGGAGGCTGAGCTTTTTCAGGCCTGCATACCGCGGCGGAGGACCGAGACCGGTGCCGGTGACCTGGGTCAGGGACAGACTCAACTCCTCCAGCCCCGCGAGATCCTTCAGATGTTCCAAGCCGACGTCGGTGACCGACGTAGTGGACATGGACAGCCGGCGGAGTTTGGCGAATCCCTTCAGGTGGACAAGTCCGGCATCGCCGATCTGTGTATCGTTGAGTTCGAGCAGGCGGAGCTCCTCCATCCGCTTCAAGTGAGCCAGCCCCGCGTCCGTGACCTTCGTCCCTGTGTCGTTCGCGGTTTCAAACAGGGCCAAAATCGCGGCCAGAAACGAGCCACCCTCTCAGCAACATTTTTTCGCCGCGACTTCCCTTCGCTTTATGGGCGGGGAAGTTGCGGCGAAAAAATGTTCCCCGATCTGGTTCGGGGTGGCTCGCCCGAGACCGCGAAAGTGGCTCGATTTGAAAACGCTGCTGACATCCCTGACAGATCCAAGCTTTCGACCGCAGTCAGAGCTTCGAGATGAGCCATGCCCTGGTCGGTGATCGCGGTGCGATTGAGATTAAGATCCCTCATGTGGGTCAGTTTGCCGAGGTGCTTCATGCCGGCGTCGGTGATCTTTGGCCCGCTGAGGTACAGGGACCGGATAGTCGCGAACGCCGACAGGTGGGCCAGTCCGGCATCCGTGATCTTGCACCCCCCGAGCCACAAGTCTTCGATCTGCGGCAACACCTTGAGTTTGGCGAGCCCATCGTCAGTGATGCCCGTGTGAACAACGCTCAGGTGCCGAAGCTTGCCCAGTCCCGTGAGGTGCGTGAGGCCCGCGTCCGTGATCTTGGTGCCCCCAAGCGACAGGGAGCGGAGTTCCTTCAGTTCGCGGACGTGCTTCAGCCCGTCGTCGGTGATTGTCGGGGCCCCGAGGTGCAGGGAGCGGAGGGATCTCAGCTTGCCGATGTGAGTCATCCCGCGATCTGTGATCGATTCGCCGGTATACAGCGATTCGAGACGCGGGAAGCTGTTGAGGTGGATAAGATCCTCGTCGGCTGCTCTGGAGTGGAACAGGTCGACCGCCACGACCGGTTTCCCGGGTGCGCCTTCATCGATCTCGAGCTTACACCCCAGCTTCCGGAATGACTCGATGGCATCGGATTCACCCAACGTGGGGTCGTCACCGGGGTTCGCGAGGTGCGATGCCTCGGGAGAGACACATCCCGAGAACCCCCCGACGAAGACGGCGGCCAGGAATAATGCCGCCACTGGCCAGATGAACGTGCGGGACATGGTGAACCCTCCGGTGTGGGTTGATTGTAACGCAGGTGAACGGCCAGTGAGCGCAGATCCCTGATCTCGGTTTAGCGGGACTTCAGGCTTACTTGGCTCGGCCAAAATCTCGGCGAAGGGATACCCGCAACAGTTCACCACTTGCTAGTATCCCACACGAGCAGGCCGCCGTGCCAATCTGCCGAGATCAATCGCTTCCCGTCATTTGTGAACCGAAGATACCCGACGGTTCCAAGGTGGCCCGCAAACCCTTGGAGTTGCTTCCCGGTCTCAGTGTCGAATAGCAAGATCGTTCGCCAACCACCGACCGCAAGTACGCGGCCATTCGGGCTGAACACGGCCGCAGTCCCGTCGTATCCGAACCAACGCCCGGTTTCTGGGTTTGCCTCCCACAGCAGTTTCTTGCCGACCGTGTCGAACATCACGACCCGATCTTGCGGCGGTGGCCCCTCCCCTTCATCCCAGTAACGCATCCCGATGACGGCAAACCGTTTGCCTTCCATACCCAGGCCGACAGTCGAGATGCGATCAGACCATCCCGGTGGCTGTCCAAACTGCCGACGAATCGGTTGCGGTTTGAAGTGTTCCTGAAGTAACTCTTTCCCGTTGAACAGCATCTCGCCGGAGTTCATGTCGTGGATCTGCGTGTTCCAACGCCAGGGCCGAGAGAACGCTTTGCCGTCGGGTGAGAAGACGAACTCACTGTCACCGTCGCAGTCAACCACGCGGATGAGTTTGCCGGTGGCAGCATCGCGGATGTTCGCCTCTTTGTAGTCAGGGGAGAGCGTGAACAGCGACTTCCCGTCCGGAGTGAAGGTTCCGCACCGCTCGCCTGCCAAGCGATACAACTCCCGCCCTGTTGTTCGCTCGGACACAATGATGTCGGGGCCGTTGTTCAGTTTGATGCCGCGATCATCCGCGATGAATCGAGCATCCGGGGAATACCTGCCCCAAATAGTGTTCTTCGCGATCGCGGCTGGCAGCTTCTCCTCTCGGACAAAGCGACCCGTTTCCAGTTCCCAGATTCCAACTGCATCACGGCCGCGGTATGCCACGAAATGTTTCTCGTCGGCCAGCAAGCCGATGGGGTAAGCGCTGCCCTTTCGGAGATCATCCGGCGATTGCTCGGCACCCGTGTCCATGTCGAATGACCGAACACCGGGTGACGTGACGCAATACAGGGTCTTCCCGTTCGGCGAGATGAGCGTCGCGTTCTGCCCGCCGTCGAACGAAGGAAGCGACCACTTGGGAAGCAGTTTCCCGTCGGTCGCCTGCCACCGGCGAACGGGGAGGGTGTGTGTCGCGTCGTCATAATCGAAGACCACCACAGTTTCGCCATCAGGGGCGAATTGGATCGAGAAGATGGTGTACTTCCGACAGGCGAGGCTGGCGGTGAGTTCGCGGGTCTCGGTGCCTTTGGCGAAGTCCCAGAGCGACACGCGATACAATGCCTCATACTTCGCTTGCTCCTCGGGCGTGGCCTTCCCCGAGATGATGGCGAGGCGTTTCCCGTCTGGCGACACAGCCCACCGAGCGGCCACGTCTTGCACCCCCGGGAATTCGCGGTTCAACTTGCCCGTTGCTGCATCCCACACGCGAATCGTGCGGCCGACATTGACAACCGACTTCCCATCCGGAGTGAAGCCCGCGTCATCGTACAAGCCGCCACCGGTCGTCTTGCCGAGGTGAACAGGTTTCGGCGTGGTGTCGAGGTTCACCCACAGAACGAGTTCTCTGTTGTTATCAGCGACGAGCAGATTCCCCCTGAGTGGCGAGACAGCAACGATGCGCAGGCCGACGCCAGACAGATTGTGTGCATTCACGAATGCTTCCGGAAGCACCTGCCAGTCGACCGGAAGTGTGCGCGTGACTTTCTCTGCGGCGAAGTCCCACAGGGCCAGAGAGCGGCGACTGACTTTCCCGTCCCACTTCGTGACTTCCAAGAGCACACTGCTTGCGTCGGGCAAGATGTGAATGCTTCCGATCGAACCACCAGCATCGGGTAACTCGTCGGGGATTCGACCCGCTTCAAGGCCGGTGGCAAGGTTCAGAACCGTGTGCCCAACGACGAGATGTCGACCATCGCGGGAAATCGCAGTGCAAGCCCATGAGCCGGCACGAAATCGAGCCGTGCCCATTCTCGCGACGGCACCCCGAGGGAGTGAATTGCCTTCTTGATCCTTGGCTGAGGCAGGCACGGGCACCGGCGCGGCAGCGGGCAATGTTGCGGTGAGGAGGAGAAGCAATGCCAACGCAGAAATGATGCGGGTCATGTTCACCCTCGGAAAGATGTGGTTCCAGCGTACCAGCAACGATCCCGCAATGCGAGAAGCCCGAATATCGTGCGTGCAGCATTGATCGTTGCCGCTCCGCAACGACCAAGAGTTCAGGGACGGTGCTGGAGCGGTTGAGCGATTTGTGTTCGCCCTGTTTTTCGAGCCTCTGGGAAGCTGTTGGCGACGCAACAAGAGTGGCACACCAACCGCACACGACCCGTTCCCCGGCAGAGCCGCTTTCGTTGAATCACCGACCCAGTTCTTTCGCCACAGCCTCAGCAACACGCTTCCGCAATTCGGCCCATTGCGTTGTGGTCCAATCTGGTCGCGTGTCGGCGTCGATCTTGAGCATTTCCGCCAGCCGCATCGCAGCGTAGTTACGCACTTCGGGGGCGATAAACACCCAACGAACTTTGTTTACGTAGTGAAAGCATTCGGGGGCCGTCGCGTCTTGTGCCGCGTCATCGGTGAGATGCAATTCCAGAAATGCGAGTCGCTGCTTGCGACCCTGCGGCGAACAGTTTCGGGCAACCGCCGAAAGCAACTCCAGCCTACCGCGAACATCGGCACCGCGGATCGCTTTCGCGAGCGCCTGCCACTCCAACGAATCGGAATTCTGCGAGACAAGCCACGCTGGCATCGTCTGCCACTCCGGTCGATCATCATCTTGGAAATCGAGCCGCGTAAGTGTCTCTTGATGGCGATGCGGCGACGTCGGCATCTGCTCAAGTGCCTTCAGCAACATCCCCTGGGCCTGCTTTGGGTCGATCGCACGAAGGAAGTGAATGCCAGGGATGTTATGTTCCGGCGCGTCATGCCTAGCGGCGTACTCGAGAATCTTGAGCATCACGTCGGCAGCGAGTTGGCTGTGGCTCACGGCCTCCGCAAATTGCCAACTCTTCTCTCGGAGTTCGGGGTGATCGTCGATCACCGTACGGTAGACGTCAGGCAACCGATCCGGGAACTTGTGTGTCAGCACCTCGAAGAGCGCGGGATTGAATTCGGTGATATCTTCGTCCGTTCCGAAAATTTGCGAGAGGACGTATCGCTCTTCACCGATTTTGGAGGCATCTGCGAACCACTTTGTGACCGCTTCTTCAGTCGCGTTCGGCATCTTGTCTCGCACCTCAAACGAACCACCCGCGAATCTCTCCAAGATATCGATGACGATGTCCTTCACTCGCAGGTTGCGGCCGCGTTCATGACTGTCGGTAGAGCGAGTCATTCGCTGGTCATCGAGATGTGCGAGAAGCAAAGGCACGATCGTGAAGCCCCCGACGAACGATTGCACGATAACGCGGATCACTGCGAAGCCCCCAATCCCACGCACCGGCGAACCGCATCACGTCGCACACGTTCACGATATCGTCGATGAGTGCTTCGTCGCTACCAGGGAGCGCCTTGCTGGGCGTCATCGTGAGTTCCAACGATTGGAGAATCTCGCGACCGAATTCGACGTCATGGCGATTCCGTGACACCGCTCGTTTCAGGTATTTCGCAATATTCGCGAGCGGAACTTTTGGGTCATTATGAATGCGTTCACGCCAGTACCAAAACGCGTCATACGCCAAACTAACATCCGTCTCCCAGCCACAGAGCCGGGTCGATTTCCGAAACGACGCGAGAGCAAGTTGTTTCCAGCCTCGATCGTAGAGTTGGATGGCAAAGTGAGACCAGTCGAGATCCTTCTCGCTGATCGAAGTGAGATCGGGCTTCACAGGGGTTACGGAGGCAACTGTCTCGATTTCGCCCCAGCGATTCGTAATCGTGCCATCGATCAAGAACGCGGTGCCGGTTCTGCCGGGTAGCAATTGCTGTTTATCACCTCGCCATCCCGCGCCTCCGAGTGGGATGGCGTTGAGGCGCGGCTTGCACTCGTATCGCATGAGTTTCGCCTCGGGCGGCGGCAACGGCAAACCATACTCGCGGTAAGCGATCAGCAGACGATCGAGGTATGCGAAGCAAAAGTCGTCGGATGCCAGGAGCACACACGATAGCACAGCAAACAGGAGGTTCATCGGAAGCACCCGTGGCGGCATGTACATTCCACTCTGATTACAACACACGAATCCCGAACCTGCTCACGAAAATCACCACCGCTGCCGCCACTCGGACTTGATCTCGGAATTTCCCCCACTGCGTCGGCGTCCAATCCATCTGGACGACAACGTTGAGTTCGAGCAGCTCGGCCAACTGATACGCGGCGAAGTTCCGCACCTCCAATCGGTCAAAGTTGCCACCCGCGATGTGATCTTCGAACTTGTATCGCTCGTGGTCATCGTTTCGGTTTCGCACGCCATCGTCGGTCAGGTACTCCGCGATGAACTTGAGCCGCAGTGTTTGGTTGGCACTGGATGGCTCCTCGGCAATCAGTTTCAGCAATTCGAGCCGACTGCCCACGTCGGCACAGCGAACAGCTTTTGCGAGCGATTGCCACTCACGCGGGTCGTCACGGTCGGCCGCCACTTCCGCCAGCACCATTCCGCCATCCGTGATTCGCCCGGACAACTTGACCAGCCCGGCGATCAGCGACTCGTGTGCTTGTTTCGGGTCGATGGGGCGAAGGAACTTGACGCCCGCTGCACAGTGAAACGGTTCAGACTGCCGTGCGGCGTACTCGAGAATCTCGCGTTTGTCCGCGACCGGGAACGGGCCTTCCGATACGGCCTTCGCGACCCGCCAACTTGACCAAGCAAGGTTGGTGTCGGCGAGGTCGATTAACTTGCGGTACACCTCTGGCAATCGCTTCGGGTACTTGTCGCACAATAACCAGAACATCGTGTTGTTGAGAAACCACACATTCTCACTGCGGCCCAATACACGTGAGACGATGTATTCCTCTTCATCGATCTTCTCAGCCCGAGCGAACCACTTACGGGCAGCAGCCACGCGGGCGAACGCATCGACTTCGCGACCAGCGAGTTGTTCATCCGCCAGGTCGCAGAGCAGATCCCACGCGATGTTTTTCACGCGGCACTGGTAAGTCTCCCAGAGCTGATTGAAGACGGGAGTATGCCGAACAACGCGTGTCAGCCGTTCGTCGTTGAGGTGGTCGATGAGTGCGGGGACACCCACGAACCCCCTGCGAAGCATCGCCTGATATTTCGGCTCTGCACGGAGTGCGTCATCGTAGTGCGGATTGCTGCGAGGCTCATTGTTCTTGCGTTCACCGGATTCAAAACCCATCACATGGATCAGGTTATCGATGAGTGCTTCGTTGCTTCCTGGTCGGGAATTCCGTGGCACCAGTGACCGTTCCAGCGCCCGGATGAGTTCGCGGTTGTCGAGAAGTTCGATCTCCTCGGGCGAGAGGTAGGGCAGGAGGCGTTTCAGGTATTTCGCGACGAGGGGCAACGGCGTACTGCGACCGTGCGACAGTGTGAACAGCCAGTGGTCCCACGCGATCGTCACGAGATTGTCCTCACCCCAGTTCCACTCTGGATCCAACAGTTCCCGGTTCTCGGTGAGATAATTCCGATACACGGCCCGCGAAAGCGTGGTCCAACCGCGAGCGTGGCACTGGACGGCGAGCAGCAAGTCAGCCTGTTCATTGTTCTTCTCGAGTGCCGTTTGATCGGGCTTCGCGGGCTTGATTGAATCAACCCCCCATGGCTCGTTGAAGTTGCCGAGGACCGTGCGGCCGTCGATAGAGAAGCCAAGGCACAGGGCACCGGGGTGAACGTATTTCGTGGCTCGTTCGGCGGAGTAACCGACCTGACCGGAGTACACCATGAATTGCACCAGTTTTGCCTGCGGAGGCGGCAATGGCAGGCCGTATTCCTGGTGGATCGCGAGGAGGCGGTCGAGATGCTTCGTGCAAACCTTGTCGGATGCTAGGAGAGTGAACGGCAGCACAGCGAAGAGCAGGTTCATCGGACGCACTCCGGTGGCGACGTACACGTCGATTGCGAATACTACACCCGAACCCCGAATGCGTTGACGAAAAATCAGCCCGCAAACCAACCGCGAACGGCTTGCCATGGCGCTCGTATTCACACTGATTGCACTCAACGACCGGTACAAGCAAGGACCGTAGACGCCCGGAACTTCTGGCTGCACTGAAGCGAGCGACACTGCGTCGGTTTTCAGGGGAATGGACGAACTGTGGGACGGTTTATGATGTGGGCGGCGTCGGTTGAATCACCCCTGGCCCGTTCTCAATCTCTTCGGCGAGTCTGCTGTAGAATTTCGTTGGTTCCAAACTCGGCGGCAAAGACGAACATTCTCCTGCTCCCATGTCCACGACGATCCAATTCCCGGCTTCGGACTGCGCCACGTCCATCGTAAAGAATGGAGCTGTAAATCGTTGGGCCAAGTTGACGAACGGGGACCAATCGACAGCCTGAACAGGCTGTCGGTGATAATGCGTGGCGATCAACAACCGCCTCCTCCAGAAGAAAAGGCGATATTCCTCACACATCGGGTACTCCCGCGGGCTTTCTCCACGCGATACCAAAGGCACATACTGTTTCACAACAAATCCCCGGAAGAACGTGTCCCCTTGTTCCTTACGCAGGTTCTCCGCGATGCTCTCGAAGGTTTCCCGGCCAGAGCCTTTCGGAACGAAGCAGGCTTCATGCCAGAGGTGTTTGGCGGACTTGATGTGATCCTTGATCACAAAGGGACCATCGCCCAATTGTCGAGATCGACTCCAGGCAAGGTAGGAATCAGGTGTCTCCGTCCAGACGGCCCTCGGAGAGAAATCAGAGATCTTAGTTCTACTGTTTCCCTAGATTCGTAGTTCGTTCTTCAATGCTGGCAACAGTTTACGCGAGCGATGGAAATAGAGTCGTGCTTTCTCGTTCCGTTCCAGCCACCGCGTGCTGCGACGACA
>Ga0105047_10008911_pt1 | contig 16629 bp, 11 predicted proteins | sample MAT04_FD_78384 | JGI IMG/M metagenome (GOLD analysis project Ga0105047, IMG submission 78384) | Freshwater microbial communities from Lake Fryxell liftoff mats and glacier meltwater in Antarctica - MAT-04 (megahit assembly) | ecosystem: Environmental > Aquatic > Freshwater > Ice > Liftoff...
ATGCCGCGCGCCTTCTCTTCCGGCGCCGCATCAATCTGGTCGTAACCCTTGAACTCACCACCAAACAGCTCTGCGCCAATCTTCGTCAGCGCCGCTGTAAGCGTCGTCTTGCCGTGATCCACGTGACCAATCGTGCCCACGTTCACGTGCGGCTTGGTGCGCTCGAATTTACCCTTTGCCATGGCTGCTTCTACCTTTCTATTCTTGTGATCGTTTGATTAAGAAGTGCCGGCCGCGACCGGCCTTACTCAGTTTTTCTTGATGACCGCTTCGGCGATGTTTGCAGGCGCTTCGGCGTAGTGGTCGAACTCCATCGTGAAGGTGGCGCGACCCTGCGACATCGAACGCAGGGTGGTGGCGTAGCCGAACATTTCGCCCAACGGCACCATCGCGTTGATCACCTTGCCCGACGGACTGTCGTCCTGGCCCTGCAGGATGCCGCGACGACGACTGACGTCGCCCATCACGTCGCCCAGATAATCCTCCGGGCTGACAATCTCGACCTTCATGATCGGTTCGAGCAGGACCGGGTTGGCCTTGTTGAAGCCTTCCTTGAACGCCATCGAGCCCGCTACCTTGAACGCCATTTCGTTGGAGTCGACGTCGTGGAACGAACCGTCGACCGCGCGCACCGCCACATCGACGATCGGGAAGCCAGCGAGCACGCCGTTCTTCAATACTTCCTCGATGCCCTTGCCCGATGCGGTGACGTATTCCTTCGGCACCACGCCACCAACAATGGCGTTCTCGAACGAGAAGCCGACGCCGCGTTCCTGCGGCTCCATTTCGATGACGATGTGGCCGTATTGGCCGCGACCGCCTGACTGCCGCACGAACTTGCCTTCCTGCTTGACCGCCTTGCGGATGGTTTCGCGGTAGGCAACCTGCGGCTTGCCGACGTTGGCTTCCACGTTGAACTCGCGCTTCATGCGGTCCACCAGGATGTCCAAGTGCAGCTCACCCATGCCGGCGATGATCGTCTGGCCCGATTCCTCGTCGGTACGCACGCGGAAAGACGGATCTTCCTGCGCCAGGCGACCCAGAGCAACGCCCATCTTCTCCTGGTCGGCCTTCGTTTTCGGCTCCACCGCCATCGAGATGACGGGTTCCGGAAACACCATGCGCTCCAGGGTGATGATGTGATCCAGCGAGCACAGAGTGTCGCCGGTGGTCACGTCTTTCAAACCGACTGCCGCTGCAATATCGCCTGCGCGCACCTCCTTGATTTCGCTGCGCTCGTTGGAATGCATCTGCAGGATGCGGCCCACGCGCTCCTTCTTCGACTTAACCGGGTTGTACACGGCGTCGCCGGAATTGAGCACGCCCGAGTAGACACGGAAGAAGGTCAGCGAACCCACGAACGGGTCGGTCATGATCTTGAAGGCAAGCGCCGAGAACGGAGCGGTGTCCGTGGCCGGGCGGCTATCTTCCTTCTCGTTGTCGTCGATGCCAGCAACCGGCGGACGATCGGATGGCGCCGGCAACAAGTGCACGACGCCGTCGAGCATGGCCTGGACGCCCTTGTTCTTAAATGCGCTGCCGCAGAACACCGGAACGATTTCCACTTTCAGCGTGCGCTCGCGCAGACCGCTGATGATCTCGGCTTCAGACAGCTCGCCTTCGTTGAGGTATTTGTCCATCAGGTCTTCGCTGGCTTCTGCAGCCGCCTCGACCATGAACGCACGCGCGGCGACGGATTTCTCCAGCAGCTCGGCGGGGATCTCGCGGTATTCGAAGGTGGTGCCCTGCGAGGCGGTATCCCAGTGGATCGCCTTCATCTTGATCAGGTCGACCACGCCTTCAAAGCCTTCCTCGGCACCAATCGGCACCTGCATCGGCACCGCATAAGCGCCCAGACGGCTCTTCAGCTGCTCCACGACTTTATCGAAATGGGCGCCGGTGCGGTCCATCTTGTTGACAAACGCCATGCGCGGTACCGAGTACTTGTTGGCCTGGCGCCAGACGGTCTCGGACTGCGGCTGTACGCCGCCCACGGCGCACAACACGAACACCGCACCGTCGAGCACGCGCAAGCTGCGCTCGACTTCAATGGTGAAGTCGACGTGCCCGGGGGTGTCGATGATGTTGAAGCGGTGTTCGGCCATGGACTTGTCCATGCCCTTCCAGAACGCGGTGGTAGCAGCGGACGTGATCGTGATGCCACGCTCCTGCTCCTGTTCCATCCAGTCCATGGTCGCGGCGCCATCGTGCACTTCACCGATCTTGTGGCTGACGCCGGTGTAGAACAGGATGCGCTCCGACGTGGTGGTCTTGCCCGCGTCGATGTGGGCCATGATGCCGAAATTGCGGTAACGCTCGATAGGAGTGAGGCGAGCCACGACAGTCTCTCTTTATAATTTTCAATCTTGCGGATGGCCGAACGCCGCCCTGAGGCGGCCTTCGATTCGTCTGCGACTTGAACACTCGTCGCAAGGACACCTACATGGTGCCGAAGGGTCCGCGTTGAAAGGCGCTAAGCACAATCAGCGCCGACGGACCCGGGATAAATCACCAGCGGTAGTGCGCGAACGCCTTGTTCGCTTCCGCCATGCGGTGGGTTTCTTCGCGCTTCTTGACGGCGCCGCCACGATTTTCCGAGGCATCCATCAGCTCGGCTGCCAGCTTGCGCGGCATCGAGTTCTCGCCACGCTTGCGCGCCGATTCGATCAACCAGCGCATCGCCAGCGCCAGACGACGCGACGAACGCACTTCGACTGGCACCTGGTAAGTGGCACCACCGACGCGACGCGACTTGACTTCGACAGTCGGCGAGATGTTATCCAAGGCCTTCTCGACCAGCTCAAGCGCATTGGGGTTCTTCTGGCCGATCACGTCCATGGCGCCGTACACGATCTTTTCGGCGACGGACTTCTTGCCGCTGTACATGACCATGTTGATGAAGCGGGCGATGGTCAGGCTGCCGTGCTTGGGGTCGGGCAGGACGGTACGCTGTGGGGTTGAGCCTTTACGGGACATGATGCATTGCCTGAAATATAGAGATTGAGAGCAAAGGGCGGAGGGGAAAGACAAGCGATAAAGGGGCTTCTTCGCTATTTACCCTTCGCTGTTGACCGCTGCCGTTACGACTTCGGACGCTTGGCGCCGTACTTGGAACGGCCCTGGCGGCGCTTGGCCACACCAGACGCATCCAGCGAACCGCGAACAGTGTGATAGCGCACGCCCGGAAGATCCTTGACGCGGCCGCCACGGATCAGGACCACGGAGTGCTCCTGCAGGTTGTGCCCTTCGCCACCGATGTAGCTGATGACTTCTTCCTGGTTGGTCAGGCGAACCTTGGCCACCTTGCGAAGTGCCGAGTTTGGCTTCTTCGGAGTGGTTGTGTACACGCGCGTGCATACGCCACGACGCTGCGGGCACTTGTCCAGCGCGGGCGATTGGCTCTTGTAGGTGGGTGCCTGCCGCGGCTTGCGGACCAGCTGATTGATCGTTGCCATCTTTATGGATTCTTTCGAATGAAGGCCGCAGCCTTGCGTGAAAATGACGGCAGGCCGCATGACGGCCCGCCGAGACAGGAAAGTATAGCTGGCGGGCCAAAACCGCGTCAACTGACGGGTACGGCTGCCGGGCCGTCCCGGGCCTGAAAAACCGGGCACATCCTGCGCCCGGCTTGTCGTTCGCTGCGTTCGGGCGAACCCGAAAGCGCGTGCTTACTCTTCGTTGCCGGAGGAGGAATCAGCCACCACCGCCGGTTCTTCCTGGGCTTCGGCATTGCCGCCCACCAGCGCTTCCATCTCCGAAGCGGTGAGGCCCGAAGCATTCTTGCGGCGGCTGGCGTGGTAGGTCAGGCCGGTACCCGCCGGGATCAGACGACCGACGATGACGTTTTCCTTCAGGCCGCGCAGGTTGTCGCGGGTGCCGCGAACGGCAGCCTCGGTCAGCACGCGCGTGGTTTCCTGGAACGAGGCCGCCGAGATGAACGACTCGGTGGCCAGCGAGGCCTTGGTGATGCCCAGCAGTACCGGGTCGTACTTGGCCGGCAGCTCGTTCTTGGCCAACAGCCTGGCATTCTCTTCCAGCACGCGCTGGCGCTCTGCCTGTTCGCCGTGCAGGTACTTGCTGTTGCCCGCGTCGGTGATCTCGACCTTGCGCAGCATCTGGCGGGTGATCACCTCGATGTGCTTGTCGTTGATCTTGACGCCCTGCAGGCGGTAAACGTCCTGGATTTCCTTGACCAGGTACGCGGCCAGCGGTTCAACGCCGAGCAGGCGCAGGATGTCCTGCGGAGTCGGTTCGCCGTCCACCACGGTTTCGCCCTTGGCCACATGTTCGCCTTCGAACACGATGATCTGGCGGAACTTGGGAATGAGTTCCTCGTGCTCGCTGCCGTCGGTGTCGCGGATGATCAGGCGCTGCTTGCCCTTGGTGTCCTTGCCGAAGCTGATCAGGCCCGAACGCTCGGCCAGGATCGCAGGATCCTTCGGCTTGCGCGCTTCGAACAGATCGGCGACGCGCGGCAGACCACCGGTGATATCGCGGGTCTTGGACGCTTCCTGCGGAACCTTGGTGACCACGTCACCCACGCCGACGGCGGCGCCGTCCTGCAGGTTGACGATCGAGCGCGGCGGCAGCAGGTACTGCGCCGGCAGGTCGGTTCCGGGAATGTTGAGATCCTTGCCGGCCTTGTCGACGATACGCACGACCGGACGCAGGTCCTTGCCCATCGAGCCACGACGCTTGGGATCGGTGATCTCGCGCGAGGCCAGGCCGGTCAACTCGTCGGTCTTCTCGATCACGGTGATGCCGTCGACGAAGTCCACGAAGCGCACGAAACCAGCCACTTCCGAGACGATCGGGTGGTTATGGGGATCCCAGCTGGCCACCGACTGCCCGGCCTTGATCTCCGCGCCATCCTTGACCGCGATGGTGGAGCCGTAGGGCAGTTTGTAGCGTTCGCGCTCGCGGCCGTGGCCGTCCAGCACCGACAACTCTCCTGATCGCGAGACCGCGACCAGATGGCCGTTGGTGTGTTCGACGAACTTCAGGTTGTTGAACTTGATCGAACCGGTGGTCTTGACCGTGATGTTGTCCACCGCCGCAGCACGCGACGCCGCGCCGCCGATGTGGAAGGTACGCATGGTCAGCTGGGTACCGGGCTCGCCGATCGACTGGGCGGCGATGACGCCGACCGCTTCGCCGATGTTGACGATATGGCCACGGGCCAGGTCGCGACCGTAGCAATGCGAGCACACCCCGAAGGTCGAGGCGCAGGTGATGGTGGAACGCACCTTCAGGGACTGCACGCTCGCGTCTTCGAGCTTCTGCACCCAGGCCTCGTCGAGCAGCGTGTTGCGGGTGACGATGGGATCTTCGTCGTTGCCCGGCAGGAACACGTCCTCGGCCACGATGCGGCCCAGCACGCGCTCGCGCAGCGGCTCGACCACGTCGCCGCCTTCGACGATCGGAGTCATCATCAGGCCTTCATTGGTACCGCAGTCGACCTCGGTGATCACCACGTCCTGCGCCACGTCGACCAGGCGACGGGTCAGGTAACCGGAGTTGGCGGTTTTCAGCGCGGTATCGGCCAGGCCCTTACGGGCACCGTGGGTGGAGTTGAAGTACTCCTGCACGTTCAGGCCTTCGCGGAAGTTGGCCTTGATGGGAGTCTCGATGATCGAACCATCGGGACGCGCCATGAGACCACGCATGCCGGCCAGCTGGCGGATCTGCGCCTGCGAACCACGCGCGCCGGAGTCGGCCATGATGTACAGCGAGTTCATCGACTTCTCGTTGATGGTCTCGCCCTTCGCGTTCTGGACTTTATCGGTACCGATGGTGTCCATCATCGCCTTGGCGATGCGCTCGTTGGTGCGCGACCAGATATCGACCACCTTGTTGTAGCGCTCGCCGGCGGTGACCAGGCCGCTCTGGTACTGCTCCTGGATCTCCAGGACTTCGGCCTCGGCCTCGCCCAGGATGCCCTTCTTCTCGATCGGGATCAGCATGTCGTCGATGCCGATGGAGACGCCGGCGCGGGTCGCATACGCGAAGCCGGTGTACATCAGCCTGTCGGCGAACACGACCGTGTCCTTCAGCCCCAGCATGCGGTAGCTGGAGTTGATGAGGCGGCTGATGGCCTTCTTGTTCAACTCGGTGTTGGCCAGCGCGAACGGCAGGCCCTCGGGCAGGATTTCGGCCAGCAGCGCGCGACCGATCGTGGTCTCGACGATGCTGGTGCCGGTGGTCTTGTTGCCGTCCTCGTCGCTTACCACTTCGGTGATGCGGACCTTGACCTTGGCGTGCAGTTCCACCACGCGGTTGTCGTAGGCGCGCTTGACCTCGGCGATATTGGCGAACGCCATGCCCTCGCCTTTCTTGTTCTCCAGCGCACGGGTCATGTAGTAGAGGCCCAACACCACGTCCTGCGACGGCACGATGATCGGCTCGCCGTTGGCCGGCGACAGGATGTTGTTGGTCGACATCATCAGTGCGCGCGCTTCCAGCTGGGCTTCGAGGCTCAGCGGGACGTGCACGGCCATCTGGTCACCGTCGAAGTCGGCGTTGAACGCGGTGCAGACCAACGGATGCAGCTGGATGGCCTTGCCCTCGATCAACACCGGCTCGAACGCCTGGATGCCGAGGCGATGCAGGGTCGGCGCACGATTCAGCAGCACCGGATGCTCGCGGATGACTTCTTCCAGGATGTCCCAGACTTCCGCCTCTTCGCGCTCGACCAGTTTCTTGGCGGCCTTGATGGTGGTGGCGAGGCCGCGACGCTGCAGCTTGGCGAACACGAACGGCTTGAACAGCTCCAGCGCCATCTTCTTGGGCAGGCCGCACTGGTGCAATTTCAGGTACGGACCGACCACGATGACCGAACGGCCCGAGTAGTCGACGCGCTTGCCCAGCAGATTCTGGCGGAAGCGGCCCTGCTTGCCCTTGATCATGTCGGCCAGCGACTTGAGCGGACGCTTGTTGGTGCCGGTGATGGCACGGCCGCGACGGCCGTTGTCCATCAGGGCGTCAACCGATTCCTGCAACATGCGCTTTTCATTGCGCACGATGATGTCCGGGGCATTGAGCTCCAGCAGGCGACGCAGGCGGTTGTTGCGGTTGATGACGCGGCGATACAGATCGTTGAGGTCGGAGGTCGCGAAGCGGCCACCATCCAGCGGAACCAGCGGACGCAGGTCTGGCGGCAGCACCGGCAGCACGGTCATCACCATCCACTCGGGACGGTTGCCCGACTCGAGGAAGGCTTCGACCAGCTTGATGCGCTTGGTCAGGCGCTTGAGCTTGGTTTCCGAACCGGTACTGGCGATTTCCTCGCGCAGGGTGATCATTTCCGACTGCAGGTCGATCGTGCGCAGCAGGTCGTAGACCGCCTCGGCGCCCATTGCAGCGTCGAAGTCGTCGCCGTGTTCCTGGCGCGCCGTCATGTACTGCTCTTCAGTCAGCAACTGGCGGCGCTCGAGCGGGGTCAGGCCCGGCTCGGTGACCACGTAGGCCTCGAAGTACAGTACGCGCTCGATGTCGCGCAGGGTCATGTCCAGCATCAGGCCGATGCGCGAGGGCAGCGACTTGAGGAACCAGATGTGCGCGACCGGCGACGCCAGGTCGATATGGCCCATGCGCTCGCGGCGGACCTTGGCCAGAGTGACTTCGGTACCGCACTTCTCGCACACCACGCCGCGATGCTTCATGCGCTTGTACTTGCCGCACAGGCACTCGTAGTCCTTGATCGGTCCGAAGATGGCGGCGCAGAACAGGCCGTCACGCTCGGGCTTGAAGGTCCGGTAGTTGATGGTCTCGGGCTTCTTCACTTCGCCGAAGGACCACGAACGGATCAGGTCCGGCGAGGCCAGCGCGATCTTGATCGCGTCGAAGTCCAGCGCCGGGCGCTGCTGGTTGAACAGGTTGAGCAGGTCTTTCATTTTGTTTCTCCGGAGAGGAGGAAATTCTTGTGTCGAGGGAGTGGTTCGAGCGGTTCACGAAACCGGTCGGCGCGTGCGCACGACCGGCTTCGTTTCAGATCACTCTTCCAGTTCCATGTTGATCGCCAGCGAGCGGATTTCCTTGACCAGCACGTTGAAGGATTCCGGCATGCCCGCGACCATCTCGTGTTCGCCATCGACGATGTTCTTGTACATCTGGTTGCGGCCCTGCACGTCGTCCGACTTGACCGTCAGCATTTCCTGCAGGGTGTGCGCCGCGCCATAGGCTTCCAGCGCCCAGACTTCCATCTCGCCGAAGCGCTGCCCGCCGAACTGCGCCTTGCCGCCCAGCGGCTGCTGGGTGACGAGCGAGTACGGACCGGTCGAACGCGCGTGCATCTTGTCGTCCACCAGGTGGTTCAACTTCAGCATGTGCATGTAGCCGATGGTGGTCTGGCGATCGAACGCCTCGCCGGTGCGGCCGTCATACAGCTGGGTCTGGCCACTGATCGGCAGGTCCGCGAGTTCCAGCATGTGCTTGATCTCGGACTCGGCCGCGCCGTCGAACACCGGTGTCGCCATCGGCACGCCGTCGGTCAGGTTGCCGGCCAGTGCGATCAACTCGTCATCGCTGAACTCGCCCAGGTTGACACGCTGCTCGCCCAGCTTCAGGTCGTGGTTGTAGATCTGGTCCAGGAACTTGCGCAGGTCGGCCACCTTGGCCTGTGCATCGAGCATCTTCTGGATCTTCACGCCCAGGCCTTTGGCGGCCCAGCCGAGATGGACTTCCAGGATCTGCCCGATGTTCATGCGCGAAGGCACGCCCAACGGGTTGAGCACGATGTCGACGGTGCTGCCGTCAGCGGCGTAAGGCATGTCCTCGACCGGAACGATCGTCGACACCACACCCTTGTTGCCGTGCCGGCCAGCCATCTTGTCGCCCGGCTGGATGCGGCGCTTCACTGCCAGGTAAACCTTGACCATCTTCAGGACGCCCGGGGCGAGGTCGTCGCCAGCGGTGATCTTGCCGCGCTTGTCGGCGAAGCGACGCTCGAATTCCTTCTCGTGCGCCTGGATCTGCTTCTGCGCGCGCTCGATCGCATCGGAGGCGTCGTCATCCTTCATGCGCAGGGTGAACCAGTCAGCCTTCTTCAGCTCGCTGAGATAGGCATCCGTAATGGCGTCGCCCTTCTTCAGATTGGTGCCTCCGTTGGCGACCTTGCCCACCAGCAGCGGACGCAGGCGCGCGAAGATCGCGTTTTCGAGGATGCGGAACTGGTCGTCGAAATCCTTCTTGACGCGCTTGATCTCGTTTTCCTCGATCTGGCGCGCACGCTTGTCCTTCTCGATGCCGTCGCGGGTAAAGACCTGCACGTCGATGACGGTGCCGTCCATGCCCGGGGGCACGCGCAACGAGCTGTCCTTCACGTCGGATGCCTTCTCGCCGAAGATCGCACGCAACAGCTTCTCTTCCGGGGTCAGCTGGCTCTCGCCCTTCGGCGTGACCTTGCCGACCATGATGTCGCCGGCGCGCACTTCGGCACCGATGTACACCACGCCCGACTCGTCGAGGCGGTTCAAAGCCTGCTCGGAGACGTTGGGGATGTCAGCAGAGATTTCCTCCGGACCCAGCTTGGTGTCGCGGGCGACGCAGGTCAGCTCTTCGATATGGATCGTGGTGTAACGATCCTCTTCCACCACGCGCTCGGAGAGCAGGATGGAGTCCTCGAAGTTGTAGCCATTCCACGGCATGAACGCGATCAGCATGTTCTGGCCCAGGGCCAGCTCGCCGATGTCGGTGGAAGGACCGTCGGCAAGCACGTCGCCGCGCGCGATCACGTCGCCCACGTTGACCAGGGGCGTCTGGTTGATACAGGTGTTCTGGTTAGAACGCGTGTACTTGATCAGATTGTAGATATCGACGCCGGCGTCGGTGCCATCACCGATTTCCGACTCATTGACCTTGACCACGATGCGGGCGGCGTCGATCTGCTCGATCACACCACCACGACGTGCGTTCACGGTCACGCCGGAATCGCGGGCCACGGCGCGTTCGATGCCGGTGCCGACCAGCGGCTTCTGCGCACGCAGCGTCGGAACCGCCTGGCGCTGCATGTTGGCGCCCATCAGGGCGCGGTTGGCGTCATCGTGCTCCAGGAACGGGACCAGCGCGGCCGCGATCGACACGGTCTGCATCGGCGACACGTCCATGAAGTCGACCTCGCCCGGCGGCTTCAGCAACGATTCGCCCTGGTGGCGGCACGGCACGAACTGCTCGGTCAGACGGCTGTTGTCGTCGTGCAGTGCGTTGGCCTGCGCGATCACGAACTCGTTCTCCTCGATCGCCGACAGGTATTCGATATCGTCGGTGATCTGGCCGTCCACGACCTTGCGGTACGGCGTCTCAAGGAAGCCGTAGCCGTTGGTGCGTGCGTACACGGCCAGCGAGTTGATCAGGCCGATGTTCGGACCTTCAGGCGTTTCGATGGTGCAGACACGGCCGTAGTGGGTCGGATGCACGTCGCGCACTTCGAAGCCGGCGCGTTCGCGGGTCAGGCCGCCCGGTCCAAGTGCCGACACGCGGCGCTTGTGGGTGACTTCCGACAACGGGTTGTTCTGGTCCATGAACTGCGACAGCTGCGAAGAACCGAAGAACTCCTTGATCGCGGCGGCCACCGGCTTGGCGTTGATCAGCTCCTGCGGGGTCAGGCCCTCGGACTCGGCCATCGACAGGCGTTCCTTGACCGCGCGCTCGACGCGGACCAGACCGACGCGGAACACGTTCTCGGCCATTTCGCCGACCGAACGCACGCGGCGGTTGCCGAGGTGGTCGATGTCATCCACGGTGCCGCGACCGTTGCGGATCTCGGTCAGGACCTTGAGCACTTCCAGGATGTCGGAGGTCTCACCCTGGGCGGCCACCAGGCGCTTGGACTCGTCGTCGTTGCGGTTGCTGAAGTACTTGTGGTCGAACAGGACCGACTCGCCCTCGGTTTCCTTGCGGCCGACGCGACGGTTGAACTTCATCCGGCCGACGCCCGACAGGTCGTAGCGCTCGAAGGTGAAGAACAGGTTGTGGAACAGGTTCTGTGCGGCGTCCTTGGTCGGCGGCTCGCCGGGACGCATCATGCGGTAGATCTCGACCAATGCTTCCAGCTGGGTCTTGGACGGATCGATGCGCAGGGTGTTGGAGATGTAGGGGCCACGATCCAGATCGTTGACCCACAACGTGCCCACCGCGTCGACGCCAGCCTTGCGGAACAGGGCCAACTGCTCTTCGGTGATCTCGTCGTTGGCCGTAGCCAGCAACTCCCCGGTGGTGGCGTCGATCACGTCGTGCGACAGGATGCGGGCCATCAGGTAGTCGTCCGGCACGGCCAGCGCGGCGATGCCTGACTGCTCCAGCTGCTTGACGTGGCGCGCGGTGATGCGCTTGCCGGCCTCGACGATGACCTTGTCGCCATCCACCAGGTCGAAGTTCAGGGTCTCGCCGCGCAGGCGCTCGGCCACCAGCTCCAGCTGCACGCCCTCGCCATCGGGGAGGATGTGGAAAGTGTTGATGTCAAAAAACTCGTTGAGCATTTCTTCGTTGTTGTAGCCCAGTGCGCGCAGCAGGATCGTCACCGGCAACTTGCGGCGACGGTCGATACGGGTGAACAGCGCATCCTTGGGGTCGAACTCGAAGTCCAGCCACGAGCCGCGATACGGAATGATGCGCGCGCTGTAAAGCAGCTTGCCCGAGCTGTGGGTCTTGCCACGGTCGTGGTCGAAGAACACGCCAGGCGAACGATGCAGCTGCGAGACGATGACGCGCTCGGTGCCGTTGACGATGAAGGTGCCGTTCTCGGTCATCAGCGGGATCTCGCCGAGATAGACCTCCTGCTCCTTGACGTACTTGATGGCCTTGGTCGAGGACTCGCGGTCATAGATCACCAGGCGCACGGTCACGCGCAGCGGCGCGCCGTAGCTGAGACCGCGGTTGCGGCACTCACGCTCGTCGAACACCGGATCACCGAGCTTGTAGCCCACGTATTCGAGCGCGGCGTTGCCGCTGTAGCTCGAGATCGGGAAGACCGATTTTAGCGCAGCATGCAGGCCATGGTCCACGCGCTTTGCGGGCTCCACGTTTTCCTGCAGGAACTCACGATAGGAATCGACCTGGATGGCGAGCAGGAACGGCACTTCTAGGATCGTGCGCTGCTTGCCGAAATCCTTGCGGATACGCTTCTTTTCGGTGAACGAATAAGCCATGTGACTATGCCTCTAGCATCGGCGGACCGCGCGTCCGCGGCCCTGGGGGAACATTCTGGGAAGAACGGGAAAATCGTCAGTTGGAAGTCGCTGGTATTGCCGGCACCAGCACGCCTTCTCTTGCTACTTCCAACTACCAACTCGGGATTTTTGGGTTGCCGACCGCTGATCGGCCTGCAGCAACTGGGCATTTTGCGCCCCTGTCGCTGACCGCCAACCAACAGCCATCAACCAGTGTTGCCACAACGACCGAAGGCCAGGGGCTTTCGCCCCTGGCCTGGTCTGTCGCCGGTGAAGACTGGCGACGGATATCGCTTACTTCACTTCGACAGTCGCACCTGCGGCTTCGAGGTCCTTCTTGTACTTCTCGGACTCGTCCTTGGAGACCGCATCCTTCACGGTCTGCGGGGCGCCCTCGACGAGGTCCTTCGCTTCCTTCAGGCCCAGGCCGGTGATGGCACGCACGGCCTTGATGACCTCGACCTTCTTCTCGCCGATTGCCTTCAGCACGACGGTGAACTCGGTCTGCTCTTCAACCGGGGCAGCGGCAGCGGCAGGACCGGCAGCGGAAACCGGGGCTGCGGCGGAGACGCCGAACTTTTCTTCAATTGCCTTGACCAGCTCCATCACTTCCATGAGGGACTTCTCGGCAACGGCTTCCACGATCTGTTCGTTGGACAGGGACATATTCTTTACCTTCTAAAATTTTCTGGGATGGGGTTCAGTGAACTGCGGTGCAGTCGAACTCAGGCCGGGTCGGCCGGGGTTTCAGCGGTGGCATCAGCGGCTGCTTCTGCCGGAGCCTCAACTGCCGCTTCGGTTTCAACTGCTTCAGCGACTGCGGCTTCGTCGGCCGGTGCTTCGGCAACCGTCTCGCCTTCGCCCAGCTTGTCGGCCACGGCCTTGATCGCGCGGGCGAGCATGCTTGCCGGTTCGGCAAGAACGCGCGCCAGCATGGCCAGGGCTTGATCGCGGGTCGGCAGCGAAGCCAGCACATCGACATGGCTGACCGGATACAGCTGGCCACCCATTGCGACGACCTTGGCCTGCAACTTGTCGTTGCCCTTGGCGAATTCCTTGATCAGGCGCCCGGCAGCGCCGGGTTCCTCGGTCGAGAACGCGTACAACAAAGGGCCAACCAGCGAGTCCTTGATGCACTCGTAGTCGGTACCCTCGACGGCGCGCGATGCCAGCGTGTTCTTGACAACTTTCAAGTACACACCGTTCTCGCGAGCCTTCTTGCGCATCGTGGTCATCTGACCGACCGTGATGCCCGCGTACTCGGCAGCGATCAAGGAGTGCGCCTTGGCGGCAACATCCGCCAGTTCCGCTACTACTTCCTGCTTCTGAGATAGATTTAGAGCCATACACTCCTCCAAATGAACTCCGCTCACGGCTCCTGCCGCTTGCGGTCCTGGCGGTACCCGTCCATGGGCACCGGGGACGCCGGATTGGCATCCCGGTGGTGGCCGTTCTGATCTGAGATTGAACCCAGAAAACTTCCAGAAGGCGGCACCATCTACGCCGGCCCGGTTCGTTAAAGAACCGAATTACGCAATCCCGCTTGCATCGACGGCGACTCCTTGCCGACCTGAGCTTCCGTGCCCGTCGTCGATACGCGCTGACCGCACCTGCGGTCTTTGACAGCCATCGCGTCGGGCCGGAGCCTTGGCGATTGCCCTCAAATTTTTTTCAGGTGGCGGTCGAAACCGCTCTACCTTTCAATCGTCATCCCCGCGTGAGCGGGGACCCAGCGACTCTAATTTCAAGACGCTGGCTGGAATGCTTTTGCTTCAAATACTACCGCCGAAGTCGCTGGCTACCCGCCTGCGCGAGGATTGCAATCTGACCAAGCCGCGCGCGTTGCGCGCGGATCAATCCATCACTTGACTGCCAGTGACGCCAGGTCGACGGTGACACCGGGACCCATGGTCGAGCTCACCGAAATCTTCTGCAGGTACTGACCCTTCGCGGTAGGCGGCTTGGCCTTGACCAGGTCGGCCAGCAGCGCCTGCAGGTTGGTCTTCAGCGAGGCGTCGTCGAAACTGGCCTTGCCCAAGGTGCAATGGATGATGCCGGCCTTGTCGGTGCGGTAGCGCACCTGGCCCGACTTGGCATTCTTCACCGCTTCGGCGGGGTTGGGCGACACGGTGCCGACCTTGGGGTTGGGCATCAGGCCGCGCGGGCCCAGCACCTGGCCCAGCTTGCCGACGACGCGCATGGCATCCGGCGTAGCGATGACCACGTCATAGTTCAGGTCACCGGCCAGCATCTTCTCGGCCAGGTCTTCCATGCCCACGGCTTCGGCACCTGCGGCAATCGCTTCGTCGGCCTTGGCGCCGGCCGGTGCGAACACCGCAACGCGCACCGACTTGCCGGTGCCGGCGGGAAGCACGGTGGAGCCGCGCACCTGCTGGTCTGACTTCTTGGCATCCACGCCAAGACGCACGGCCACGTCGACAGCCTCGACGAACTTGGTCTTGCTGTTGTCCTTGACGATCTTCAGCGCATCGTCAATGGAATACACCTTGCCCGGGGTGACCGCAGCCAGGATCGCTTTCTGTCGTTTGCTCTGTGCCATCGTCTCAGCCCTCTACCGTCAAGCCCATGCTGCGGGCCGAACCCGCAATCGTACGCACCGCCGCTTCCAGCTCGGCTGCAGTCAGGTCCGCTTCCTTCGCCTTGGCGATCTCTTCGAGCTGCTTGCGGGTGACCTTGCCCACCTTTTCGGTATTGGGACGCTTGGAGCCGGAGGTGACACCTGCTGCCTTCTTCAACAACACGCTCGCAGGCGTGCTCTTGGTGATGAAGGTGAAGGTACGGTCCGAATAAGCCGTGATGATGACCGGAGTGGGCAGGCCCGGCTCCAGCTTGGACGTCGCGGCATTGAATGCCTTGCAGAATTCCATGATGTTCAGGCCGCGCTGGCCCAATGCAGGGCCCACGGGGGGCGACGGATTTGCCTGGCCAGCCTTGACCTGCAACTTGATGTAACCAACTACCTTCTTAGCCATCTTGATCTGCTCCTGGAGTTCAAACGTCTGCACGCCTCACGGCTGCGGGACTCCTCCTCTGGTTTTGAATCGGGACCCGGTAACTGGTGACCGATAACCGGAAAGCAACGCTTTACGACTCTCGAATCACGGTTACCGCTTCCCGGCCTTTAGGCTTTCTCCACCTGGCCGAACTCGAGCTCGACCGGCGTTGAACGCCCGAAAATAAGCACCGCCACACGCACGCGGCTCTTCTCGTAATTGACTTCCTCGACCACGCCGTTGAAGTCATTGAACGGACCTTCGGTCACACGAACCATCTGGCCAGGCTCGAACAGCACCTTGGGACGCGGCTTCTCGACCCCGTCCTGGACGCGCTGCAGGATCGCGTCGGCCTCCGGGTCGGTGATCGGCAGCGGGCGATCAGCAGTACCACCGATGAAACCCAGGACCTTGGAGGTTTCCTTCACCAAGTGCCAGCTCTCGTTGTCGATCCGCGGGATGCCTGCGTCTTCGTGCGTCTCGATCTGCACGAGGACGTAGCCCGGGAAGAACTTGCGTTCGGAACGGCGCTTCTGGCCGGCGCGCATTTCCACCACTTCCTCGGTCGGCACGAGCACGTCACCGAAGCGTTCCTGCATTTCGTTACGCACGATGCGATCACGCAATGCCTGCGCCACTGATTTTTCGAACCCGGAATAGGCGTGTACGACGTACCAACGCTTCACTGCGACACTCTCCTCAACGACCCAGAGTAAAGAACATTTCCAGCAGCGCCTGGATCACCCAGTCGAAGCCGCCCAGCATCAGGCTCAGGATGATCACCACCACGCCCACCACCCAGGTCATGCGCAACGCTTCCTGCCGCGTCGGCCACACCACCTTGCGCAGCTCGAAGCGGGATTCAACCAGGAACTCGCGAGTCTCGCGGCCCTTGGCGGTACTCAGGAACACCAGCCCACCGCCCACCAAACCGGCAACGACGGCCAGCGCGCGCAACGGGGATGGCCATTGGCCGGCAAACCACCACCACGCGACCAGCCCCGCCGCCACCAGCGCCAAGGCCAGCGCGTATTTGGCGATATCACCAGCGGACACTGCTGCGTTTTTTGAATGTTCGACCTTGCTGTTCATCCGACTCTTCGTTTGACTGCGCGGCCGAAACCGGGGAAACCGATTGGCGCTCCAGATGGCGCGCCAGGTAGGACTCGAACCTACAACCTGCGGTTTTGGAGACCGCTGCTCTGCCAGTTGAGCTACTGACGCGTTTTGAGTTGTTGCCTGCCCTTGAGACGGCGAAGGCGGACCGAAAGCTCGGCCCGCCGTTCGCTGTGTCCGACGGCGTGAGCCGCCAGCCTAGGCCGGACTATTTGATGATCTTGGCCACCACGCCGGCGCCGACGGTGCGGCCGCCTTCGCGGATCGCGAAGCGCAGACCTTCGTCCATCGCCACCGGGTTGATCAGCGTCACCACCATCTTCACGTTGTCGCCC